>Ga0224555_1001241_pt1 | contig 36459 bp, 33 predicted proteins | sample 714S23034metaG_FD_180687 | JGI IMG/M metagenome (GOLD analysis project Ga0224555, IMG submission 180687) | Peat soil microbial communities from Stordalen Mire, Sweden - 717 S2 30-34 | ecosystem: Environmental > Terrestrial > Soil > Wetlands > Peat | place: Sweden: Norrbotten County, Stordalen... | reverse complement strand
CAATGAGAAGAGTATTACGGAATATGTGAAGAAGCAGGGTCGGGAAAAAGAGTATAAGAAATTACATAGTCAACAACTCGTGTTGTTCGGTTAGGATACCCCGTAGCTTGCTGCGGGGTAGTTCATTGTCTTCTGTGACTCATCTGAAGTAAATATTTAAATTAAATTTGATGTTGGCGTAGTCTTGTGAACGTAATTAAAATAAAAAATTTAGAAGAAGCTGCGGCGATATTTAAAAAAATTGGTGTTGATCCTTATGGCATTGACGCTATGGCTTCAAAGACAATAAACATCAATATTTTATTGGAAGATCAACCATGTAAAATAGCAAATATTATCAAACAGGAGATGTTATCAGTCGGCGGAGATGCCGCTGTTGCCAGGGGAAGTGTTTCCTGCAGCGTTCCTGTAAGCGACATTTTGATAATGGGTACACTAAAGCAAATATCGGCGCTGGCAAGAAAAATTGAGAAACAGCCCTTCGGCTTGAATTTAATTGCCGGCAGTATATTGAAAATATTAGGAAACATCGGTCAAAACGAATATGTCTTAAAAACATTTCGACGCGAAATTCATTTAGGCAAAAAAACCCTAATCATGGGGATTTTAAATGTTACACCCGATTCGTTTTCCGATGGAGGCCTATATTGCAGTCAACAAAAAGCTGTTGAACGCGGATTACAAATGGTAGACGAAGGTGCGGATATTATAGATATTGGCGGAGAATCCACTCGTCCCGGAGCTGTATCTGTAGAGGCAAGCATTGAATTGAAACGAGTCCTTCCGGTAATTGAAAGCTTGGTAAAACAGGTAAAAATACCGGTATCCATTGATACGACAAAAGCAAAAGTTGCAAAGCAGGCGATTGTTGGCGGCGCCGAGATAGTAAATGATATAAGTGCTCTCCTTGGAGATAAAAAAATGACCAAAACAATCAGGGATGCGGGCGCTGCCGTGATTCTTATGCACATGCGGGGAAATCCCCGAAACATGCAACAAGGTAATTTGGTTTATAATAATCTAATGGGAGAGGTTACGGATTTTTTGAAGAAGAACAGTGAAAAAGCACTGAAGGCAGGTATAGAAAAAGATTGTCTGGTTATAGATCCCGGAATCGGTTTTGGGAAAACTCCTGAAGACAATTATAAGATTATTAAAAATCTTTCGCAGCTAAAAGAGTTGGGAATGCCGGTAATGATCGGAACATCCCGGAAATCTTTTATCGGTAAAGTAACCGGCGGCGAACCTGAGCAAAGATTGGAAGGTACGGCGGCAACTGTCGCCGCGGCAATAATGAATGGATGCCATATTGTCCGGGTGCATGATGTTGCGGCAATGAAAAAAGTTGTCGCAATTACGGATGCTATTGTCCACACACATTAGGCGAAATAATGATTTTCGGTATTGGAATAGACCTGGTCGAAAATGGCCGTTTAGAAAAGATCATTGAAAAATGGGGTATTAAATTTTTAAATAGAGTTTTTTCTGCTGGAGAAATACAATACTGTGGAAAGCATATCCAATCATCACCCCATTATGGAGCCAGATTTGCGGCCAAAGAATCTTTTTTGAAAGCGTTAGGCATTGGTTTAGGCCGGGGTGTTAAATTAAGCGATATTGAAGTTGTGCATGATAAAAATGGAAAACCTGTTCTTGCGCTATGCGGTGGAGCCAAAGTTCAAATTGAAAAAAGGGAGATTACAAAAATTCATTTGAGTTTGACACATACGAAAAAATACGCCACAGCTATTGTATTATTGGAGAAAAAATAGTGAGTCCCAAATTTCAGAAGCGTAGCGTATAACCTAAATACCCTAAAGGGCACCATGGGGTCATCTATGACTGAAATTTGTTGAACGTAATGAGGCTAAAACTTCAAAAGCAAAGCGCAATGAAGTTTTTTAGCCGAATTATCCAATAGCCAAAGGCTATTGGAAACAATATCAGGAGTGTAGCGACGTAGGATAATGAGCACCTTAAAACTATCCTAGGAACGAAGGTGTTTGGTATTAAAGCTATTTATCGATATTTTAAATGAATCAGAAAAACACAAAGATTGAAATAATATCTGTAAGTGCTGAGCAGACTTGGGAAATAGCGCGCTTCATTGGGGGGAAGTTAAGAAAAGGTGATGTCTTAGCGTTATCGGGAGAGCTTGGTTCCGGCAAAACTTGTTTTACCGGCGGATTAGCCCGTGGACTGGGAGTTGACGAAAAATATCAGATTACAAGTCCGACTTTTACTTTGATTAATGAATATCCAGCCCGCTGGAAACTTTATCACTTTGATGTGTATCGGCTAAACAGTTATTCTGAATTCGAAGATCTAGGTTATGAAGAATATTTTTGCTCAGATGGCATTGTTGTCATCGAGTGGGCAGAAAAAATAGTTAAAATTCTTCCCGCGGATACTTTTTTTATTAGTTTTGAATATCTTGATGAAAACAGGAGAAAAATTATTATAAAAGCACCTAAAAGCAGGCTGAAGGAATTGGCAATAGATACAAAAATGGAGGTTGGTTAAAATGGCCTTAGTTGTTCAGAAATTCGGCGGAACATCGGTTGCGGATATTGATAAAATAAAAAATGTGGCCGCAAAAGCAATCTGGGAGAAAAAAGCAGGCAATGAAGTCGTCGTGGTTTTATCGGCAATGGCCGGTGAAACGGATCGTCTCATCGCTCTGGCTCATAAGGCTGCGGAATCGCCCAATGAAAGAGAATATGACTCATTAATTTCCACAGGTGAACACGTTACCGTGAGCTTACTGGCTATAGTTTTAAACGCCATGGGTTATCGGGCAAAATCATTTTTGGGATTTCAGGTCAAGATATTAACAGATAAAGCATATAAGAAAGCAAGAATTTCACTTATCGATACGGAAGCAATTAAGAAAGAACTCAAGCATGGAACAATAGTTATTGTAGCCGGTTTCCAAGGTGTTGATGAAGACAACAATATTACGACTCTCGGTCGTGGTGGTTCCGACACAAGCGCAGTTGCTCTTGCCGCCGCTTTAAACGCGGATCAATGCGACATTTATACGGATGTCGACGGCGTCTATACAACGGATCCGAATGTCTGCAATAATGCGCGGAGGCTGGATAAAATTTCTTACGATGAAATGCTGGAAATGGCTATGACCGGCGCGAAGGTTTTACAACCCCGTTCCGTAGAAATGGCTAAAAAATATAATGTTCCTGTTTACGTGAAATCAACATTTTCCGATAAAGGAGGAACTCTTGTGACTAAGGAGGATAAGGATATGGAAAAAGAAATAATTTCAGGCATAACTTATGATCGTGATCAAGCTAAAATCACTGTAGTGCATGTCCCGGATAAGCCGGGCGTGGCAGCCAGTTTGTTTACGCCTTTGTCCGAGCACAATATCAGCGTCGATATGATTATTCAAAATGTCAGCGCGGAAGGCTTTACCGACCTTACTTTCACTGTATCCAAAAAAGAAATGAAAGAAGCTCAGAAGATAGTAAATGCCACGGCTAAAGCAGTTGGAGCAAAAAAAGTTGAAGTTGACGATGATGTGGCCAAGGTATCTATAATCGGCGTAGGAATGGTGAGTCATTCCGGTGTTGCGGCTAAAATGTTTACGACATTAGCCAATGAAGGCGTAAATATTATCATGATTAGCACATCGGAAATTAAAATATCCTGTATTATTCAACGAAAATATACAGAGCTTGCTGTAACTGCTCTGCATGATGCTTTCGGGCTGGAAAAGAAAAAATAGTTATACCAAGTTGCTTTCAAAAATTAATCTATGAATATTTGAAAGCTTACTTGGTATTATGCCCGGTAAATCAATCTTTTAATATCCGATAGCTAATGGGTATTCTATGACTATTTCTGAAGGTCAAATAAAGGGGCTAATTGCTATTTGCTTAACTTTGGTGATTATCCCCTTTTTTAGTTTATTTTACAGTTTATTCAACAGCTACAAAATTCCTGTTTTTATCGATCAATCAGATAATTCACTGGCAATAGAAGTCGTGGAAAATGATCAGCCAAAAGGAATTTATTTCGTTGGTCCTGAAACAACCTCCGGACAGTTATTGAAAACTGCCGGTATCGGAGAATTTTTATATTCAGACTTTAAGCTTAACGATGGAATGAAAATTACGATCAATTCTGTTTCAAGGAAGAATGATATTGTTGTTACGAAAATAGCTTCTGCCGAAAGGCTAGCTTTGGGTATGCCGCTTGATATTAACCAAGTCGTGGAAGATGATTTGCTCTTGGTAAAAGGAATCGGGGAAGCAACGGCCGAAAAAATATTAGACTTACATAATAAATTAGGCCGGTTCCGTAATATTGAGCAATTGATGGAAATAAAAGGAATTAAAGAAAAGAAATTGGCGGAAATCCGAAAATATTTATATGTCGAAAAGCGTCAGAAATAAATCCTACGTCCCTGCCAATCCTGACAAATCGTGGATTGGCGGGATTGTTCCTCTTGCGCTTCGAGCTTCACTTTATTCGCTCTCAGCGAGAGTCACGATCGCTTTGCTCCTGGGATAATTTATGGGGTGCTCATTATCCTACGTCGCTGCGCTCCTAGGATAGTGAGTCCCAAATTTCAGTGCGCTACGCTTATGAAACTGGGGACTCACTATTGATTGCTGTATGACTTGTAAAAACTATAAACACGCTTTACATAATTTTGAGTTTCCCGATAAGGAGGAACGTTGTAATTATATTTGGCGACAGCCTTTTCTCCGGCATTGTAGGCGGCAAGGGCAAGAGTTAAATCCCCTTTGTAGGTGTTGAGAAGATAACGCAGATAGCGCGCTCCGCCTTCAATATTTTTTTCCGGATGAAAACTGTCTTCGACTTTTAGATCAGATGCCGTTTTCGGCATCAATTGCATTAAACCCTGGGCTCCTACCCGTGAAACAGCTCGATGATTAAAGTTAGATTCCGCTTTGATGACCGCCTTAATCAATGCTGAATCAAGTTTAAATTTATTGGCGGCTTTCGTAATAAGACCATCGTACTTGTTTACGTCAAGATTGGGCTGGAAAAGAATTCGTTTTTCTCTGAGGATCATAACATATTTGGCGTTATGATCGGTAGGCGTGTTGGTCAAATGCAGAACGCCTTCCTTATCCACATACTTGTAAATATCGGCATGAGCAAAATTGACTGCCGTAATTATAAATGCAGCTAAAACTGCAATAACTGTCCGTAGAAATAAAATATCGTTTAATTTAATGAAATATATGTTCGAATCTGTTTTCATATCTATATGTTACTTCATCTGTAGTATTAGTTCAATGATTTTTTAAAACATAAATTAGCTAAAATATCTGATGTAAATACAATAATGCAGGGTGTAATACGACTTAAAGAAACATACATAGATAAATCATCATTGACGCTAGATAGTCATTCCGCCGTCTATGGCTAATACCTGTCCTGTTACATAGCTTGACGCGTCCGAAGCCAGATAAATGACAGCGCCCACCATTTCTTCCGGTTCGGCTGGCCGCCCCAATGGAGTCCTACTCATTGCTATGTTAAGAATGTCCTGATTTTTCCAAATGGGCTCGCTGAAGCGGGTTTTGGTTAATCCCGGAGCGATAGCGTTCACCCTGATATTGTATATGGCCCATTGTTGAGCCATCACCTTTGTGGCCATAATTACACCAGCTTTGCTTATGGAATAAACAGGCAGTATGTCGGGAGTAATTCCGGCGATTGATGCAACATTGATAATCTTGCCTCCGCCTTTTTCTTTCATTATCCGGGCCACTGCCTGACTTAAGAAAAATAAACCCTTAAGATTAAGGTTCATAATGGAATCCCAGGCGCGATCGTCTATATCAATAGCCGAGGCCATTGAGGGATTTGTTGCGGCATTGTTTACCAGAATGTCGATTGTTCCGAACTCATCTATGACTTTCTTAACAAGATTATTTATTTCTTCTATTTTTCCTATATGGGCCGCTACAGTCAGGCATTTCCGTCCCATTTTTTTTATTTCTACCGCTACTTTTTCTAAGTCGGGCAGTTTCCGGCTGGCAATGGCAATGTCGGCGCCAGCCTGGGCTAATCCCATAGTGATTGCTTGACCTATTCCGCGGCTGGCTCCGGTGATTAGGACAACCTTATTCTCTAAAGATAGTTCCATTTTTATTTCCTCCCATGAGAAATGAATTTTTTTACATTTTAGATAAAAGCTTTGTTACAGCAATTAATTTTATTAAATAGCTCCTTCTCTTTTTGCCGCATTTTAGTTGCTTCTTTTTTAGTCGTATTTTCGTGATTATAACCCAACAGATGTAAAATTCCGTGGATTATGAGAAAATCAATTTCCTGCGCAATATTAAGTTTGCCGTAAAGAGCGTCCCTCTGAGCCGTCTCGACAGAAACAATAATGTCACCCAGGATTTGAGGATTTATATCGCCGTATTCACCTTCCTGCAAAGAAAAAGAAAGAACGTTAGTCGCCTGATCCTTTCCCAGATATTGCTTGTTTAATTGTTTAATATATTCATCGTCAACAAAAGAGAGACTGATTTCTTTATCAGGACAATCAAGAGTCTTCAGAACTTTTAAGACCGTGTTGCGAATCTTGCGCTTATCTATTTTAATTTTATTTTGACTGTTTTCGATCTGTAGTTTCATTAATTTCTTTTTTGCCGTTTGTTTCTTTATGCGCCGATTCCGGATAATCAACACGATGGTGAAAAATTCCGGTAAGAATTTTAGTAAATGTCTCCGCTATGGTATTAAGATTTTTTAAAGTTAACTCACATTCATCAAGTTGCCCATCCATATAGATGCGTTCAATTCTTTCTCTGACTAAGGAATGAATTCTGGCCGGGGTTGGATTAGACAGGGTGCGCGAAGACGCTTCAATAATGTCCCCCAGCATTACCAGGCCCGCTTCTTTCGTCTGCGGTTTTGGTCCCGGATACCGGAAATCACTTTCCGATAAAGAACGGATCGATTCATCTTTATCTTTTTTGGCTTTGTCATAAAAGTAACTGACAATATTATTGCCGTGATGTTGGCGGATGATGTTAATAATCTGCCGGCCTAGTTTGACTTGAGATGCCAGTTCGCAGCCATCCTTTACATGAGAAATTATGATCAAACTGCTCATTTTAGGAGATAACTTGTCATGTCTGTTATCAGCGTTGGGCTGGTTTTCGATAAAGTACTGAGGTTTTGTCAGTTTGCCTATATCATGATAGTAGGCGCTTACTTTTGCCAGTAGAGAATTGGCTCCGATAGCTTCTGCTGCCGCCTCCACCAAAGAGGAAACGATGATGCTGTGATGATAAGTGCCCGGCGCTTCGATGATCATTCTTTGGAAAAGAGGTTGATTGAGGTTGGCCAGCTCCAGCAGCTTAATATCAGTTATAAAACCGAAAGTGCTTTCAAAAATGGGTGCGATTCCGGCAACAAGAATTCCAGTAAAAACTCCTCCGGCAAATCCCATCATTAACCTTAAAAACAAATCATTGAAAATATTTCCTGTGATAAGGTTTAAGCAAATAATCGCGGCCATATTTATAATTCCCAAAAAGATACCGATTCTTAAAAAAACAGAACGCTGACGGATGCGTACAATTTGATAAGACGCGGCAATTGACCCTAAAAAGGAGAAAAGAGGGAGAATAATATTTTCATCAAAGATGAAACCAATCAGGAAAGATGTGAGCACGCTTATAATTAAGGCAACGTTTCTATTAATCAAAATGGCGATAATCATTGCTCCCAGCGCAAAGGGTATAGCAAAATAGCAGGCATCGGTTGATATAGAGGGGAATGCTCTGTTGACCGCGAGGGAAATGAAGATTCCTGCTTTAATAAATAATATTTGTAATAAGGCAATAATGCCGAAAACAAACAAATCAACGTTTGAGCGAACAGAAACTTTAGCTTTAATCCAGTTTCTTGTGCGCCAAAGATACAAAGCAATAGAAAGAAAGAGGGCTGTGAAGAAAAATCCCAGAAAGACTGTAAATCTGGAAAATTTATTACTTTCGGTAGATTTAAAATAAGCATTTAACTTGGCTAACTCCAAATAACCGATTTTTTCTCCTTCTCGAACGATCATTTCATTTTTTTGCACCTGGAAAAATGCCGGATTTGTATCTGCCATAAATGCCATCTTTTTCTTTTCCATTAACTCTTTATTAAAGGTCAAATTCGGTTCGATTAGTTTTTTAGCTACGGAAAAGGCCACTTCTCTTAGAGAATAGTCGTCACCCTTAAAAATCACATTAACTTTTTTTAAAAGCGCCGCATCAATTTTCTGAATATATAAAAATGAAGAAGTATCTTTAATTTCTTCTTCCATTTGAGTTTCTAAATTTCTAATAGTAATACCTTTTCTCTTTTCTGATTTACTAAAAATATTATTGGTAATGAATTTGTTTGCATAGAAAGAAACGATTAACTGGGAAAGTTTTTGTTGCAGTTCATTAGAAAATTTGTATTCCTTTAAAATGTGAAATTCTTCCGAACTTAAAGAAACCCCTAAATTCACCTCCAGGCGCTGTTTCTCTTTTTGTGATTTACTTACATCAATATGGCTGCCATCCGGTGGTTTTTCCATAAGCGAACTTTTATAATCTTCAGCCGCGGATAAAAGAGCTTCAGCTAACTTTGTTTTGATGTTGACGGCAACTTTACTGTCATAGTCATAAACCGGTTTTATATTTTCCGCGTCATCGTTTATTTTCTGTTGGGTTGCCTGTTGATCTTCAACCAGGAAAGAATGGTCGGCTTTAATATTTCTGGTGGCAATCATTCCTTGTTGAAATTTCGGCGCAAAGATATTAATTTCAGGCGCCAGGATCATAGCTAAAATTAAGCAGAGAATGACAGCGATAGCCCATTTTTGAAAAACACTATTTTCCAAAAAACCAAGAAGAAAATTATTTTTCTCCAGTAAATTCTTGAAAATATTTGCCGCTTTATTTTTCGTTGATTCGAGAAAATTCATAAAATTTATTGTTGAAACTCCAATTTAATGAGACCCGAGTTTCAGAAGCGAAGCGCGCTAAAACTTGCTGGTCAAATTATCCCATGTGCGAAGCTAAGTGGGACTATTTCTAAATCTTGCTTTAGTTTTCATACCCGTGATTTACTGGAATTAGTTATTTTTTCTCTATCTAAACGCGCATAAGCCTTGATGACATCCTGAACTAATGGGTGCCGGACAACGTCAATTTCCGAAAAATGAACAAAGCGAATACGCTCTATTTTTTTTAAAATGTGTTCCGCTTCGATTAATCCAGAAACTTTTTCCTGAGGCAAATCAACCTGGGTAATATCTCCGGTAATTATTGCCCTAGAACCGAATCCGAGCCGCGTTAAAAACATTTTCATTTGTTCGGATGTAGTATTTTGCGCCTCATCCAAAATAACAAAAGAATCATTAAGCGTTCTACCCCGCATAAAAGCTAGAGGAGCAACTTCAATCAAACCTTTATTGATGAGGGCTGTTGCTCTTTCCATATCGATCATATCATAAAGCGCGTCATACAAGGGGCGCAGATAAGGATTAACTTTTTCGGCCAGATCCCCCGGTAAAAAGCCTAATCTTTCACCGGCCTCCACTGCGGGACGTGCCAGAATGATGCGCTGGACTTTCTTTTCCAGCAAATGCGATACGGCCATGGCCATGGCCAGATATGTTTTTCCCGTTCCGGCAGGACCGATGGCAAAAACCATGTCAAAATTTCTCATGTATTCAATATAAAGTCTTTGGGCGATACTTTTGGGAGTAATTATACGTTTTTTGGAAGAAATAAAAACAGTGTCGAGAAAAATGCGCGCTAATTCGAAAGTTACATCTTCGGAAAGAATACGATGAGCGTAGTCGATATCGGAAGAGTGAATATGCCACCCTTTTTCCATTATCGAATAAAGCTGCTGCAGCATAGCGCTGATCTTGCGAACGTTGGCATTTTGGCCGGAGACAGTAATATTATTTCCCCAGGCTTTTACCTTAACCGGTTCCAGATTTTCGATAAGTTTTAGATGCTTATCATGTTCGCCGCAGAGATTTTTTAGTAAATTATGATCCGCAAAGGAAATTTTCTCTATGGATACACTATTGGGTGCCTGTTTCAATGAGTTTTCAGCCTCTAAAAAGAGATATCACTCAAATCCTAAAACCATGGTTAGTTACGATTTCAAGGGCAGGTTTCTATCACTTTGATTTGTCCAATGCAACACAATTTATACCAATTAGCTATCAGATATTAAAGGTTTGATTTACCGGGTATAATACCAAGTAAGCTTTCAAAAATTCATATTTTAATTTTTGAAAGCAACTTGTTATTAATACTGCAAAAACAGGTGTGCGAATACCTTGGCATTGCCCAGCATATTGTCAATTGGACAGTTTTCGTCCGGCTGATGGGCTGTTTGGTTGGTTTTAGACCAGACAGCTACTGGACAATCCTTTTTGCGGACATAGGAAGCAACCGTTCCGGCGCCCACGCCGCCGGCAAATGCCTTTATATTATATACCGTTTGAATGGCTTCTGTAAGCGCTTTGACGACTGGAGCGTCCGGTGAAGTCGGTTTTACTGATTGCACATGTTGTGCGGTCGATATTTCTATCTGAACCTTGAATTTCTTTTCAATTTTATGAACAATATTTTTTATCGCCGACATAACATTCTTTAAATCATAATCCGGCAGAATACGGCAATCCATACAAAAAACATCTTCGCCGGGAATGGTGTTGATATTGCCTACATTCGCTTCTTTCTTCGTTGGTTCAAAAGTGCTTTCCGGCGGATCAAAAAGGGGATCAATCTTGGGAAATAATTTTTTAAGTTTGGCTAATTTTGTTACCAGATGCGATGCCGCAAAGAAGGCATTATTGCCTAATTGCGGATTACTGCCGTGACATTGCTTTCCTTTTGTTTTAAAGCATAGCCAGAGAATACTCTTTTCGGCGACCTCAATTAATGATCCTTCAGGATTTCCCGAATCAGGAACGACAATCAAATCATCATGCTTAAAAAGATTATCCTTAGAATCTATCATGTAATAGAGTCCCATACTGCTGGATGTTTCTTCGTCGGAAACGAAAGCAAGATTAATCGAATTAGCCGTTGTTATTCCCTCATCAATGAGAGCCTTGGCGGCAAAGATAGAAGCCACCATGTCCTGTTGATTGTCTTCCACACCGCGGCCGAAAATATGGCCGTCTTTTACATAAGCGCTGTAAGGATCATGGCTCCAGAGGCGCAATTCACCCGGTGGAACAATATCCAGATGAGTAATAATCCAGGTAAACTTATTTTTATTCTTGCCTTCTATTGTCGTAATAAAATTTGGCCGGATGCCGGAAGAGACTCTATTATCCGGCGCATCATAATTCCGGAAATATTTAAAACCCATTTGGATAAGGCGGTCTTTCAATAAATCAGCTTTTAGCAATTCACCATCACCGCCGTTTTCCGGGCCTACCGCAGAAACGGCGCTTAGAGCAATTTGCAATTCAATCATTGCTTCGCGGTAAGAATCAATTCGTTGAGTAATCCGTTTGAATATATCTGCATCAATCATCAAAATTCACCTTTAATGATAAACTAGTCTTCAGGAGTTATCAAAATATGCTGGCCTGTTGTCCAAGATTTGTCAAACTTTTTGCCATCACCTAAAATTAAGACAACGTTCTTTGTTTTATCCAGATATTTTACGGCAATCTTGTTCAAATCTTTAAGGGTGACGTCTTCTATTTTATTCCGGTAATTAAGGAGAAAATCCGCGGGCAACTTTTCATATTCGATATTCATCTGTTGCCAGGCAATTTGTTCGGGAGTAACAAAAGAAAAGATAAAACCATTTTTAATCGATTTTTTGGCCCAATCGATTTCTTTGTCTGTGATCGTATTGGACTGAATATTTTCTAAAACAGAATTGAGCAGGGAAAGAGTTTTTAGAGTTGAGGATGTTTTCGTAAAGGCATAAGTGCCAAAAACTCCGTAGGCAGGTTTAGGGCGGTAAAAGCTTCCGGCGCTGTAAGCCAGGCCTGCATTATTGCGCACGACACTAAAAATTCGAGAGGGAAAACCGCCGCTGCCGATAATAAAGTCAAGAACGGTAAATGCATAAAAATCAGGATCATTTTTACTTGCGGCAAACTGGCCGCTGATAATAGTAGATTGAGAAATTTCTTTATCGATGTAATAAACCCCGGCATTTGATTTTTGAGGAGGCGAAGGAACCATGGACGGAATAGCGTTTGCCTTCCAATCACCAAAATACCGGCGGAATTTATTTATAGCTTCCTCTTTGGTAATATCTCCGCTTACGGCAAACATAATATTATCGGGCTGGAAAAACCGGCCGTGAAATTTGATTAAATCATCGCGTTCAATATTGGCGAGTGATTTATGCGAGGGAAAGCGTCCGCGCGGGTCTCCGCGATAGATAAGGCGATTGAATTCACGGAAAGCGAGGCTTTGCGGTTCGTCTTTCAGTCTTCTTAATTCTTCGTTCTTTAATTGCCTGGCCAACTCAAATTTATTTTGTTCAAAAGCAGGTTGGATAAGTATTTGCGCCAGCAGATCGAGGCCCTGGTCAAGGTCTTTGTTTAAAACAGAAAAATTAACCTGCGCCGATTCCATCGACATGGCAATTGCCGCGGAAGCGGCCATGAAATCAAATCGAGAGTCAATTTCCGCGCTGTTTAATTTTGCTGTCCCACCGGTTCTCATGACATAGGCGGTCAATTCAGCAACACCTTCCTTGTTGTCCGGGTCATACATTGTTCCGGTTTTAATCAGAGCCTTGATATTAACTAAAGGCAATTCGTGGTCTTCCAGAATGTAAAGGATGATTCCGTTTTCCAGAACCACACGTTGAGTCTGCGGCAGATTAAATTGCAGCGGCGGATAATTAATTTTATCCGGGGAGGGCAATTGAGAACTAGACGCTTCTGCTGCGGGGAGAGCGCCTCCGGTAATTATGAAGACGGTCAGCAGTAAGAAAGTAAAAAATTTAATTGATGTATTCATTATTTTACCTGCCATATAAGTTTGTGTTTTAATTTCTCATATTATTTGTGATTAAGAACAGCTATCGTGCGGTTTTCTTTATTCAGGTAAAGTTCTGCCGCCTTTTGAATATCTCCAGCTGAAACCTTATCAGTGATGTTTAGATAATTGGATATATATCTGTAATCGCCCAGCAGTACTTCGTAGTAAGATAACGTTGCGGCAAGTTCACCGTTGGAATCAAGATTTTTTATATAATCCATTCTTAACTGATTTTTAGCTTTGGCCAATTCCATATCTGTTACCGGTTGAGTTTTAATTTTTTCTATTTCGCGAAGAATAACATCTTCGAGTTCCGCGCTTGTATGAGGATAACGGGGCTTGGCAAATATCGTAAAAAGGTTCGGGTATCTTGTTGCCGGCACACCGTTGGAAGCGCTCACGCTTTCCGCGATCCCCATTTCCGTTACCAGTAAATTATATAATCTGCTCGTTCTGCCTTTAGTCAGGATTGTTTCCAGAACATCGAAGACATAGTCATCGTAGGCGGGAGCTGTGGGTTTGTGATAGCCGATAATCATCATCGGATTGGCATCGAACAGCACTTCCACTTTTCTTTCTTCGGTTTGCGGAGGCTCCGCCGGGACCACATTTTTCTTTTTATTGTTCACGGGAATCCGGCCGAAATATTTTTCGATCAACTTTAATGTTTCCGGAGGGTTGATATCGCCGACGACAGCAATCACAATGCTTTCCGGTGCTCTATATTCGGCAAAGATTTTCTTTACCGCGTCCGGACTTAAATTCATTATATCCTGAGTCCAGCCCAGTATCGGCCTTCCATAGGGATGTACTTTATAAGCAGCGCTTAAAAATTGTTCGTATAATTTACCATCGGGGTCGGCCTCCACACGCTGTCTTCTTTCTTCCATCACCACATCGCGTTCCGTGTAAAACTCGCGAAAGACAGGATTGATGAGGCGATCCGATTCAATTCTTGCCCATAGTTCAATTTTGTTAGCAGGCAGGCTGACCTGATAAGTAGTTATATCCTGGCCGGTGGAGGCGTTCATATCCAATCCGCCGTTTTCCGTGTAGAGGCGATCAATTTCGTTGGGGATGGAATATTTTTTCCCCTGGTCCTGTAGTTTTTTTAGCTTTTCGGATAGCTCTTGAATAATTTTTGGATCGGCCTTTTGGCCTTTTCGTTTTTCATTATCCAAGGCGTTGCCTGTTTTTTCGATATCATCCAGAATCTTTTTTTCCAGAGAGTAATTTCTGGTGCCGATGGTTGTGGTGCCCTTAAACATCATGTGTTCACAAAAATGGGCGGCGCCGTATTCGCCAGCCGTTTCATCCGCAGCGCCGATACGATGCCGGATATAGAGGGAAACAGTCGGACTTAAATGTCTCTCGAGCATCAGCACTGTTAAGCCGTTTTTCAGCTTGGCTTTAACAACCTTCTTTTCCAGATCAAAACCGTAAGAATGGCCGGAAATTAAAAAAACGGCCGCCAACGCAAAAACAAGTCGGGCAATATTAATTCGTTTCATCATTATCAATTCCATTTTGTTGTTTTTTAGTAAAAAAGCGTGAAAAAAAATATATGATTCCAACAATACAAACTAAAATTAAAAGAGAAGCGGAAAAAAAATACATGACGAATTCCATGGGATTCTTTAAGTTATATGAACCTAATAAAGTATTGACGCCGATAATTAAAAAAAGCAAAGATAGAAGTAAGACGGCAACATTTTTAACCCAGATTAGAACATTCATGCAAGACGACCTGTTTTGTCCCCTAATTATTTTTAAGCTCCGTCTTTAATTCTTCATAAACGGCAAAACTAAACTCATTGTTCCGGCAAGGGAGCAATGAATTGTTATGATATACCGGTTCGCTTTGAATGTCAAAGGTGGATGCAATTACCGCTTCCGCCCACATCTTTGTGCCCGGGATAGGCGAATATTCGGCCAGTATCGGCTTGGCGCCGCATTCCCGGACAAATTCAATGCTAGCGCTGACTTCCGCGGCGCTTTGACCGGGCAGGCCGCAGAGAAGATAAATTCCTATATCATCAGTTTTATAACCCGCATTTTTTAAATGACGCACGCCTTCAAACAATTCTTCATTTATAACTTTTCCTCCTGTTTGCTTCTGCCTTTGGAAATCCGCTGTTTCAAAGCCGAAGCGAATTGTCTTGAATCCCGAATCGTAGAGTAATTTACTTAACTCTTTGTCTATTTCCCGCAGATGCAGTCCGTTAGGGCAGTGGAACTGGCAGGACAGATTTCTTTTTCGGACTTCGTGCAGCAGAGGTATAATCATTTCCCGAGGATTAACAAGCAAGGCGTCATCGTAAAAACTAAAATTCTTCACACCGGATTTTTTTTGCCAGTGTTCGATTTCGTCAACAACTTTTATGGGATTTCGCCGCCGGAATCTGTCATTAAAAATATGCGAAGCGCAGTAACTACAGCTATACGGACAGCCGCGGGAAGTGGTAATCGGCAGTTGATCAATTTTGCGGATTAAGTCGAAAGCGGGGTAGGGCAGGGAATCAAGGTCTTCGCTATCGGGCATGAAGAAAGGTTCTTCACCAAATAAATCTTGCAACAACTGAAGAACTTGTTTTTCTCCCGCGCCGGAAATTACAAAATCAGCGCCGGAATATTTTATAGCATGATCGTAACAGAGAGTCGCGTATTTGCCGCCCAGCACAATGGGAACGGAGGGCAATGCTTCTTTGATGATTTTAATCGCTTCAAAAACTCCGGGATACCAGTAAGTCATCATCGAAGTGATTAAAACGATGTCTGTATCCTGATGGTTTTTTAATTCCTCGCGAAATATTTCCGGTGTAATCCCATAGCGGCAATAATTTTTTGAGATCATTTTCAGGCTGTTGGGCTTGGGAATAACCTGCCGGAAAAATTTGCCCCGGCCGTAAGAATGACGCTGCGGCCGCTTGTGACCTTCTTTGAGCATTTCCGGGTGATAAGGATCAAGGCAATCGATAAAGTTAATCTGGTGGCCGTTTTGACGCAGCAGACCGCCTAAATATAGTAGTCCCAGAGGTTTCAGCCAGAAATCATAGGCAGCGAAATCGTGAATCCAGGGGTTTATCAAAAGAATCTTTTTACTCATACCAAGTTACTTTCAGATAATAGTCATTGCGAGGAGCGCCTCGCGCGACGTGGCAATCTAAATAATATTTCTCACAGTCGAGATCATTTATCATAGTGGCCAATTATTTACAAAAGTAATAAGAGTATCTCTATACTAATGCATAAATTTGGATAATGCCTTTTATTAATAAGTGCAAAAAAAGAATTGAAATAAAGAAAATTGCGAGTATATTTAAATACATTATTTTAAAAAGGATTATATAATTGTAAACTATAATTAAGTAAGAAAAGTCCGGTGGATTGAGGGCGAAAAGCGGAGCATTGGTAAGGTGAATGTTAAAGGAATCGTATGATGATAGATGGAATTTCAATTAAGGGCTTCAGAAGCTTCGGCGCTTCCGAAGAAAAGATCGGGGATCTAGCGCAGATCAATATTTTTATAGGAAAAAACAATTGCGGCAAGTCAAATGTGCTTAGATTTCTCGAATTGATGGGTCATTTGCGGGAGCCTGATCCCTTACTGGATTATTCCATGGCTACCGCCGATAAAACTATTACAGTTGGGCTTCAAGTTAAGCGGACAGGCTACACCGCCGATCTATTCAAGGCTATAACAAAACCATTCGGACCAGAGTGGGTTAAGTCTTTTCCTGAATTTGCCGAAGCTGTTTGGTTCTACTTTTCAGTTAAAAAAGAACTGCGCCCGACTAATAGGGGCCTAGATGACTTCCGTGACCTGATCCTCCAAAGATGTTCTCCGGCATATACGAATGCGTTGACAAGCCAAATGTGCAATTATACAGGTGGTGCTCCGGAACAACGTGCTAAGGATATTTCCGAGAGAATCCACGCGCTGGTTAGACTGCAGTTCCCAGTTCATCTCGTGGGTGCCTTTCGCAGGATTTCTGATGGCGGAAACCAACCACTTTCGGGAAGTGGTCTCATTAACGAACTGCGGAAGTTACGAGATCCTGAACTCACTAACTATACCTCAGGAAAGCAGCGTTTTGCCAAAATCATCAGTTTTGTCGGGAAGATTCTTGGAGAACCTGACGCAGTTTTGGAAATACCGGCGGGTAAGGACGAGATATATGTCTCAATTCGCGGCAAGGTTCTCCCGCTCGAATCGCTTGGTACGGGAATCCATGAATTAATAATACTTGCCGCGGCTGTCACCATCATCGATGGGGCTCTCTTCTGCATTGAAGAGCCTGAGATCCATTTGCATCCGGAACTTCAGAAGAAGTTCGTGCAGTATATATCCCAAAACACAACCAACCAATACTTTATCTCTTCTCATTCGAATGCTTTTTTCGACATGCCTGGCGTAAACATCTATCGCTGCGCGCTAGATGAGCAAGAATCAACTAAGTGCCAGCTCGTTTTGTCAGCAGCAGAAAAACACGCCGTTCTAATGGATTTAGGTTATCGTCTCAGCGATCTACTTCAGGCCAACTATATTGTTTGGGTTGAAGGTCCCTCGGATCGAATTTATATAAATCATTGGCTAAAAACGAAGGCACCTGAATTTGTCGAGGGTTTACATTACGCTATCATGTTCTATGGTGGTCGACTTCTAGCACATCTTTGCTATGATGATTCGCTGATCGATGATTTTATTCATCTCTCTTGCTTAAATAGAAATGCATGTATCGTCATAGATAGTGATCGTAAAACTGCCCATACCCACCTGAATGAAACTAAGAAACGAATAGTCAGGGATTTTAGGTCTTTCTCATGCTTTACTTGGGTTACCTCTGGGAGAACAATTGAAAATTATATTCCAGAGACACTTTTAAACCAATCAGTAGCTACTGTCCATGAGAGAACGCATCGAGCCGTTAAATGGGAGAGATTCGGAGATTTAACACGGATAAGATCCAACAAACCCATCGACAAGGTTGCCGTTGCTAAAGTTGTGACGTCCAGTCCCGCTGATTTTAGTTTGCTCGATCTTGATCACATTACTGATCAGTTGGTTACAGAGATCAGACGGCATAATACATTGATAAAATAATAGCGTGAATGAGAATGGATTTTGTGGATAATATCGCCATATTTATCATGAACAAATGAATAAAAGGGATGATTCGATTTATTTGATAATCTTTGCTATTACTAATTTTCCTGATGATAGTTAATTATTCTACTACAAATTATTAGAGTAATCATGCCAGACAAATTAAAACTAAACGAACTCGAAAAGCAAAAACAAATGAACAGGAACCTGTTTAATGTTGTGCTGAGTTTTATCTTGAATATGTCTAAGACCCGCGCCAAACACTGGTCATCTCATCATCTCATTCATCACCGCCATACTGACGCTAACTTTGGTGTTACCACGCCCGTGTGGGATGTATTGTTGGGTATGAGGTATGCGTATGATCGTAAAAGATAGGTATTGGGAGCGATTCTATGAATCGATATGATTTTACCACTAAAACAGGCACACTAATTATAAGGGGGTAGGTTATGAAAAAAAATATGTTTCGGTCAAAATTTTTGCAGGCTGTTCTTTTTATCTTTTTCTTCTTGTGTTTTAGTTCGCAGTTTTCTTATGCAACTGCGCCAAAATCTGTAGACTTGGTTTATGATATGAATACGCAAACGTTGTCGGTCACAATAAATCACTACACGTTATCCGCCGGCATGCATTATATTAAAAATGTTGAAATCAAGAAAAACGGGACGACAATCAGCATAAATAAGTACAGCACTCAGCCGAAAAGTTCGATTTTCACCTATACTTATAACATACCGGCTGCAAAAGGAGATGTTTTCGAGGTCACAGCGACCTGTAGTCTCTGGGGCCACAAGACTGCAACATTAACTGTACCATGATTAAAAATTTCTTCTTTTTAGGTCAGACATTAAAAGGGAGGTCGTTATGAAAAGAATATTTATCGTATTGGCCGCTGCCGCACTGGTATTAGCCATTTGCCTTCCTGCTTTTGCCGCAACCATGATTAAAGGCAAGGTTGTAACTTACAAATCCGGAAATGTGGTTATGAAAGGTTACCTGGCCTTTGACGAAAATATTAAAGGCAAACGGCCGGGCGTGCTTGTTGTTCATGAATGGTGGGGACAAAATGAATATGTCCGCAAACGTGCCCGGATGTTAGCCGGAATGGGCTATACAGCGCTCGCCCTTGATATGTATGGAAATGGTAAACAGGCCAATCACCCTGACGATGCCGGGAAGTTTGCCGCTGAAGTTATGAAAAATGCCGCTGTAGGAGAGAGCAGATTCATGGCGGCTCTGGAATTCCTGAAAAAACAAAAAACCGTTGATCCGGAAAGAATAGCCGCCATTGGTTATTGTTTCGGAGGCGGAGTTGTTCTGCATATGGCTAGGCTGGGCATTGATCTCAAAGGGGTGGCGAGCTTTCATGGAAGCCTTGCTACGGCAAAGCCTGCCGAGGCCGGTGTAATTAAAGCAAAGATTCTTGCTCTTAATGGTGATGCGGATAAATTCACAACACCCGAACAAATCGAGTCGTTTAAGCAGGAAATGAAAAACGTAGGGGCTGACTTTCGGTTTATTTCTTATCCAAAAGCAATGCACAGTTTTACGAATCCCGATGCCGATATGTATGCGAAAAAATTTAACATGCCTGTAGGGTATAACGCTGACGCTGATAAAAAATCATGGGCTGAACTGGATAAATTTCTTGCCGAAATATTTAAAAAATAACCAATCAGAGGAGGCTACACTATTGAAAAACGAGCATTACCGGAAACTGGAAAATATGATGCATTCAGCGCCGATTGTAAAACTGGCCGGCGCGCGTGTGGAAATCAGCCAGGGGCAGGCCGAAATTACATTGCCCGTTAAGCGGGAACTTTTTCATGCGGCGGGCGCACTGCATGGCGCCATGTATTTTCTGGCGCTGGATAACGCGGCTTTTTTTGCCGTCAATTCGCTGGTCGAAGATGTTTTTGTATTAACCGTAAGTTTTAATGTCTATCTTCTTCGGCCTGTTGATCGAGGAGTTATAAAAGCAATCGGAAAAGTCGTTAATTCTTCAAAAACACAATATCTGGCGGAGTCCATTCTCTATGATGCGGAAAACAGGGAGATTGCCAGAGGTAGTGGTGTTTTTGTTAAAGGCAGGGTTAAGCTGACGCCGGAGATAGGCTACAAATTGGGCTGTTGAAAAACGCTCATCCGCTGTGTTGCGCTGCAAACCGCACCGCTCAACGTATTTTCATATACGCCTCGCGGTTCGGTTTTTTGCCCCCTGAAGGGGACAGTTCAACTAACGAATTCCAGTTTACTGCGTAACTGTAATTCGAGTTTCACTGCGCGCCTTGCATCTGAACATTCGGTGTGCCCCTTAAGGTATTTGAACAGCCCCCCAAACATAAGGTTTTTAATCGACCCCACAATATCCATATATTTCTACGAAGCCAATCCTATACAGCGATTCCGCCGACAAATAAGCCAAAATTTACAATGTCTTACTTGTGCCGTCATTAAATTGACTTCACCAATCTTTTATGTTAATTAGTCAACTCGTATATAAAAGTTATTAAAAATATTTAGTTATTTGTTTCTGAGGCCTGAAAAGCGTGAAAAAGACTACTCTGGCTAAAATTTTTTTGAGGTCTTTTTTTATCCACGCAACACTTAATTTTCGGCGGATGCAAAACTTAGGTTTTACCATGGCGATAATTCCCCTTATTCGGGAATTGCAGTTACAACAAAGGGATTCAGAAAGGATGCTGACCATGCACTTGCAGATGTTTAATACCAATCCCTATTTTTCTGCATCGGTAATCGGTTCCGTTGTCCGTTTGGAAGAAGAACAGGCCGGTAAAGGTGACGCCTTTGATATCCCTCCGATTAAACAAAGTCTGATGGGATCTTATGCCGCGATAGGCGATATTTTTTTTTGGGGCGCCCTGAGACCTTTTGCCTCGATTATTGCCGTTATTATAGCATATATGGGGTTAATACTTGCTCCTGTTGCTTTCTTGTTAATTTATACACCAGCTCACGTTTGGATAAGGTTAAAGGGTTTTATCGAAGGTTACCGGCAAGGAAAGAAGGGCTTTGAATTTATTCGCTCTTTGGATTTGCCCCGTGTTGCCGTAAAAATTCGCTGGCTTTCTTTGATTATACTGGCAGGTTTGGTTATTTGGCTGTCGTATAATGGATATTGGCCATTTATAAAAACCTACAACGTTATCATGAAATTAACAGCAATGGCGGTTGTTTTGCTTTGCCTCTTATTGATTAAAAAAGGTATATCACAAGTTTATATTATTTATGGCGCTGTTGTAATATTTTTTCTAATTTTGTGGACGGGATTTTTTAATTGACAGAAACCAGAACCTTAAAATTAAAAAATAAACTGGGAATGCATGCGCGGTCGGCGGCAGCTTTTGTAAAAGTAGCTCTACAGTTTAAAGCAAAAATTTATATCGAACGCAACGGACAAACTGTCAATGGAGACAGCATTTTGGATATACTTACCCTTGGTTGTCCCTATGGCGGGCTGCTGACGATAAAGGCCGAAGGGGTTGATGCTTCCATGGCCATAAAGGAATTGGAAAAGCTCATCGAAAATAAATTTGGAGAAGATTAAAAGATAAAATGAGAGCTGATCAGACAGATAAGACATTTGTTCTTAAGGGCATTGGAGTTTCTCCCGGCGTTGCTATTGGCAGGGTTTACCGTTTTGATCCTCTCGACAGCAAGATTGCTTTTTATAAACTCAAAGATGATTCGTTGATTCCCAAAGAAGTTCTTCGTTTTAAAAAAGCCTTAACAGAATCGGAACAGCAACTGTTGGAAATTCAAAAAAATCTCAAAAAAGCGAAGGTTACCGAACCGCTTTATGTAATTGACGTTCATATTCTAATTTTAAAAGACAAAATATTCACCAATCGCACAATTAAATATATACGCAGATTAGGAATCAACGCTGAATGGGCTTTGCGCATGACGCTGGATCATTACAAACAGATATTTGAGGGAGTTGAAGACGCCTACATAAGCAGTCGCGTCAGCGATGTGCAGTATGTAGTTCAGCGGGTACTGCGTAATTTATCCGGTGAAAAGCAGGAAAACGTATGGGAAACAGGTCAGGACGGTGTGATCATCGTTTCTCACGATCTGTCTCCGGCCGATACGGCTCAGATGAAGTTGGATAAGATCTTAGGTTTTGCCACGGACAGCGGCGGCCGCACATCGCATACGGCTATTGTTGCCCGGTCAATGGAATTACCGGCTGTCGTCGGACTGGATAATATCACCCGCTCTGTCCGGACCGGCGATGAGATTATCGTTGATGGCACGTCTGGTCTGGTCGTGATCAATCCCTATCCGGATATGCTCAAAAGATACGAAGAAAAGAAACGTCATTATGACGCCGCCAGAGATGAGTATCTCAAATATGCGAAACTGCCTGCCATGACGCTTGATAATTACCATGTGCAGATAGGATGCAACATAGAATTTATCGAAGAGATTCCTTCGGCAATTGTTCACGGTGCTGAAAATATAGGGCTTTACCGGACGGAGTTTTTGTATATCTATCGTGATGAATTGCCGACTGAAGAAGACCATTTCAATAACTACCGTCAGGTGGTTACCGAGAAAAATTTATCGTGGTCAACCATCCGCACGTTTGATTTAGGCGGTGATAAATTTCCCAACTACCAGAAGCAGAGCAAGGAATTGAATCCGCAGATGGGGTTGAGGGCGATTCGTTTTTGTCTAAAGGAAGTGGAAATATTCAAGACACAACTAAGAGCCATCTGGCGTGCAAGTGCTTTTGGAAAAACAAAAATTCTGTTTCCGATGATTTCGAGTGTGGATGAAATTCGTGAAGCGAAGAAATTGCTGGAAGAAACCCGTCAGGAACTTTTGTCGCGAGGGGTGAAAATTGCTTCGGAGATGGAAATAGGCGCGATGATTGAAGTGCCTGCCGCGGTTATTATTGCCGATAAGCTGGCGCAGGAGGTAGATTTTTTCAGCATCGGCACAAACGATTTAATCCAGTATTCTCTGGCGATTGACCGGGCCAATGAACGTTTGACATATTTGTATGAACCTTTGCATCCGGCTGTTTTGAGATTGATAAAGAGAGTAGTGGACATGGCTCATGAGGCAAAGATTCGTACGGCGATGTGTGGTGAAATGGCTGGAGATCCCCTGTGCGCATTGATTCTTCTGGGAATGGAACTGGATGAATTAAGTATGAACCATTTGGCCATTCCGCGGATTAAAAAAATTATAAGGGAATCAACGATAAAGGAATCCAAAATATTGTTGGAAAAAGCCCTTTCTTTTAACACGGCGTCTGAAGTGCGGGCGTATGTGGTTGATTATATGATGGGACGTTTTCCTGACGAATTTCAAAATGAAGAAGATTAGCTTTTGTTAAAAAATGGTCACGACTGCACTCGGTATTTTTAATCCCGCGGTTTGGAATCTCCCAGCTTTATGCGGTGTAACCCGCGGGAGGTCGCGTTATCCTCTGCTTCGCGTGATAATTCGACCTGCAAACTTCAGTCGCAGATGCCCTTCCAGGGTATGCACTCTGTTTCTGAAGCTTGGGTCTCATTATTATAGGGAGCCTTCGGCTCCTTGCCGTGGGGGGCTCCACAAAGGAAAGAAAAAATGAATTCAGCCAAATCAGATAAAGATAAAGAATATTATTCCGGACGTCTTTATGATGAGCAAAATTTTTTGCAGTTCCGGCTGGCGAAAACGTTCCTTTCGCATGTTTCCATCGCCGATGAATATGTTGAAGCCATCAAAAAACTTTCGACCGAGGGAGTTGTGGTTTACGCTTTAAACCAAAGGAGTGAACTCAACAGCCTCATCATTTCTGAACTTGTTAAGCGCAAAGGACTTCCTGCTCCTGTATTTTGCCACGGAATGAATATGTCCTTTTGGCAGCCATTGCCCAAAATGATGAAATTTCTGTGGTCTTCTTTTCTACGCCGTTTTGGGAAAGAACAGAAAGCTTGGCTGGACAAATTGGTTTATCTCGAGAGAATAGTTAATGAGAAAAAGAGCGTTGTTATTCATTTAGGCGAATCGGAATTTATTGAAAACAGATCTGCGGAAAGTGCGATAGTAAGCTTGATTAATGTGCAAAAAAGAGTTGATTTTCCAATATTTATCGTGCCGGTTTTGGTCTCCTATGGGCGAAGGCGCGAAAAAGAGGATGAAAGCCTGATTAATATTCTTTTCGGACAAACGGAGTATACAGGCTCATTGCGCCGTTTAATTACGTTTATACGTTATTCCAGTAATGCTTTTGTTATTCCCGCGGAACCGGTTAAATTATCCGAATATTTAAATAAAAGTAACGGTATTTCCGAGGGATCGATTGTTCACGAACTGCGGGGGGAATTAATCGACCGTATTGAAAAAGAAAAAAACACTGTGGTTGGACCGGCTTTAAAATCTCGTGAAGAACTCATCGGTATGGTTTTAAGCGACGAATCCCTGAGAAAGTTTATTACTGATTATGCGGCGAGAGAAAAAAAGGACAAGGCGATTGTGGTAAAAGAAGCCCGCCGTTATCTTTATGAGATTGCCGCCGATTACAGTGAAACAGTCATTGGGATATGGCGAATACTGCTCGCCTGGCTGTGGAACAATATTTACGATGGTTTATCGGTTGATTTGGAAGGCATGGCCAAGATAAGAAATATTTCCAAAAAAATGCCTTTTGTTATAGTTCCCTGCCACCGAAGTCATATTGATTATCTTTTGATTCATTACGTTTTTTATAAAAACAATATTCAACTGCCTTTCATTGCTGCCGGAAACAATTTATCTTTCTTCCCTATGGGTTATATTTTTCGCAAGTCCGGCGCTTTTTTTCTGCGACGGAGTTTCAGAGGAAACAAAATTTATTCAGAAGTATTCACCAAGTATTTGGCGATATTGTTAAAAGAAGGATTGCCTCTGGAATTTTTTATTGAAGGTGGACGAAGCCGAACCGGGAAAATGGTCATGCCCAAATATGGTCTGCTTTCCATGGTTATTCAAGCCTATCAGGAAAAGTATTGCGATAATTTTGCCGCTATTCCTGTTTACATCGGCTATGACCGCGTGATTGAAGAGAAGTCGTATCTTAAAGAACTGTCGGGAGCGACCAAAACTCCGGAAAATACTGCGGAGATAATCAAAACCAGTAAAATATTGCGCAAACGGTTTGGTCGCGTTTACGTGAATATCGGCGAGCCGATTGTTATGAAATCGTATCTGGAGGCGCAGGAAAAGCCGATAGATCAAATGACCATTGATGAACGGCAGAGCCTTTACCGGAAAATAAGTTATGAAATAGTTTTGGAAATAAACAATGTCTCGGTAGTCACGCCTTTTTCCCTTGTTGCCGCCGTGATTTTGAGCCATGACCGGCGGGGGATATCTCACGATGATTTGCTGAATATTTTGAATGAATTCTATGAATACCTTTCCATGAAGAAAGTCAGGATTGCCGAAACATTCGCCAACCGGGAGAAGGCGATAGCCGAAGCCCTCAACATGTTTGTGCAGGCGGGGTTCATCTCCAGAATTGAAGCCGAAGAAGACGAAGATGAAGAAATGCAGGAAGTTGTTTATTCGCTGAAAGAAGAAAAAAGGCTCAATCTGGAATATTATAAAAATAACATTTTGCATTTTTTTGTGCCCCTTTGTTTTGTCGCTACATCCATGATTAAAAGCAGTGAAGATATGACTTCTCTTGCCCGGATCATGGGAGATTATAAATTTCTCAAGAAGCTTTTGTGGAATGAGTTTATTTTTGATGAACGCAAGGATGACGTCCAGGAGGTCAATGATGTGCTCACTTATTTGTATGATAGAAAAATGATCACGTCTGTTGAACGCGAAGGTCAGGTCTGGATTGAAATAAAAGGCAGCGGCAGTAAAAAACTGAAACCTTTTGCTGATTTAATTCACAATTATCTGGAATCCTTCTGGATTGTCATCAGAAGCTGTTTGTATTTGAAGAAGAATCCGCTGACAAAAAAGGATTGGCTGAAAAAAATCCGGACACTCGGAGACAGAATGTATCGAAAGGGCGAAATTTTACGTCCGGAAGCGCTCTCGCAATCAAATTATCTTAATATCATAACATTCCTGCAGGACGCGGAACTTATAACCGAAATAAAAGATGAAAAAAGCGAAAAGAAAGAAAAGAAAGAAGTTTCTTATGCCCTAACCGAAAAAAGGGCGGAAATGGAAGTTTTGCGCCGCCGTCTGTTCAAACTGCTGTAGAGGTTTTTAATACCAATCCGCTTTCTTTGGCTAACTTTGTTGGCTTTGTCGTCGGCTTCCTCAACGTATTATTAATACGCCTGTGGAGCCTCCTCCTTGCCGCCGCGTTATCCTTTGACCGGATGCGCAACCAAAGGGCGCGCAATAAAAATAAAACTTTTTACCTTACCGGGAAATGACGCCGAACAGGCGGCAGCTTCCAATTGAAATGGTATAAAAAATTGAGAGAATAATTCCCTTAGAATGGAATTTAAAATCTATGGGCTGACCTTTGAAAAAAGGCCAGCCCATAGTAAGTAGTTAATGGAAATATTGTTTATTTTTTCTTGCCTGCTTTAGCCGGCTGTTTAATGCTGTAGAATGCTTCCATACCGCGGTAGTTGGCCGTGTCGCCTAATTCTTCTTCAATGCGAATCAGTTGATTGTATTTAGCCAGTCTTTCCGTGCGGGAAAGTGAACCGCTTTTAATCTGGCCGCAATTGGTGGCAACGGTAATATCAGCCATAAAGGTATCTTCCGTCTCACCGGAACGGTGAGATACAACGCAAGTGTAGCTTGCTTCTTTAGCCCGTTCCATGGTGTTGAGCGTTTCCGTAAGTGTGCCGATCTGATTTAGTTTAATTAAAACGGAATTGGCGACACCCATTTCGATGCCTCGCTCCAGACGTTTAATATTCGTCACAAAAATATCATCGCCGACAATCTGAATCTTGCCGCCCAGTTCGTCAGTTAATAGTTTCCAGCCTGCCCAGTCATCTTCCGCTAGTCCGTCTTCAAGAGAGATAATCGGATATTTTGCGACGAGATCAGCGTAGAATTTAACCATTTCCTCGGCAGATTTTTTAGGTTTCTTTTCCGTGGCAAGAATGTATTTACCTTTTTCGTAGAAGGAACTTGCGGCCGAATCAAGTGCGATCATAATATCCTGGCCCGGCCGGTAGTTTGCTTTTTCTATAGCTGTCATAATAAGGGAAAGAGCTTCTTCATTGGATTTTAAATTCGGTGCAAAGCCGCCTTCGTCACCAACGGCTGTATTGTAACCTTTACCTTTGAGCACCGATTTCAAAGCATGGAAAACTTCCGCGTTCATGCGAATGGCTTCGGTAAAATTGGGCGCGCCTACCGGCATAATCATGAATTCCTGAATGTCCACATTATTGTCGGCATGCTGGCCGCCGTTTAAAATATTGGACTGCGGGATTGGCAGGTCTTTGGCGTTGACGCCACCCAAATATCTATATAGGGGCAGACCTGATACTTCAGCGCCCGCTTTGGCGCAGGCGAGAGACACAGCCAAGATCGCGTTGGCGCCTAGTTTTCCCTTATTTTCGGTTCCATCCAGTTCAATCATGGCAAAGTCGATATCACGCTGTCTGCGGCAATCCATGCCGATAATTTCCGGCCCGATTTTGTAGAGAATATTTTTTACGGCAGTTTGGCAACCTTTTCCATTGTATCTTTTCTTATTGCCGTCACGCAATTCCAACATTTCATGCTCGCCGGTGGAAGCGCCTGAGGGAACAGCCGCCCTTGCGGTAATACCTGCAATTGTTGTCACTTCGGCTTCAACGGTTGGATTTCCTCGGGAATCCAGTATTTCTCTGGCATGAACATTAATAATTTCCGGCATATAAAAACCTCCTTTTTTACTTTGCGTCAAACTATAACAGAGAGGCTTCCTGATTTCAAGATGATAATCGAAGTGTCTTGATTCTTGTAGCGAAGTCGGATAAATAATACCAATTCTAAATCAAAGCGCTATTTTTGTTGGCGTCGTTGTCGGCTTCCTCAACGTATATATAATACGCCTCGCTGCCTCCTCCTAGCTGCCGCAATATCATCTTTGATTTAGAAATGGTATAAGACATAAGAAGACTTTGGGGAAAATAAAAAAATGAATACAGATATGATTAAAAAAGATAAAAATACAAAACTTTTTCTGCATTTAAAAAAGTGGCTGGAAAAAGCCGTGCTGGATTATAAAATGATCGAAGAGGGAGACCGGGTTCTGGTTGGCGTCTCTGGTGGGGCGGATAGTTTTGCTCTGCTGGACTTGCTGGATTCACAGATGATTTTTATTCCCCGGTTTTCTTTTATCGCTGTCAATATCGATATGGGTTTTGATCCAATGTGTAGGGCCTATGAAGCGCTGGAGAAATATTTTCAGAAAAATAATTATCGCTACATTATGGAAAAGACGGATATTGGCAATCTGGCTCACTCTGATTTTAATAAAAAAAATCCCTGTTTTTTGTGTTCGCGGCTGCGACGCAAAAGAATATTTGAGATAGCTGACGCCGAAGGCTGTAATAAAATAGCTTTTGCCCATCACCGGGACGATATTATTGAAACACTGCTGATTAACATGTTTTATGGACGGGAAATCAGCACAATGATGCCCAATCAGAGAATATTCGGCGGTAAGCTGCACATTATTCGTCCGTTGGCTTATTTGCGGGAGGAACTGGTAAAAAAATACAGCAAGGAGCGGCAATTCCCCACGGTGAAAAACGATTGCCCGACAAGCCGTACATCGAAGCGGGTTTATGTTAAAAATCTTTTAAATGAACTGGAGCGAGACAATAAAGAAATCCGCGATAACATTTACAAGGCAATGAGCCACGTAAAACCTGATTATTTATTGCCAAGAAAGAAAATTCGAAGCGATAATGACACTCGCTGACTATAGGGAGCGTAAGTTGAATCAATAACATTCGTTGAAAACGAGTGTAACGAAATTTGAAACGTAAATGGAATTGTCCTTTGTGCGAAGCACATAAGGATATCCCGCTAATTTAATCGGCAGGGAAAAAATAAATGGCTTTAAGCGCATTTTAATGTAAAATTGAAATATGGCAAAAGAAAATACAGCACAAAAACTGATTGCTTCCAACAAGACTGCGCGCCTCAATTATGACATCGGAGATACATATGAAGCCGGTATGGTCTTATCCGGAACAGAAGTTAAAGCATTGCGCGCCGGTAAGGCCAATCTCAAAGACAGTTATGCCGTCGTCAAGGATGATGAAGTCTACCTGCGCGAGATGCATATCAGCCACTATGATCACGGCAATCGCTTTAATCATGAACCATTGCGGCCGCGCAAACTACTTCTGCATAAACGGGAGATTAAAAAACTCTATGGCAAGTCGCGGGAAAAAGGTCTCGCGCTTGTTCCACTGAAGTTATATTTCAAAAACGGCAAAGTGAAGGTGGAAATCGGTATCGGTAAAGGCAAGAAATTGTATGACCGCCGTGAGGATATCAAGGAACGTGAAGAGCGGCGCACACTAGCCCGGGATTTTAAATCAAAGCTGATAAAGGTTTGATAAGAATCTGGAATTAAGTGTGGAATCTTGGAATATTCTTTGTTAATTCTTTCCTTTGACAAAAGCGCGGTAAGTGTCTATATTATAAACAAATCAAATTTAAGGGGGCGTCACGGTTTCGACGGGGACATTTGAAGTTGTAGAAGCGTACCGAGGTTCCTACAGGCCTCGTTAAACAGGTAGGAAACATATAATCGCAGAAAACTACGATTACGCTTTAGCCGCTTAGACGGCTAACGTTCTACCCGGTTCTCCTGTTGGTTGGGATAGAACGTCATTAAGACAGGATAGCCAAACTTCTTGCCTGGGGGAGGGCGGCGAATACTTACAGGATAGCACGGGGCGATCCGGCCTTAGGGAGCAAACCAGCGCGAAGGTTCTAAAACGAAGGCTACGTACGTAGAAGCTCCAGCGGAAGGTTTTCGGACGCGGGTTCGACTCCCGCCGCCTCCAAAAAAAGACAATCCAGTAAAATCCAAAGAAGTCCGAGGAAATCCAAAAACCCGTTAGAAATAGCGGGTTTTTTGTTGCTTTTAGTCCAAAGATGTGTTATAAGATTTTACATAAGCCGGTTGTTTTAGGTACCCAAATCAAGTAAAAAGGTACCCAAAATATTTCGCGGGTACCCAAAAGGAGGTATAACCATGCCAAGGCGTATAATTCCATTGACGGATATGAAGGTTCAAAAAGTAAAACCAAAGGATAAGCCATTTTCATTATTTGATGGAGGTGGCTTATATCTTCTTATAACACCTTCCGGCGGCAAGTTATGGCGGTTTAAATATCGTTTTAATAATAAAGAAAAGAAACTTGCTTTTGGCTCGTACCCCGAGATCAGTCTTCTTGATGCGCGTCGAAGACGTGATGATGCTAGAAGGTTGCTGGCAAATAGTGTTGACCCGGGTGATGTTCGCAAAGCTCAAAAACAGGCTAATATCCAAGAAACAGAAACCTTTGAGGTTATGGCCAGAGAGTGGCATGCTAGATTTATTTCAACATGGACAATAGGACATGCAGAAACAATTATGAGCCGCTTGGAACGTGACCTTTTTCCATGGATTGGCAAACGTCCAATTGCAGCGATAAAAGCTCCAGAGTTGTTGGCTGTGTTACGGCGTGTTGAATCAAGAGGTGCTTTAGAATCCGCTCATCGTATAAGAACTATTTGTGGCCAGGTTTTTAGGTATGCAGTTGCAACCGGTCGTGCCGAACGTGATCCGGCAGCAGATTTAAAGGGCGCACTGCCACAACCCGCAGAAAAGCACATGGCGGCCATTACTGAACCTAAAAAAGTGGCGGAATTATTAAGAGCAATTGACAGTTATCAAGGCAGCTTTGTCGTTAAATATGCTCTGCAGCTTGCGCCTTTAGTTTTTGTCCGACCGGGCGAACTTCGTCATGCGGAATGGGCTGAAATAGATTTTGAAAATGCACAATGGAACATTCCGGCTGGAAAAATGAAAATGAAAGAGCCGCACCTTGTACCATTATCAAGGCAAGCAATAGAGATATTGACGGAGCTTAAAGAATTGACAGGCGCAAGCCGCTATATATTCCCTTCTGGCCGTTCTTTTGATCGGCCAATGTCAAACAATGCTATTTTAGCAGCATTACGGCGTATGGGATATACAAAAGATGAAATGTCTGCGCATGGCTTCCGGGCAATGGCGCGAACAATGCTTGATGAAATTTTGCAGATTAGACCTGATTTTATTGAACATCAATTGGCACACGCAGTCAGAGACCCAAACGGCCGCGCTTATAATAGAACAGCGCATCTAAATGAAAGAATTAAAATGATGCAAATATGGGCGGATTATCTTGACGGGTTAAGAGTCGGAGCCAAGGTGCTACAATTTAAGAAAACAACATGATAGAAAAAAAGTAAACATTCCGTGGATAGACCAACATGGTGATTTGAGATAAAAAACCTTTCAGGGATAAATTTCAGAAGTGGTTAAATACAATTACCTGTAATGCTTGAGTGGATGTTGGAACTTCTCCAATCTTTTTTAACGAGCACGTTCAATAAAATTGATGATGTCCTTTAGATGCCAGACGGCTGTTCGCTGACTTAGCTTTATAGGTTTGGGATAGCGCCCGGATTTAATTCCCGCATACCATGCTGACCGTGATATGGGAATCATTGGAGGAATTTTGGGATGAGCCTTGGCGTCGCCAATGATCTGTTTCAACCTTAAAAAACCAATTTCCGGCAAAGAATCCTGAGTCATATTATTATATAATGAACCTCTTCTTATTTTTCTTTTAGCATTTTTGATACTTTTTCTATAGCAATGTCCTTCGTTCGAATCTCATTAATAAACATGAGTTCATAGCGGGAAAGACTTTCTATTCCCATAGTCCGCTGGAGTTCGAGTTGAAAAATTTCAGCTTCGGTCGGTTCAAACAACTTCGTGAATGTGGTTTCTTCATCAATTAGATACTTAATGTCTGCTATTGAAAGCGAATTCCACTCGCGTATTTTGTCAAAAACATTCCTCGATAATTCTTTTTGAGCAAAGGATATGACAGATTTATTTTCCTGAGATATCTTTGTCAATTTCACGATGGGGCTGGGATAATCAGCTGACAGATTAAAGATGTCTTTTTCTTTTTTCCGTCTAAACAGAAAAATATTATTATGATCATCCTTTATTAGGATTGCGTATATCAATGGCAATCCTATATTAGAAAATCTTTTTAATTCAGGAAAAGGAGCGATAAGAGTAATCATACGGAGTTGTTTGTTGAGTTTCGATAATAAATATAATGGTTCGAGATTATCAAAGATAAGACCATCCGGCATAAACATTTTTATTAAAAGGCCGTTGCTTCTGAACGGATACAATGAAGTATCATCTATATACTCAGGATTTATATATAGCGCCCTGGCCATCATCTTTAAAGTTTCTTTGGAAAGACTTGCCTGTGCTTTTTCGAATTGCTGCAATGATTGATAAGTAATTTTCGCACTTGCCGAGACCTCAGGCTGAGTTTTTCCGGTCAATTCCCTAACTAATTTAAATAGCTTGTTGACTGCTAACTTATTCATAATATTCCTTGACACAAGTATATTACCTGTTATATTTTAATATACATTGATAAGCACAAGTTGTGTGCTGGTATTTAGCATACATAATATAAAAATAAAAAGCAAGGAAAAAAAGCAATGGAGAAATTATTAATTACAGAATCCGAGGCTGCCAAACTCTTAAGCGTTTCTACCAATACATTGCGCACCGATCGTGCCTGTTCTCGCGGGTGCGCATACGTTAAAATACTCAAAGATGGCAAAAGCCGCGGCAGTATCAGGTACAAGATGACCGATATTATGGAATATATAGAAAAAAATACAATAAAGCTGGAAGAATAAAACCAGAGGCGGACAATGAGACCGATTATCAGCGTTATCAATAATAAAGGCGGCACAGCGAAAACTACAACAGTAATCAATACCGGAGAAGCATTATCAAGGCTTGGGAAAAGGGTTCTAATCATCGATATGGATAATCAGTGCAATGCAACTGACATCCTGCAGGATGGTATTGGAAGACCGATTGTCAAAAGTCTGTATGATATTTTAGACCCCCGGAGCAACATTGAAGATGCAAATATAGAAAGCTGCATATACCAAGCCGTCAAGAATGGGTTGCATTTTATACCCAATATTCCTGATTCCGCTATTCTCGGTCCCAGGATTATCCTGGGAGGCGAAGCCACCCTCTTTCTCCTGCGGGAACGTGTGCGCAATTATGCCTTGAATAATTTCGATTTCACGTTCATTGATTGTCCCCCTAACCTTGATGTATTCGTTATTGCGGCGATGATCGCATCTGATCTTGTGATAGTCCCCACCATGGCGGGCAGCAAATTTTCTCTCAACGGCCTCGTGAAAACAAAATCCTTTATAGATGATATAGGCGACCGCTATAATCCTGATCTCAAATTTTTAAAGCTTCTGATTACCATGGTAGACAGCCGTACATCAATCTGTAAAACAGTTGTCAACGCTATTAAAAAGACTTTTTTGGAAGAAGAAGTCTTCTGTCAGACCATTCCTATGAACACCGATTTTCAAAAAGCAGAAGTTTTTAATCAATCTATTTTTGGTTACAGAAACGGCGCCCCTGGCGCCGGCGCATATATGAATGTTGCCGAAGAAATCATCAATACAATAACGAGTAAAAACGACACATCCTTAACCCCTGATTAAGGAAAAGCATTTATGCAGACTAAAAGTTCGACCGGAAAATCCAACATTATGGGCAGGCTCGTTGACGAAATGGTTACAAACGTATCCGGCCAGTTTCGTGGAGTCGACTCTCCCTCTGAACACACAAAAGAACAGACAGAGAAACAGACACTCGGAAGAACAGACGGAAGGACAGACAAAAGAACAGACAGTCGGACAGACAGTCAGTCAGTCGGACAGTCAAACAGACACACAGAAGATCACACAGAAGGGCACACAGAAGAACAGACAGTCAAACAGGTAAAAGGACACACAGAAGGACACACAGAAGGACAGTCTGCAAAACGGGATTCCTCCTCAACTCACGTTTTGACTACGTTGGACAGGTCAGATCCTCCTTTTGCTCATTTTACGGAAAGACAAAGCGCCGTCCTGGCTTTTATGATCCATAGCAAGGATAAGTATATTACACTTGATTATATTGCTTATGCCACTGGCCTGACATTTGCCTCAGTCCGCACTGCCATCAGGGCTCTTCGCCAATACAACTGCGTTTTAAATACAGGCCGTCTCCGGCATCTCAATACACAATATCTTTATTACGAACTCGACGAGATTCGCTGTGAACAATTTTGGAAAGAAAAAGGTATTTTCTATGATTTCAGCAGACCGTTGAAATGGGACAAGAATGGTATTAATCGGTCTGCGGACACAAAATCCATACAGACAAAAGGACACACAGAAGGACAGTCAGAAGGACACACAGAAGAACAGACACTCGGTCGGACAGACAGTCGGACAGACATATATAGTAGTAGTATTAGTATATATAATAATAAACTACTACTAACTAAAGTCGCAGAAATTTTTGCAACGCATCCGGATTTTGCATTTTGGATAGAAGAAAAGCTTAAGCCTGATACCGTGCTCAGATGGATAGAGGAATTCAGCGACGTTCCGATAAAAGTTGAGGATATGCTGCTGTATCTTTCCCGCTGCAGTTACGATCTGACAACACTAAACAAAAAGGCATCCCTTAAAAACACGCCGGTAAACTATTTTTACGGCTGTATCAAACGGAACAAAACATATTTGCCCCCGCACGGGTTTAAAACTCTCGAAGAAAGAATTTTGGAAGATAAACGCAAGATCGTGGAGGAAATGGAGAACAGGGTTCGTGAGCTCCAGGAATTGGAAGAAAGAGAGAAACAGGCAGAGATCGAAATTAGATTCCGCGAAATGATGGGCGAAGAAACCTGTGAGCTCTACAGGGCATGCTTAAATAATATTCCGTCTCTGTTCAGAGACAGTGATCGTTCCGGACAGGGATTCAAAACCGCCATGAAACAAGCTTTTATGAAAATCCCAATAATTGATCATAAAAATTAAAAATGGAGGAGTTTAATTTATGAAAAATGCTACGAAGGAGAAAAAGAAATTAAAGCCAAGTTTTAATGAGCAAATGGATGTGCTGAAGAAAAAAATGAAATCAGTAAAGATGGAAGCTAAGGCCGATAAAGCAAAAAGAATTAATGTCCAGAGAATTAAATTGCATAAGTTAATCACTTCTTTTGTTTCCAACGGCTGGCCGGAAGATTACGAAACGCTGAAATCAAATATCACAACCATATTCGAGGAATAGTTTTATGATGGGTCCGGTGTCTCAATCTGCAACAGCAGCGAGTAAATATTATTACGAAAAAGATCCCCTTTGTGAAAAAAATAACAGCAGGTGGCTGGGCGGGGGTTTAGAAGCTATCGGCTTGGAGACAGGCGCTACTGTCTTGAAGGATGATTTTAATAATATTATTAACGGAAATGATTTAAGCGGCGGGAAGGTCGTTCAGGATACTTATACCGCGGCAGGGCGAGCAGAACATCGTGCCGGTGTTGATTTTGTTTTTTCCGATCCCAAGAGCGTTTCCATCATGGAACATCTTGCCGGAGATGAAAGAATCAAGGCCGCCAGATCAGCCGCTATTGCAGATGTCGTCAAGCATATTGATGATAATTACATCGCCTACCGCGAAACAGTAAACTACCAGGTAAATTTTGTCCATGTTCAGGGAAGGGGTATTTTTTCCGCATATGAACATTCAACCAGCCGCGAAAACGATCCTAATTCCCATACTCATGTTCTGATATGCAATATGGTGCAACGCGATGACGGTTCCTACAGGGCTTTGTACAATGATGAAATATTCAAAAATCAAAAAGAGATAACTGCCGTCTATAACGCCGGTATGGCTAAAGGCTTATCGGAGCTTGGTTATGCAATAGAAATCAAACCAAACGGATTATACGAGGTAGCAGGGGTACCCAAAGAGCTGATTGACACGTTTTCCAAGAGAACGGCCAATATCAAACAGGCTGAAGCTGAATTTTTGGATAACAACAATGTCCTGGAAACCAATCCCAAAATACAGGTAATTGCGACTCTGGAAACCAGGCCGGAAAAATCAGACTTAACAAAAGAATTTCTATTAGATTCCTGGAATAAGCAAGCCTCCGATATCGGTTATTCTCCGGATAAATTGATGTCTCTGGTTACAGCAGCGTTTAATA
>Ga0224555_1001240_pt1 | contig 36462 bp, 41 predicted proteins | sample 714S23034metaG_FD_180687 | JGI IMG/M metagenome (GOLD analysis project Ga0224555, IMG submission 180687) | Peat soil microbial communities from Stordalen Mire, Sweden - 717 S2 30-34 | ecosystem: Environmental > Terrestrial > Soil > Wetlands > Peat | place: Sweden: Norrbotten County, Stordalen... | reverse complement strand
GGCGAAAGAGCAGGTCATCATTGGTCACGGGCGACCCTCCTCGGGACGTTGAACACCCCAAGGATGGGTCGCTTCTCTATGTCTGGGGAAGCCCCCCAGATGTCGCTACATCTCGAAAGCCGTGCAGTCTAGGCCAGCCAGCGGATCCCTAAAGGTTGCCGTGCTAGTCGTGGATGGCAGCTCTAGCCCGCTGGAGTAGCTGGTCGGTGATCAGAGCGGCGGGCACGGTCTTGCCCATTCGCGATCCCTGGTCAGGATGCTGCCGGGGCTTCCTGGGTGGGGTCGGCCGCCTCCGAGGTCGGAGACGAGCCGGAAGATCAGCTTGTCGCGGCCGGTGGGGTGGGGGCTCGCCACCTAAGGTGGGATGGAAGGGGCTTCGCGCCTTGACGATGTGTGCCGGCGGGGTGGTTTCGCACTTCTATGAGTCGAGGCATTCCCGTCCGCACTGGCTCGATTGTCGTGACCTTGGAAGGGTCTGCCCGAAGCTATGAGTTGCTATAAGTTGGCGTTGTTCGGCTGCGAGGTCCGCGTCGGCGGCGACTCGGCAGGTCGCAGGGTGGCAGAAAGCATACGGGGCTGAACGAAGGCCTTCAACGCCGGGACGCTGTAGGTGGTCACGAATAATGCACAGAGATGGGCACGAAAAGTGCACAGGTCTCGGGGTCAGCCAACCATAGCACCGCCTCCTCTGAGCTTCTGCTGGGCGGCGTTGTTGAGCTTGACGGTGCAGCCCGTTGGCGACCCGGTGGAGGCGAGCGACGGCGTCGTCGGCGAAGAGGGGGTCGGTGCGTCCCACTAGGGCTAGTGGACTGTCTCATGGGAACGTTGACGGTGTAGCGTCGCCAGGACCTCGTCGGCGGTCTTCACCCAGACGAAGGGTTTGCAGTCGTCGTGCCAGTGATCCAAGGAGCTCTGGACGGCGTCGACGAGAGCCCGAACGCTGGTGAAGGCGCCGCGGCGGATGGCCCGCCGGCTGACGATTTCCGTCGACCGGCGGCGGTAACCGATCGACCTGATGACAGACTGTCGCGATCGCTTTCTCTCGGAGTTGGGGGGCGCTTCCAGGCTCACGCCGCCAGGCCAGGCCTGACCTGGATAGCCTCTGACTGGCCCCTGAGTTTGATCAGCAGGTAGACCGCGACGATCGTCATCAGTGTTCCACGCACAGCGTAGATCAGGATCAGTTCGTTGCCTGTCGCAAGCATCTGATATGTGAAGAAGTCAAACAGGCAGTGAAATACCATCAACGGAACGATGTTCTTGGTGATCAGAGCCGTTTCTGCGGCGACCCAGCCGAACAAGAACGCGTTCACTATCGAAAGCATCACCACGACGAGGCTACCTGCCACAAACGCGCCCGAGACATGACTGACGCCAAAAATAAGCATGGAAATGAATACAACCGGAAGAGGACCGAAACTCTTACCGAGGAACCTGAGGATCATGCCGCGAAAGTACAATTCCTCCGCTATGCCCACGCCGAGTGTGAACAGGAGCGTTGCGAGGACGTGGCCGGTATCTGAAAGGTCAACACCACTGACAATTGTGGGCAGCAATACTAGGATCAGTGGCAGGTAGTACAGGCTCCTCTTGACGCCTGCTCTATCGATCCCCGTCAGCAGGAGCTCCTTCAAAGCAATCTTCTTGATTCTGCAGTACACAATGGGAATAACGATGGAGACATAGATGAACGCCGCTTGAATAAGCCTTGACGCAGTGGGATCCGCCTTGCTTGCAACGACGATGACGCCTGAAGTAACAGGGAAGACGATGACGATGACCGCCCAAAGTACCGAGGAGGCAACTGACTTGGATCTTGTCATCTAGCTTCTCCCGGCCTGATCCACGAGCCTCTCATCGATGGGCGTGCCGAGGCGCTGCCCGTGGCGGTCGTGAAGAGCTTGAATCATGCGCGCCTACGATTGGCCTCTGCATCTGTTGGGTCGCTGCAGTAGTCGAAGATCTCCTCCGGCCACCGCTTGATATCCACGCGACGTTTCAGGACCGCTTTCGTACGATCTGAGCTTGGTGCCGATGGGGGGCAACCGCAAGGGCCTTTCGTCACCGTAGTGGGAGCCACTGTGCCTAGACCGCCCGATTCCGCGCTACAGTACGACACTAGTGTGTACTGTCACACGAATAGCTTGACGGTAAGGCGGTACTGAGGGATGATCGTGGCATGTCGCTCGCCGCGCCTCCCCTGCGGATCACCGGCAGTCAACGTGAGCAGCTGGAGGGGTGGTCGCGGAGCCGGGTCGTCCCTCATCGTCAGGTCCTGCGCGCCCGCATTGTCCTGATGGCCGCCGACGGCGTCGCCAACCAGGTGATCGCGGAGCGCCTGGGTACCTCCCGACCCAGTGTTCTCAAGTGGCGAGCCCGCTTTCAGAACGCGGGCATCGACGGCCTCGAGGAGGCCGAGGGCCGAGGCCCCAAGCCCACCTATGGCCAGGACTTTGTGGAGCGAGTGATCGCCACGGCGCTCCGCCCACCCGAGGACGGCAGCACTCACTGGAGTACCCGGAGCCTGGCCCAGCAGGTGGGGGCCAGCCACGCGACGGTGCATCGGATCATGCAGGACGCCGGCCTCCAGCCCCATCTCACCCGAACCTTCAAGTACAGCCGCGATCCGCTCCTGGAGGAGAAGGTCAAGGATGTCGTGGGTCTGTACATGAACCCGCCGGAGAACGCGATCGTGCTGAGCGTCGACGAGAAGACCCAGATCCAGGCTCTCGACCGCACCCAGCCGCTGCTGCTGATGAAGCCGCACCAGGTGGAGCGCCACACCCACGACTACGTCCGCCACGGCACCACCAGCCTCTTCGCCGCTCTCGATCTCGCCACCGGGACGGTCACCGGCGGCTGCTATGAGAAGCACCGGGCTGAAGAGTTCCTCGACTTCCTGAAGCTGGTGGCCAAGACCTATCCTCGCCGCCCCCTGCACGTGATCGTCGACAACGCCTCCACCCACAAGACCCCCGAGGTCCAGGCCTGGCTGGCTCGACACCGCCGCGTCCAGCTCCACTTCACGCCCACCGGATCCAGCTGGCTGAACCAGGTGGAGACGTGGTTCTCGATCCTCAGCCGGCGGGCCATCCGCCGCGGCGCCTTCACCAGCGTCCGGGCTCTGATCGAGGCCATCCAGCGCTTCGTCGATCACTGGAACGACGACTGCAAGCCCTTCGTCTGGGTCAAGACCGCCGACGAGATCCTGGCCACGCTGCACCGTCAACGTTCCCATGAGACAGTCCACTAGGTGGTGACGGAGGTAGCTGAGCGACTCGCCGAGGTCCATGGGGGCGAGGAGGAGCGCGCGCTGCATTCACACTACGCGGGGGAGAATTGACCATAGCAGGCGATCGCGCCGCTCTTTGGGCCACGAATACGGCTATCCGAAGTTGCTAAAGGGCTGCATTCGTGATTGACTTCAATCGTCATACCTGGGTCGCCAGAACGATGCCGAGCCAGCGCCACCTTCCCAGAGAGGAGCCAATACCATGCCTTACGTCACCGTCGGCGAGGAGAACTCCAGCCCGATCAAGCTGTACTACGAGGACCACGGATCGGGGCAGCCGGTGGTGCTGATCCACGGCTACCCACTTGACGGCCACTCGTGGGAGAAGCAGGTGCCGGTGCTCCTCGAAGCCGGGAAACGTGTGATCACGTACGACCGTCGCGGGTTTGGGCACTCCAGCCATCCGGTGATTGGCTACGACTACGACACCTTCGCCGCCGATCTCAAGATACTGGTCGATAAGCTCGACCTACACGGGGCCATCCTGGCCGGCTTCTCAATGGGGACGGGCGAGGTCACCCGGTACCTTGGAACCTACGGCTCCGAGCGTGTGGTCAAGGCTGCGCTCTTCGGCCCGATCCCTCCGTTTCTGCTGCAGACCGACGACAATCCGAAGGGAGTACCGCAGAGCGTCTTCGACGGGTTCATGGAGACCATCAAGCAGGACCGCTACGCGTGGTTCAAGTCCTTCTTCGACAACTTCTACAACGTCGACAAGCTCCACGGCACCCGCATCAGCGACGAGGCTTGGAACGCCAGCTTCGAGGTGGCGGCCGGCTCGTCCGCCTACGCCACCCTCGCGTGCGTGTCAACCTGGCTCACGGACTTCCGCGCCGACCTGCCCAAGATCGACGTGCCCCTGCTCGTCCTTCAGGGCACTGAGGATCGCATCCTGCCCATCGACGCCACCGGCCGACGCCTCCCCGACCTCGTGAGCGACATCCGGTTCATCGAGGTCGAGGGCGGACCACACAACATCGGCTGGACGCACGCCGATGAGCTGAACAAGGCCTTCCTCGATTTCCTCGCCGATTAGCCTCCATCCGGAGACCCGCGCCATGCCCGTGGAGCGCCCGACGGACCACGGCCACACCCGCCCGTCGTCGTCGCGCAGCAACGAAAGGAGCCCGACCCATGGCCAGCATGCATCACTTCTCGATCGCCGCTGTCGCCGAGCAGAGCGCCGACTTCCGGCGGGTTCTGTGGACCGGCGAGCACGCCCAGCTCGTCATCATGACCATCCCGCCGGGTGGGGAGACCGGGCCGGAGACCCACGAGCACACTGACCAGATCCTGACGTTCGTCAGTGGTGCCGGCGAGGCCGACGTGGCCGGTCAGACCAAGCGGGTGGCTCCGGGCGACCTGGTGGCCGTCCCCGCCGGGACGCTGCACAACTTCCGCAACACCGGCGCCAACCCCCTCGTCCTCTACACCGTGTACGGCCCGGCCGAGCACGCAGCCGGAGCCGTGCACGCCACCAAGGAAGAGGCCGACGCCGCCGAGGAGTCTGGCCAGGACGAGCCTCCCGCCGGCTGAACCGCTCGCGCTCCTGCTCGGCTCGGGCCGAACGACCCGAGCACGGGTCACGCTCGGTTGCCGCGCGGAGGACGGGCGGGGACGCTAGCGCGTGGCGAGCGGCCGATTGGGGTCGCCGTGCGCCTCGCCGCTGGCGCAGTGGCGGCCGTCCGGGAGGAGCACACGACCCGTCGTACCGCTGGTGCCAGGACTCCTCGGTCGCGCCGTCGAGAACGTGGACAAGGGGCTTGTCGCGGCAGTCGAGCCCGAGTAGCACAGCCGGTATGGCCGCCCAGTGGTTGCCTGGATCACTTGCCGAACCCAGACGACGGCTTTGGCTCGCCTTGAAGCCTTTTGTGGCAGGGTTGGTCCCATGACGCAGCAATCCGGGTGGCACGACAACCCGCTGGACCGCAGCCGGTTTCGCTGCCGGGACGCAGTGATCTGGTCCAGCGACGGCACTCCGAAGGTCTCGCCGACCGGGGACCGGTCCGACAGAGGTATTCCATGCGGCGTCACCCCGGCCGGGCCAGGGGCAGCAGGGCGACCCGTGGCCAGCATACGCTGGAGACCGGAATGAAGAGCTTTAGTCGACTCCCGCAACACATTGGCATTATTCCTGACGGCAATCGAAGGTGGGCTCTGCGCAAGGGACTGAAGAAGCAGGACGGGTATGAGTCCGGCCTTCGACCAGGACTCGAGTTGTACGAACTATGTTTGGAGCTTGGGATAAAGGAGCTAACCTTCTACGGATTCACGGTAGATAATACAAAACGGCCCTCCGTGCAGATCAGAGCTTTTCAGAAGGCGTGTGTCGACGCCGTTGAATACCTGGCAAGCAAAGACACGGACTTGGTGGTCGTCGGAAATACTCAGTCGCGATTCTTTCCAAAGGCACTACTGTCGTACACCGAGAGAACTAGATTCGGGAAAGGTCTCATCAAAGTCAACTTCCTGGCCAACTATGGCTGGAACTGGGACCTCAACCATTCGGTGCAGAACAGTGCCACCAGCTCAAGCGGCAACATCATTGACGGAATAGCGTCTTCGGATATCTCAAGAATCGACTTGATCATCCGCTGGGGCGGCGGGCGAAGGCTGAGTGGATTCTTGCCAATCCAGTCAGCCTATGCGGACTTCTATGTGGTGGATGAGATGTGGCCCGACTACAGCATTGAGCAAGTCTACAAGGCTTTGGAATGGTATCAAGACCAAGACATAACGCTGGGCGGTTAGCCTCGCGGTTTCATGGCGGGGCGGCGTGAGCTCGTGTCGTTGGCCTGACAAGTGCTCCTGACGAGAAGATTCCGTGCGTTGCGGGCCTGTGAGGGGTCGGGGGGTCAGGGTGACGGTGTAGCCGATGGCTGTGAGCTGGTCGATGGCCCGGGTTCGTGATCTTGTCGGGGTTCAGCCGGGTGTAGTAGTCGGCGCCTGGGTCGCGGTAGGGGGCCTGGTCGTTGATCATGTGCCAGATCGCGACGAGCATGGCGTGCTCGACGGCGACGACGGCCTTGAGGGGGCCGCGGCGGGTGGCGATGCGCCGGTGCTTGGCGGCCAGGTAGGTGCCCTTGGTCCGTGCGGCGGCCATGGCTGCGACGCCGAGGGCGCCCTTGAGGTAGGGGTTGGCTGGTCGGGTGCGGGTGGACTTGACCCGTCCGGCGGACTCGTTGGCCCCCAGGCAGGTCCCGGCCCAGGAGGCAAGGTGGCCCGGGGAGGGGAACCCGGTCATGTCTGCGCCGGTCTCGGCGATGAAGACGTCGGCCACGCCGGTGCTGATGCCGGGGACCGTGACGATCAGGTCCCGGACCCCACGAAAGGGTGCCATCGCCTCCTCGATGCGGGCGGTGACCTGCTCGATCGCGCCGGTCAGGTGGTCGATCAGGTCCAGGTGGGTGCAGGCCAAGAACGCGTGATGCTCGGCGAATCGGCCTGTTGGTAACGGTGCTGTTACCAGCCTCAACGGGGCGTCTGGGTCCTCGACCAGGCGCAGGATGTGCAGGGTCTTGGGGATCCGCCCGTGGTGCGCGATGGCGTCGTCCAGGACGGTCGGGCGCCCGTCGCGCGAGATCATCCGGATCACGTCGTGGGCCCACACCGTGCCGGTGTGGATCGAGGCGACGACCCGCAGGATGTCCTCCCAGCGCCGATCCTTCAGGAATTGGAGGCCGACTTCCCCGAATTCCGCCCGTTGTCGTGGGCCGGTGCCAGCGCGACCTGGCGCGTGGCCTAAGGACAATCGTCCAAAGGCTTGACCTGGTGACTCGGGGAGCGCGCACCCTCCTGAGGTCCGGGTGACCCGAGGGTGCTGGGCAGCCGATCAGGGGCATAGGTGGCCGCGTCCAGCGCCCTTTTGCTGCGTTTGTTGCGGCCCGTGGCAGAGATTGAACGTTACCCGGCGCCACAGATTTGGAGGGCTGCGGGTCGAATTACGGAGGCCTCAAGGCATGGTCATTCTCGGCATAATCCTGATGATCATCGGCTTCGTCGCAGCTATTCCGGTGCTGTGGACGATTGGCATAATCCTGATCGTAGTCGGGCTCATCCTCTCGCTCTTGGGCGCCATGGGACACGCGGTCGGAGGCCGCCGCTACTACTACTGACTAAGGGCGCTGTCCGGCAGTGCGAGGGGCCGGTCGGGCGAGACCAACTGACACCCCGCCGGGTGTCCCCGACCGGTGCCCTCGATGACTAGTGGCCGTGGAAGAGCAAGCGCAGTGCGAAACCCGTTGAGGAGACACCATGGGACGTGCGGACGAAGCGAAGGGCAGAGGCAAAGAGGCTCTTGGCGACCTCACCGACAACGACGAGCTCAAGCAGGAAGGTAGGCTCGACCGAGCAAAAGGCCAGGTCAAAGACGTGGTCGACAAGACTGCGGAGAGAGCAGCGGGCAAGCACTAAAGATAATCGCCCAAAGGCTTCGGCCACGTCGGCGCTCTGCTACCGGTGGGACGGTGAGCGGGCACGGCCGTACTTCCAGACCTACCCGGGCGCCTACAACGATGTTGGCCTGATCAGCTTCCTGGAGGAACTGCGACGCCACTTCCGCGGCCAGCGAGTGCTGCTGCTCTGGGATGGTCTGATGTCCCATTCGCAGCCGCGCCATGATCGCGTACCTGGAGACCCAACGCTCCTGGCTTCGCGTTGAACGGATGCCCGCCTACGCGCCGGAGCTGAACCCGGTTCGAGGGGGTCTGGAGCCACCTCAAGAGCGGAGTGCTGGCCAACCGTGGTGACGACACCGTCGACGCCCTGATCGAGCTCGCCACCGGAGGCGTCCGCCAAACTCGCAGCGACCAGCGCTTGCTCTTCGCCTTTCTGGGTGAGAAGGGCTGGCGCTATGACCAAACCCGTCAACCAGATTAACAAAGGTCTTCAGTTTCCCCCAACGGTCCCGGTAACGCCCTGATCGCGGCGGCGTGTCTGGGACGTTTTCAGCTCATCGTGAGTCCACATGTCTTGGCCGAGGTTCGAGAGACCCTGAAGGAGACGGCAAGCTCGCCAAATGTGTGGGATGGGCAACGGCGGGGCTCATGGCTGTTGCGGCGATCGCCCTGATCGCCAGCGGAGGCATCAGCCTCTGAGCCAAACGGACTGTTCCCCGCGGCCATCGAAATTCGAGATCAGCCCGGGGCACCCCGCCGCGTCTGACCGGATCCGAGGCATCACGGCGGCCAGTCCGTGTGCGCGTCGACGGCTGCGCCTCAGTAGTAGTGCCGCCGACCACCCACCGCGTGCCCGACCATCCCCAGGACTGCAAGGATGAGCCCGATCACCAGCAGGATTACCCCGAGTGTCCAGAGGATGGGGATGCCCACAATGAACCCGATGATGAGAAGGATGATCCCGAGAGTGATCATGCGGTACCTCGCGAATGGTCGACTGATCCAGAAGCAACTGTGGCACATCTACGCCGGCATTTGCTGGATGGTGTCACCGAGTCACGCCCTGCGTCGGCCCGCCAGAGTACAAACCGGTTGTCAGGCCCCGCGGAGCGGGGGTGTTGAGGACATGAGGAGGGCATCTGTGAGCATCGCACACGACCCCGCCGCCGGCATCACTGTCGGCGTCGGCACTCATGGGGAGGCGCATGGGGCCGCAGCCTTCGCGAACGATCTCGGGCGGCCACCCGGCCATCTCGAGATCCCCACCACGCCCGCCGGATACGGTCGCCTGCTACACCTAGCGACGTGATCGGCGGTTTCCTGGTTGGGCTCGCTTGGACGTGTTTGAGGCTCTCGCTGGGACGGCTCACGCAGCCGATATTTGTCAGGCGTTCTGCGCGCCGCGCGGGTGTCCGCAGCCGCTGAACGTCGCAAATCAACCGTCGGCTAACCAGGTCCTCGACCAGGGCCGAGGGGACGCGCGGAGGTCGGGGTTTGATGGGAGGGAGGCAGCTGCGTCGCGATCCTCGCCGACTGCCGCAGCGCGGGATGCCAGAGTTCGTCGGTGACGCGATAGTCAGGTCGACGATTCAGGTCGGTCCTCGCTCTCAGGGTCCCGTTGCCCGGTCCGCGGCCCGTTATTCTCCCCCGCGTCTGAGCATGCCGCAGCAGGGCACGAGCACCGCCGGCCCGGCCGGCCGGTCCGAGCAATGAATCGCATCGGAACCTCGCACTCGCCAGGTGGGGAATGTGCCATCATGGCCCGGAAATGGAGCCCGACCTCGAGTGGAGCGGCTTGGGCGGACAGTGATGTCTGACCTGGCGGGCGGCGTTGATGCGCGGATTGGCGGGGTCATCGAGCGTGCCAACCGCAATCACCACGTTCGGCGCTTGGCGCGTATCGACTGGGACCAGGCGTTTCGCGGCGAGGGCCGAGGGTGGGCGAGCCGACGGTCGCCCCGTGAGGGCAATGACCTTCAGGTGTATGTGGACGGCGCCGCGGCGCTCCCAGCTATCGCAGCCGCGGTGCGCGGTGCTCGATCGTTTGTGCACATTGCTGGATGGACGATCGCCCCTGACTTCACTGTCGAGCGCACGCCGACGGTAGTGACCCTGCGGGATCTCCTTGCCGATGTGGCGACTCGGGTCGAGACGCGAGTACTCGTCTGGGCCGGCGCTCCGGTCCCGGTCATGCATCCGTCACGCGCCAAGGCGCGACACTTGATGGAGGGACTCCTGCGCGGAACTGCTATCCGGGGCGCCCTGGACCACCGCAACCGCCCGATGCATTGTCATCACGAGAAGCTGGTGATCGTCGACGGCATCGTGGCGTTCGTGGGCGGCATCGACCTCACTGATCTCGGCGGTGACCGGTTCGACGGCGCCCCGCACCTCAACGCCAAACGGTTGGGCTGGCACGATGTCGCTGCCCGCCTCAGCGGGCCCACAGTTGCGGATGTCACTTCGCATTTCGCGATGCGTTGGGAAGCGACAACCGGTGAGCGATTGGCTGCGGTCGCTGTGCCGGCGACGACGGGCCATAGCCGGGTGCAGATGGTTCGGACCGTTCCCGAGCACACATACCCGGCCCTTCCTCGGGGCGACTTCAGCATCCTCGAGTCGTTCATGGGCGCGCTGCGTGGCTCGAACCGCCTTATCTACTTGGAGAATCAGTTCCTCTGGAGCGTCGAACTTGTCGCGGTGCTGCGCGAGAAGTTGCTCCGGCCACCGACGGACGACTTCCGGGTCTGTCTTGTCCTTCCACAACGGCCGAACAGTGGCAAGGACGACACGCGGGGTCAGCTCAGCGTGCTCAAGCAGGCAGACCATCACGGGCGTCTGCTTGTGAGCACGATCGGCCCACCTGGCCGCAAGCAACCCCCTGTGTACGTCCACGCGAAGGTGGGCGTGATCGACGACGAGTGGTTGATCGTTGGGTCAGCGAATCTCAATGAACACTCGCTGTTCAATGACACCGAGGTCAATCTCGTCACCGACGACGGAGCATTGGCGCGGAGTGTTCGCGAGCGGCTGTGGAGTGAACACCTAGGTCAGGACTGCAAAGGTCGAGAGCCACTTGAGGTCATCGAGACACAATGGCGACGGTCGCTGAGTTCCGTACCCCCTTATGCCACCGCGCTTCGGCCCCTCCCCTCTGTTTCACGTCGGTCGTCGCGACTGCTCGGCCCGATAAAGGGTCTGCTGGTTGATGGGTGATTGGCGGGAGCGTTCCATCCGACCGTCGCGCCGACAAGGCGCTGACGACGCCGTCGAGGGAACCAGGTAGTCCGCCCGTCCAGCAGGGACAATCGAGGCGGCGCGTGCCTGTGGATCGGTTGTCGGGTAAGGTCAATCTGGTACACGCGAGCGTACAACGTTTGGTTCCAGAGCGCTGGGCGCGCCAAATCAGCGGAGCCGGGCGACTGCGGAGGGCGCGGTCAGCGCAAGGGGACACCGCCCATGCGGGAGAGCGATCCGTCCGGGTCGCCGGGCTCAGCCCGCGAGGAAGTGGTTCTGCACCAGCCAGGTGTGGGCGACCGTCGACACCGTCTCGTTGTCGACCTCGACGTCGACATCGAGGGCGAGCACGGTGGGGGTGTCCAACTTGGCGGCCACTGGCGCCATCAGGACCGCAATGGCCGGGTACTGCTGGAGCACGCTCTTGCGCACCAGCAGGCCGGCGTTGTCCGGCGGGAACAGATTCTTGTTGTCCTGAAGGACGTAGAGGTCGTCGGACTGGATCCCGGCGTCAGTGGTGAACACCTCGCCGGCGTCACACTGGCCGCTGCTCACCTCCTGTTCCGCGGTGCTGCCCACGGTCACGTAGTTGGCGTTGGCATACGACTGGTTGTACGTCTTCTCCAGTCCGGCCAGGCCGTCGGGCCTCGTGCGGAACTCGGCAAGGATGCAGATCGAGGTGCTGGGGTGGGAGGCCAGGTAGGTGCCGAATGCGCTCAGGGTGGTCCCGTAAGTCGCCTCCTCGGACGCCTTGATGGCGATGCCGTTGGTGTCGTCGAAGGGCGTGTCCGAAGTCCAGCAGATATCCCGGGGGGCCTCCTTCTGCTGGACGAAGTTGAAGGCCTGGGTCAGCTGCGTGGGGAACTGGCCGGTGCTGTAGCCGAGGTAGTCGGTCAGCTCAGTCCCGGTGTACTGCCAATACATGTCGATGGTGCCAGCGGTGAGCGCCGTGCCGATCGCCTTGTCCGACGCCGAGAAGGTGTCGGTGATGGTGAAGTCATGAGCCTCGAGCACCTGCTGGGTGATGCTGGCCAGCAGCTGCTCCTCGGCGAACGGCTTGAAGCCGATGGAGAGGTGGGCGCCGTCGCCACTCGTCCCGGACCCGGCGGGACAGGAGGTCGACGAGGAGGTGCTGCTACTGCCGCAGGCGGCCAGCGCAAACGGTGAGAGCATCACTCCGAGCGCGACGATCACTAGTCTCCTCAAGGTGTCTCCTCCAAGGCGGTCAGGTTGTAGCCGGGCGTGCCGGCTCGCGCGCTGCGGGGAACCACCGCCAGCTCGACCAGGGACAGCCCCCAGTCGGCGAGCAGGGCCAGCGCGGCGACCATCACCGCGCCCACGAAAACGATCCGGTCGGAGATGTTGATACCCGCGTCGATGACGTCACCCAGGCCGCCTCCGCCGATGAAGGTGCCCAGCGTGGCGGTGCCGATGATCAGCACCAGCGAGGTGCGCAGCCCGGCGAAGATCAGGGGCGAGGCGAGCGGCAGCTGGATGCGCCGAAGCGCCTGCCACCGGGTCATTCCCATCCCCCGGGCGGCGAGGACGGCGTCGGGATCGACCCCTTGGATGCCCACCATGGTGTTGCGAAGCACGGGGAGAGCGCTGTAAGCGATCAGGGCAATGATCACCGGGGTGACGCCGATGCCCAGAAACGAGTAGAGGATGGCGAGCACCCCGATGCCGGGGACCGCCTGCCCCAGGTTGGCGAGCGGGAGCACCAGCAGCCGGGGCGATCGCCCTCCAATGGCGAGCAGGGCTCCCAGCGGGACGCAGGTCACGGCCACCACCCCGAACGAGACCCCGGAGAGGAGCAGGTGGCCGAGGAGCCGGCTGACCAGGAAGGGCCCGTTAAGGACCTGGGAGTCAGCGGGAGACCCTCCCAGAGTCAGATACACGAGAAAGGACAGACCTAGGCCCGCCGCGATCGCGAGGGGCCGCAACAGGAGTCGGCGGCGGCGCGCGCCGGACCGCGGGAGCGGCTCGCCAGCAACTGCGCCCGCCCCGGTCGGAGGCGCGCTCATCGTGACGCCTCCCGGATGGACTCGCTGTCGATCACGCCCAGCACAGTGTCGACGTCACGCACCGTCACCCGCCCGCCGTCGGAGCGCAGAATCGCGTCGAGAGCGTCCCGGAGGCTGGCGTCGGCCCTCACGCTCACGGTGGGAAGCCCGGAGCCGTTGGGCTGAGCCAGGCGAGCATCGCGAACGCGGAGCAACGCCAGGCGCCGCACCATGCGGCCCTCGCCGAGGAACTCGGCTACGAAAGCCGAGGCGGGGTGAGCGAGCAGCTCCACTGGACGGGCGTACTGCTGCAGCACACCGCCCCGGGAGAGGAGGGCAACGTGGTCTCCGATCCGAACGGCCTCGTCGATGTCGTGGGTGACGAAGACGATGGTCTTATGGAGCACCTTCTGGAGACGGAGGAGCTCGTTTTGCAGGCGCACCCGCACCACGGGGTCGATGGCCCCGAAGGGCTCGTCCATCAGCAGGATGTCGGGGTCGGCGCCCAGCGCCCGAGCCACACCCACCCGCTGTCGCTCTCCCCCGCTGAGCTCGGCAGGCAGGCGCTGGGCGTAGTCGCCTGGCGGCAGGCCGACCAGTTCCAGCAACTCCTCGACACGCCCCGCGACACGGCGGCGACTCCACCGGGCCAAGCGCGGCACGGTGGCGATGTTCTCGGCGACCGTCTGATGGGGGAACAAGCCGACCTGTTGGATGACATAGCCGATGCTGCGCCGGAGGGCGCTGACATCCATCGTGGCGGTGTCACGCCCGTCGATGGAGATGGCTCCCGACGTCGGCTCGACCAGCCGGTTGATCATGGTGAGGGAGGTGGTCTTGCCGCATCCCGAGGGGCCCGCGAGGACCACGATCTCACCCGAGGCCACCTCCAGCGATAGCTCGCCCACCGCGGTCACCCGCCCGTATCGCTTGCTGACGCGGTCGAAGGTGATCACCCCACGGCACCTCGAGCTGCGCCTCGGGAGAGGGCGCGCTGGACGCCCGCCAAGACGCCGTCGGCGACCAGCCCGATGGCCGCAACGGGGATGACCCCGGCGAGAACCTGCACCAGTGTGCCGCTGCTGCGGCCCAGGGCTTCGAGGATCGGCTGGCCAAGGTCATCGGCGCCGACGGTGGCGCCGACCGTGGCAATCGCCACCACCATGACCGTCGCTTGGCGCAGGCCGCCGAGGATGGCCGGCGCGGCCAAGGGCAGCTCCACACGGGCCAACACCTGGGAGGGTCTCATCCCCATGCCGCGGGCGGCCTCGGTCACCGCCGGTTCGACCGCCCGAATCCCCGTCGCAGTGTTGCGAACCACGGGGAGCAGTGCGTAGAGGACCAGCCCGATGATCACCGGCGGGTTGCCCAGCCCCGCCCAGATCGAGAGAAGCCCGAACAGCGCGAAGCTCGGCACTGTGAGAAGAGTGCTGGTGACACCCAGGATCAGCGTCGAGAACCGCTCCGACCGGGCCGCGAACACCCCCAAGATCAGCCCGATCAGGGCCGCGGCCGCCATCGACATCGCCACGATCTCGATGTGGGTCGTAACCTGAGGGCCCAAGGTGCCCCAGTTGTCAACGATGTAGGTGATGATGCTCACGCCCCGCCATCCCCACCATCGGCAGCCGGGCACGATCGCGTGAATCCGCCAGCCAGATGAGCGTTTAGGTTAGGCTAACTGTACCCGATCACCGGGGGCGTCGTGAGGTGGTTGAGGTGGCCCGGTACCGACATGCCCGCAACATCAGCTTCTGAGGGTCCAGGACGTGCCCACGTAGGCCGCCTTCGAGGTCCGTCAAAACCGCTTGTAGCTGTTGGTGCTGCCCAGCGCGGATCTGCAGAAGAGGGCTCCATCGCTTCCGGGCGGGTTCGGCGTCGACGTGGGCGACGTCCTTCGTGATCCCAGAGTGAGAGACCGGCCGGAAGCTGCCGGACGGCTCTGACATCTCGAGCGCATTCTCGAGGGCACCGTCCGTTACGGCGCCGATGTTGGTTACTGCCGCACCTGCGTCGACGCCCGGGGCATTACCGACGAGGTCAAGGCTTCCTCACGAACTCGCTTCGACGACGAAGCTGCCCGACATCCCCTTCTCGGCGTGACCGGGCACGGGGCAGAGGTACTCGTAGGTCTCGGCGGTGGTGGCGGTGAAGCTGAGCGTTCCGGTGTGCATCCCGGCGGAGGTGGCGTCCCCGAGGAACCAGAGCGCCGCGCCCGAGAAGGCGGGCGCCGCCGCCATCATCGGCATCGGTGACGATGCCACAGCGGTATTCGCGGTCACCACTAGGCCGTGGGCCACGTCGGTATTCGCGTTGACGAACTGGATGGTGACCTGGGCTCCCAGGGGGACAACCACGGTGGGATCCACCATGCCGGCGACCTCGAAGTTATCCGGCGCCATCGAGGGGCTCGCCACCACTGTGAAGCTGACGCTCTTGCCGCTGAAGGTGAGGCGGTGCGCCGAGGCCTCGGCGACAGCGCCGGACGGGACGGACTCGCCGAGCCCGCTCGCCTCGGAGGCGCTCAGCCTCGAGCCGGGGGCGTTGGCGAAGATGGACCCCATGATGGTGCCGGGGTCGCTGCCCTCGCCCATCATGGTGTTGGGCAGCGAGCCGCCGCTCATCCAGCCCGGAGCGCTTGCACCCCCCATCATCCAGGTGCGGCCCGACTGTCCCATCATCCAGCCGGAGCTGGAGCCGCCCATCATCGTCCCGCCGGAGTATCGACTCATCACCGACTGGTAGTACGCGTAGCTGGTGTCGGCTGTCGCTGGGGTTGGGCTCGAGGATCCGCGGAGTACCAGCGTGAGGCCGACAGCCACTCCGCCCACCGCCACCGCTGCCGCGGTGACCAGCACCACCAGTCGCCGGCTCACTGCCGCACTGTCCTCGCTGCCTGGTCATTCATGCCCGTTCTCCAGTGGATTTGCTCACGGTTCTCAGCGGATCCTACCGATCAAATGTGAAGATCTCGCGAGGCCTGGAGGGTCCGACTGCCCTCCATGCTGGGCTCGCGGCCCGGGCACAGCCAGGGCCGGACGTCATCAGCCGATGTGACTGCTGGTGCGGGCACTACTCTTATCGCAGGAGCTGGAACGGGGCGGTAGCTTTCCCGGCGGCGTCCGACTGCGCACCCGGCGGTCAGCCGCGAGCTGCTGGTCGCCAAGGCGGCTCTCCGTCCATGCGGACGCTCCGGGCAGTCGGCGCAAGGGGGTGGCCACCTCGGGCGTCAGCGCAGGCCGTCGTCGGCTGGTCCGGGCGTGGGGGGCGCCGCCGTTCATGTGATCGACAGACGGTCTTCGCACCGTCTTCATCGCGGGCGTGGACCCTGAACAGATCAAGGAGGGAGTCCGGGCGCGTGGGTCGGACCACCCTTCCCGGATCGGCCGCCACCTGGAGGGATCGCCGATGCTGCTCCGAACGACGCGGGACCGCGGCGACGCCGAAAGGACATGGTGTCGGCAAGTTCGCGTGCGCGTGGCCGGCGGCTACGTGCCGAACACGATCCGCGCGGAGGCCGGGAGGCCACTCCGCCTGATCTTCTGCCGCGAAGAATCGTCTGCATGCTCTGAGCAGCTCGTCCTCCCGGCGTTCGGCAAGAGCGTCACGCTCCCCCGGGGCGAGGCCGTGGCCGTGGACCTCCCCGCTATGGGGCCGGGCGAGTACGAGTTCATCGATGGCATGGGCATCTCGCGCGGACGACTCCTCGTCACGCCTTTAGCGCTCGGTGGGCGGGCTCATCCGTCATGCCCGCAGGAGAAGCGGGGTGAGCCTGGAACCCCACAGCTCCTGAGCTCGACGCCGCTCGGCGAAGCCCGGATCAGGTCTGGTGGCGCTTGATATACGGATACCCCGTAGTGGTATATTCCCAGAGATGACTGTCGCTCTAACCTCCGCCCCTGACACCCCGCAGCTGGAGCTGGACATCGAGGGGATGACCTGCGCCTCGTGCGTCCGCCGGGTGGAGCGAGCGCTGACAGCACTCCCCGAGGTGACCGCCGCCACCGTCAACCTGGCCACCGAAAGGGCACTGGTGACCCTCGTGCCCACCGCCTCCGTCGCCGACGTGAGGGAGGCTGTGGCACGTGCCGTCGGCGCGGCCGGCTACTCGGTGCGAGCGGGCACTCCAACGGCGGCCGTGGGGACCGCGCATGTCCAGCTGGCCATCACCGGCATGACCTGTGCCTCCTGCGTCCGCCGGGTGGAGCGAGCCCTTGCCGCCGTCGAGGGGGTCGGCTCGGCGAGTGTCAACCTGACAATGGAGATGGCCGACGTGGCCCTCACCACCCCAGTGGACGCCGCTCGGCTGGTCGCCGCCGTCGACAAGGCGGGCTACGGCGCCGAGGTGCTCTCCGGACGCCGGAGCGCGCGGGAGGAGGCCGAGGAGCGCCAGGCCCGGCGCCGGGCGGTGATCCGCTCTCGCACGCGGGTGCTGGGCGTCGGCATTGCCCTGAGCGCCGGAGTGCTGATCCTCAGCTACGGCTTCGCTTCGGTGGCGTGGTCGCCGTACGCGCAACTGGGACTGGCCCTCCCCGTCTGGCTCGGGGTCGGCGCGAACTTCCACAGGGGGGCGCTGAAGATGGCGCGCCACGCCAACGTCAACATGGACACGCTGGTCTCGCTGGGATCGACCGTCGCCTTCGGGTACTCGGCGGTGGCGACCTTCGTGCTGCCGGGGCGGTCGCTGTACTTCGACGTCGCCGCGCTCATCGTCACCCTGATCAGCGTCGGCAAGCTACTCGAGCTGGTCGCCCGCGGCCGGGCCGGGGACGCTATCGAGGCTCTGGCCGAGCTGCAGCCACGCACCGCCCACCTGCTGGCCCGGGCCGCTTTCGCCGACCGCTGGCGGGAGGCGCCGGCGGTCGACGTTCCGGCGGAGGGCCTCCGGATGGGGGACGTCGTCCAGGTGCGACCCGGGGAGCGGATCCCGACCGACGGGGCCGTCATCGAGGGCTGCGGTGCCGTTGACGAGTCCATGCTGACGGGCGAGAGCCTTCCGGTGGTCAAGCACTCCGGGGACGACGTGGTCGGTGCCACCGTCAACGGGACCGTTCCGCTGGTCCTGCGCGTGACCAAGGTCGGCGCGGAGACCGTGCTCGCGCAGATCCTCACCCTGGTGGAGCGAGCGCAGACGGAGAAGGCGCCGGTGCAACGGTTGGCGGATCGGGTGTCCGCGATCTTCGTCCCCGTCATCCTGGTTGCGGCTCTCGCCACCTTCCTCGGCTGGATGCTGACCGGCCACGGCTTCGTCGCGGCCATGGTCCCGGCGGTCGCGGTCCTGGTGGTCGCCTGCCCCTGCGCCCTCGGCCTCGCCACCCCGGTCGCGATCATGGTCGGGACCGGCCGCGGGGCGGAGATGGGGCTGCTCATCCGGGGTGGTGAGGCGCTGGAGCGTATCCGCGCCCTCCGGGTGGTCGTCTTCGACAAGACGGGGACGCTCACCGTCGGGAAGCCCGCGGTGGTGGATCTGAGTGCTGTCGGGGACGCCGATCCGCAGAGGGCCCTTCTCCTGGCCGCGGCTCTCGAGCAGGCTTCGGAGCATCCTCTGGCCCGGGCCGTGGTGGAAGCTGCCTCGTCCAAGGGTGTGGTGCCCGCGGCGGAAGCGGTCGAGGCGGTGCCCGGCAACGGCATCCGTGGCCGGGTGGCCGGGTTGGAGGTCGCCGTGGGGTCACTGCGCTGGCTCGGCGAGCTCGGTATCGACACCGTCGAGGCAGAGACTCTCGCCGGTGCCGCGGCGCAGCGAGCCTGGAGTCCTTTCGGGGTCGCCGTCGAGGGCCGGGTCGAGGCAGTGATCGCCGTCGCCGACCCGCTCCGCCCCGACAGCGCTAGAGGCGTTGCCCGCCTGCGCGCCCTCGGCCTGCGCGTCGTCCTCGCCACCGGAGATGTCCCGGCCGCCGCAGCGGCAATCGCCGCCGAGGCCGGGATCACCGAGGTGCGGGCCCAACTGCGCCCCGCCGAGAAGGCGATGGTCGTTACCGAGCTCCGAGCCGCCTACGGTCCTGTGGCCATGGTGGGCGACGGCATCAACGACGCACCGGCCCTGGCTCTGGCCGACGTCGGCATCGCCATGGCAAGCGGCACCGGGGTGGCCATGGCGGCGGCGGACATCACCATCGTTCACGGCGACATCGAGGCGGTGAGCCGGGCCATCGCGCTCTCCCGTGCCACGCTCACCACGATCCGCCAGAATCTGGGCTGGGCGTTCGGCTACAACCTGATTCTCGTGCCCCTAGCCGCGCTCGGCATCGTCCCCCCGGTGGGCGCCGCGCTGGCCATGGCCTTCAGTTCGGTCAGCGTCGTCCTCAACGCCCTGCGCCTCCGGCGCTTCGCACCCCCAACGTCACCGCGGTCCGGAGCGGGCAACCTCCCTGAGCCGGCCGCCGCGGCATGACCGGCGTCAGCAACCCACCACCGCAAGGAGATAACGCCATGCCGGCACTCACCCTGGTCGCACCTGACATCAGCTGCGACCATTGCAAACACACCATCGAGACGGAGCTCGCCAAACTCGCCGGGATCGAGCAGGTGCAGGTCGAGCCGCCCGCCAAGACCGTGCGCGTCGTCTACGACGGCACCCTGGTCGCCGAGCCCGCCATTCGAGCCAGGCTCGATGAGATCGGCTATCCGGTGGTGGCCTGAGGCGATTCCGATGGCCGCTCCTGGCTACACGGCAGACAAGGCCTCGCTGCAGGCTCGGCTGGCCCGGATCGAAGGCCAGGTGCGCGGTCTTCAGCGGATGCTCGATGAAGACCGCTACTGCATTGACGTGCTCACCCAGGTGACCGCGGTGAAGGCCGCGCTGGACAAGGTGGCGCTGGCACTACTCGACGACCACGTCAGCCACTGCGTCGTCGACGCGGTGCGCCACGGTACCGGCGAGGAGAAGGTGAGGGAACTGACCACGGCCATCGGCCGCTACCTCGGGTGATCAGCCTCCCGGCATGGCCGCCGGCGGCGTTCGCAGGCTCCACGCGACCGGTGAAGCGAAGGATCCGATTCGTCCGCCTCGCCAGCTGAGCGCAGCGCGCTCGGCGCGGTGGGCGCCCTCCCATCATCGTCTCGTCGGCCGCTTCATCAGCGGGTGGCTCGCGCCCTCGTTCGCGCCTCCACGTGGACGCCGCGCCTTCAGGTCCGGCGAGCGACTCCCACGATGTGGGGCGCGGTCGGGAAGGGGATGCGCGTCTCGGGAAACCGGAAGCTGTGCAGTCGCTCCATGCTGAAGCCAGCAGCCTGAATGGCGGTTGCGGAGTCTCGAGAGGCGTGACAGCCACCGGTCAGCCGCGGCCAGACTGAGGCGTCCATCAGCCGCTGGATTCGCCGCAGCGGCGGCGAGTCCGCTCGGACGTGCTCGAGGAAGCGCAGCTCGCCCCCGGGCCTGATGACGCGGTGCAGCTCGGCGAGCGCAGCACCCGCGTCGGACACCGAGCAGAGAACCAGGGACACGACGCCCGAGTCGAATGCCGCACTTTCCGCGGCGATGCGCTCCGCGGTGCCGGCGACGACCTCCACCGGGATGGGTGCTCGTCTCGCCTTGACCTTCGCGCAGGAACGGAGATAGGGCTCGGGCTCTATTGCCAGCACAGCCGTCACCTCGAGTGGGTAGTGGCGGAAGTTGAGACCGTTGCCGGCCCCGACCTCCACCACGCGCCCGGCCAGGCCGGCGAGCAGCTCTCGGCGGCGGACCGCATAGCCGCGGCGTTCCCACGCCGGGCTGAGCCGCGCGTATATACGGGCAAAGAAGGGATGGCCGGCGCGGGCCCATCGGCCCGGGGCATCGGCTATCAGCGGTGGGCGATCGGGCTGACCCATGGACACGATGGTACGGGACTGCTATGAAGGCCCTACGAAGCCCGGCGCGGACCCGGACCGACGGCGGGGGCGGCGGTCAGGCGCCGGCGGGCAGGTGCAACACGCCGACGGCGTGGATCACGATGTCGGCTGCGATGACTCCGACCGCGGCAGCCGCGGTGAGTGATGGGCCGATGGAGGAGAGGCGCGGCTCAACGCGCAGCCCGAGGATCCCCTGGCGCAGCAGGGTGTAGGCGGCGAGGGAGGCGGCGAAGACGCCGCCGTGCGCCGTTCCGATCCTGACCACGAACACGAGGGCGGCCACACCCAGCCCGGCAGCGAGCGCCGCCTCCATCAGCTGGGTCGGGATCCGGCGCATCCCAAGTCGCCGGTCCGACGACCAGACGCCCCACCGCGACTGAGTGGGACGTCCCACGCAGCAGCCAGTGAGGAAACAGCCGATCCGGCCGGCCGCGATGCCGAGAAGCACCCCGGGAGCCGCTGCGTCGAGGAAGACCCCGGCCGGGATTGCACCCAGGAGGGCGGCGATGCCAACCGCGAGCAACACCCCGGCGACAAAGCCCTGGATGCACCAGCCGATGAACCATCCGTCCTCCGACTGCTGCCTTCTGTGGAGGAAGACGAACCACGCCTTGGCGCCGACAGCGCCGGTGAGGAGTGCCGCGATGACCACGGGGATGGCCGGCCCGGTGCCGCCGGCCGCCCCGTAGAGCAGCGCGAAGCTGACCAGAGCTGCCACGACGCCGAGCGCCACCATCGCCGGCCAGATCCCCGGAACGATGCCGGGGATCCTGGCGAGGGGGGCGAGCTGGGTGTCAACCGGTCCGTCCGGGCCCTCGGAGAGAGACCAGGACCGCCACGACCACGCAGCCCGGTGCACCGGGAGCGCTGATCCGGTCACGCGGTGCCGAATCGGAGCGGCGGCGCCACCGGAGGGGTCGACGACGGCGGCGGACACCTCCCAATTCCCCGGGTTGATGTCCTGGACGCAGGAGGTGACGCAGACGCGCCCCGACGCGGGGCCGACCTCGTCGATCCTCCCCTCCTGGACGAATTGGTCCCGGGCCGAGGCGCGCGCCCCTGTTCCCAGCCGGTGACCCGTGAATCGGATCACCACCGGCTGCGGCACTGGCTCGGGTCCAGGTTCGAACCAGTACGAGAGCGTGAGCGTCTCCTGCTGCACCTGGTCGAGCCAGCTCACCCGAGATCCGGGGCTCGCGTTCTGGGGCTTCGGCTCCGCTTGGACCGCGCGTCGGCCGGGGGTGTCCAGATGCGGTCTATATTCGAGCGGGTCGACGAGCTGGCGAGAGGGACTCACGAAAGCCGTCCTGGGCTCTGCCGCCGTGCTGGCCACGAGGGAGGCACGGACCGGTGGCTGGGTCGCTGCCGCGTGCCGGGGGCGGCGCCGGCCGCGCTTAGTGGTTGCCACCCTGCATCCCCCGCATCATCAGGAACATCATCGCCGGGCAGGCGAGGGCGACGAGGAGGAAGCCGACGCTCACCACCCCGGTCGCGACCAGGACGAGTGCGATGACCAGCATGGGAACGCAGCAGATCAGCATCATCCAGCCGTGACCGGCGTGCCCGCCCGGACGGACCGCGTGTCCGGCGTGCTGCTCCTCTCCACTCCGGGAGATGGCGCGTCTGGTCAGGGCCCTGTCCTCAGGACCGAGATCGCCGGCAACCCTCATCTTCCACGCCTCCATCCGCGAGTGGCATTCGTGCCGAGTCGATGATCGCCCCGCGAGATGAAGAGCCCGCGAAGGCCATCCGCCGATCCGGTGAAGCCAGGGAGCGCCCACGCTCAGTCATTCGGGATGGCCGCGAGCAGTGTTTGGGGGGCGACGTTCATGGTGCTGTAGGGGGGCTGGTAGTAGTCGCGGTACCAGAGCACCTTGCCCTGGTAGACCAGGACGAAGGCGTGACCCGGTGTGTTCGCGTGCATCCCCAGCCCCAGCGTGTTGAACGCTGACGAGATGGTCCGGCTGGGATCCGGGATGAGGGGTGCGGTGATGCCGTAGTCCTGCGCGGCCGTGGTGAGGCTGCTCGACGAATCGGGGGTGATCGAGACGAGCTGGATGCCGCGCTGTTCGAGCGCGCTGCCGACCTGCTGCAGACCCTGGATCTGCTGCAGGCAGGCCTCGCACATCACGCCCTCGGAGAAGAAGAGCAGCGTCTTGTGGGCGTAGATGGAGGCGGAGGTGATCGTCTCGCCACTGACCACGTCCTGGCCCGAGAACGTGGGGACGGTGGTGCCGACCGGCAGCCCGGTGCCCTCGGCCACTCCCAGCTGGGCAGCGAGCTTCGCTTCGGACGGGACCTGCGTGCTCGACGTTCCGGCCAGCCGCGGCAGGATCAGGATTACAGCGAGCACCGCCACGGCGCCCAAGGCGATCAGGCCCGAATTCCAGGAGAGCCAGGACCAGCGCCGCCGGCCCCCACGATGGCGAACTCCCGTCCGATGCCGGTTGCCGACGTTCCGCTGTGGCGAGGTGCGCGCCGCCTGACGCAGCGCTCGCTCTCTCCTGCCGCTCATGTCAAGCTCCTCTGTTCTGGGCCGAGGGTCACGGCCGGGTGGTCGCTCTCCATAGGGCCGGTGTGCCCACCGGCGTCCGCCGTGTCGTTGCGCTGGGGGTGGTCGGGTCGAGATCCCCTCTTCATCACCGCGTAGACGAAGGCTGCGATGAGCGCCACCAGGATCGGCAGGGAGATCACGTTGGGAACCAGGGCAACGTAGTGGCCCACGTGGCGCATCCAGTCGCCCATCACCACCTGGAAGCCCGGGGCGTTCTCGGAGTTGCCGGTGAGCGCCAGGGCGATGAAGAGGGCGCCGAAACCGGCGAAGATGACCATGCCGCCAAGCCGGGCGACCCCGATCCGCTTCTGGTGCGAGCCGAGCCGGAGAGTGACCTTGGGGTCGCGCAGCCTCTGCTTGGCCCGTCCGTAGATGAGGGCGACGGGGATGAGCGGCAGCATCATGCCCGCCACGTAGGCGACCCCGAGGAGGAGACCGCCGCCGAGGGACATGCTCACCGCCGAGAGCGCGGCCGCGCCGGCGAGAATCGGGGCGCAGCAGGCGGTGGCAGCGCCCGAGAAGACGCCGAGGGCGAACACGGAGAAGATCGAGCCGGACAGCCGTGGCTGGTAGACGGTGATCGGGAGCATCGAGCCGCGCCAGAGCATGACGGCGACGCCGATCATCATCAGCCCACCGAGGGTGAACATCTCTGGGTGCCAGCGGGAGATGGTGGAGGCGAGCGCCGCGACCCCCAGGGTGATGGGCAGGACGACCAGGGACACTCCGGCGACGTAGACGGCGGTGAGCCGGGCGACCCGGAAGCGATGGCCGCCCCCGACTGCGCCCAGATAGGCGGGGAGCATCACCCCCGCGCAGCAGGGGGCGAAGAAGGCGACCATGCCGGCGGCGAAGGCCGCGGCCAGCGTGCCCCCCATCAGCAGGCTGTTCACAGGCCCAGGTCCCGGCGGAGCTTCTTCTCGGAGAGGCGCCCGTAGGCGAGGACGCGCTCCCCGTCCCACAGCACCGGCAGAAAGGCCAGGGGAACGCCGCGGGCGGCGAGCGCCTCGGCCTCCGCGCTCTGCACATCGACCTCGCGGGCGGGAAGGGAGAGCGCCCCGAGCACGCTGCGAGCATGGCCGCAGAGGTGGCAGTCGGGGGCGGTGATCAGCAGGAGGTGGTCAGGCACGGCACCGATGGTGGGCCGCAGATGTGAAGTCTCCGTGAAGCTGACAAACCCCGTTTGATGGCTACGGCTGCGACCCCCTTCGCGCGCCTGGGGGGTTCACCGCGCTCAACGGGGCCATCCGGGTCGCCGTATGGTTTCATGAGATCTTCACATCAGGAGGTGACGATCCCCCCATGCCGGGCGATGTCAATAAGCGGATCGTGGTTGTCGACGACGACCCCTCCGTTCAGGAGGTGGTGCGCGCCTACCTGGAGCGGGACGGCTACCTCGTCTACGTCGCTGGCACTGGCAACAAGGGACTGGCTCTCGCTGAGCAGGTGAGGCCGGGGCTGATCGTTCTCGACCTGATGCTCCCGGACCGAAGTGGCGAGGAGATCGCCGCCGAGGTCCGGAGCCGGTCCGACGTCCCCATCCTGATGCTCACCGCCAAGGCCTCCGAGGACGAGCGCGTGGCCGGTCTCGCGCTTGGCGCCGACGATTACCTCACCAAGCCGTTCAGCCCGCGGGAGCTGGTGGCCCGGGTGCGGGCGATCCTCCGCCGGACGCAGGGAGGGGAGACCCCGCTGGTCGAGACGCTCAGCTTCGACGATGGCAAGCTGACCATCGACACGGTGGGCCAGGAGGTGCGGCGGGACGGTGAGACCGTCGCCCTGACACCCAACGAATACAAACTGCTGGTCGCACTGGCCCGCTACCCCGGCAGGGTCCACACCCGCTTCGAGCTGATCCACCACGTCCAGGGCTACGACTACGAGGGCTTTGAAAGGACCATCGACGCCCACGTCAAGAACCTGCGCAGGAAGATCGAGCCCGACCCCCGGCATCCCCGCTACGTGGAGACCGTGTTCGGCTCCGGCTACCGTCTGGCACGGGCACTGGCCCCGCGATGAGCCGGTTGGGCCTCCGCGCCCGGCTGGCGATCGCCCTGGTGGCAGTCGCCGTCCTCGCGGTGGGGCTGGCAGCCTTGATCGCGAGCCTGGGCATCGGCCCACGGATCAATCAGGCGGCTCGGTCCCGGCTTGCCGACTCGGCCGCGCACTCTGCAGACCTCGTCGCTACGGTGTACCAGGAGTCGGGCGGATGGACCTCGACCGCGCAGACCGAGCTCACCCACCTCGCCGGCCTCGAGGGAGTCCGGTTGGCGGTGAGCGTGTCCGGAGGCGGCGTGGTCGCACTCGGCCCCCCGCCCACGGGGACGACTGCGAATGCGCCGATCGTTGAAGGCGGCCGGCTCATCGGGACCGTCACCGTCTCCACCGCCAGTGGGGCGTCCCTCACGCCGGAGGAGCAGGCCCTGGAGGGATCGCTCGACCAGCTGCACCTGATCGCCGCAGGCGCCGCCGCATTCGCCGCGCTGGTCGTCGGTCTGGTGCTCGCCGAGGCGCTCTCCCGGCCACTGCGGCGCATCCGGGCGACGGCGGAACGGCTGGAGCGCGGGGATCTGGAGGCGCGGGTCACTCTGGCCAGCGAACCCGAGGTACGGGCCGTGGGCGGTGCCCTGAATCGCCTGGCCGAGACCCTGGAACGCGAGGAGGAGTTGCGCAAGGCCAGCGTCGCTGACCTTGCGCACGAGTTGCGGACGCCGGTCAGCGGCCTGCTGACCCGTATCGAGGCGGCCCAGGACGACGTACTGCCGCTGCCTGCCAACCTGGTTGCCATGCACGACGAGGCCGACCGCCTGACCCGGCTGGTCGACGACTTGGCCCGCCTGGCCGACGCGGAACGCCCAGGTCTGTTGCTCGACAAGCAGCCCCTCGACCTCGCCGAGGTGGCTGGTGGGATCGCTGAGTCATTTGCCCCGCGCTTCGCCCAGGCGGGGATCGCATTCGCGACGACCTGCGAGTCGGTGTGGGTCTCCGGCGATCCTGGACGGCTGGAGCAGATCGTGACCAACCTGCTCGCCAACGCCCGCGACTACACGGAACCCGAGGGCGAAGTCCGCGTCGAGGTGCACCGGGAGGGTGAGTCGGCGGTCCTCGAGGTCAGCGACACCGGCGTCGGCATCTCGGGCGACGACCTGCGTCACGTCTTCACCCGCTTTTGGCGTGCCGACCGATCCCGCTCCCGCGCCAAGGGCGGAGCCGGTCTTGGCCTGGCCATCGTCCGAGAGCTGGTGAGGGCCCACGACGGGCGGATCGACGTCGACAGCACGCTCGGACGGGGCTCACGGTTCCGGGTCACCCTGCCTGTCGTAGACCACTGAGTCATCTCCACGCCGGCCCCGATGAGCCCTGGCGCCTGAGAACGCTCCTAGTGCGATGCGGCTCGGGCTCTCCACGGCGCCTCACCTGATCGGACTGGCGCGGCGGATCCAACCGGGCACGCGGCCCAGCAGGGCCGTCCGCCTTGCTCGATGCCGACATGAGAGAAGTCGTGGAACGACAGAAGTGTAAGTTCTCTTGGGTGCTGATCCGCGGTGGCGCCATTTTCTCGGCGACCACGGATCACGAGTTCGATATCCAGGGGAAGTCGATCACATACATGGGCGTCGGTGGGGGCGATCAACTCCTCTTCGTTGCGATCGTGGCACGTCATCCTGTGGAGCACGCAGCGAGGATGTTGATCGGGTAGCGAAAGCCGCGCAGCGATAATGCGCGCAGGCGACCCCGTTCGCAGGCAGGGTCATCTGGCTCGCGTGTGCGTCGGCCTCGGCGCGGCGCAGGCGATGGGCACTCCCTTGCCACACGCAGTATCCTGTGCGGCGTCAAACCACCGCATTGGAGGGCTCAGAACAAGACGTTGGCCAGCCACAGAAAGTGCGCCATGCCGGCGTCGAGGGCCTTTTGAATACGCGCACCGCCCGCGCGGTGGCGTCTTTCGTTCCAAGCTGGATGTCGCGAGTTCGAGTCTCGTCTCCCGCTCCCGTGACCCCGTCCTCAACTCGTTCCGAATACGAAACGAGGGTTGTGGCAAACCCCAGAGGTGTGGAGTGTGTCCGAATGCCGAGAGAATCGAGACGAAACAGACTTTCGGGCGCACTTTGCTAGGCACCTGTCAACGTAGGGGGACTCGTACACGCCGTCCCAGGCTTCAACGAGCCTCAAGAAAGCGCTATTACCGCTCCAAGCGGGCGTTCTCCGGGGAATCGCAGCTGAGACCGTTTCATTAGGAGAAATAGAATGAAGATCGGAATCGTCGGAGCCGGACAGGTCGGCGCCACCGCTGCTTATGCCATGACGATGCGCGGCGTCGGTTCGGAGATCGTGCTCGTAGACCGCAACGCGGACCTGGCAGTGGCCCAAGCGCGCGACATTCTGGACGCCACGCCATGGACGCACCCCGTTCGACTCCGCGCCGGAGAGGCGCCCGATCTGGACGGCGCGGGCATCGTCGTGCTCACAGCCGGGGCGGCCCAGAAGCCCGGGGAGAGTCGGCTGGACCTGCTGTCGCGCAACGCCGAGATCTTTGCCGAGGTCGTGCCGGCCGTGTTGACGGCGGCGCCGGACACCATTCTCCTGGTGGCTTCGAATCCGGTCGACGTCACGACGCAGATTGCGACCGTCATCGCCGCCCGGCTCGGCGTCCCGCCGCACCGGGTGATCGGGTCCGGTACGATTCTCGACTCGGCACGATTTCGCACGCTGCTCGCCGCACATCTCGAAATCAGCCCGGCATACATCGACGCTCGTGTGCTCGGTGAACATGGCGACAACGCGGTGTTGCACTGGTCGGGTGCCACGGCCGGCGATCTGTCGGTCGCGGACGCCGCCAGCCAGATGGGGCGGCCCCTGACAGAGGCTGATCGCAGCCGCATGGATACTTCCGTGCGCCGTGCCGCCGACGCTATCATCCAGGGCAAAGGAGCGAGTTGGTTCGGCATCGGTGGTGGTCTCGCCCGGATGGCTCAGGTCATTCAGGGCGATGAGCGGGCGCTGATCACCTGCTCCATGTTGACGCCGGAATGCCAGGGCGTGCGCGACGTGGCCCTGTCACTGCCGCGCGTGCTCGGCATGGGCGGCGTGGCGGCAACGTTCATGCCAAATCTCGACGCTGGGGAGGCTGCCGCGCTGAAGCGGAGCGCCGAAATACTGAAGCAGGCGGCAGAAGGGGTGCGGATATGAAGGCGCGGTGGCGCCGCGCAAAGCGGTCACTGATCAGTTTTCAACTCCGAAGCGAGTAACTGCGGACGAGTTCATCGAGCCTTCACCGACCAGTGGGCCTGACCCGCTTTGACGGACACGTTTGTTAGGCCGAGCACACGGCGGCGTGGTGGGATTCGTAGTCTGCCGGGCTCCGGTTCCGAGCGTCGAGTGACGGCGCTCCCGGTTGCTCGTCCTGTCGCCGTTATGCAGCCGATCGCCGCTGGGCTCAGGGTCGGTCCGCGATGCCAGGTTCGGCCGCCCGGATGGGGGCGCTCGGTGCCTGCGGTGCTAAACGCTGCCGATAACCGTGCCCAACGTCGCCTGTTTCGTCAGGAGCTGAAGCAACGTGCTCCGGCGTCGCCATCCGGCGATTGTGAATTCGGATTCGTGAATATGCCTTCCAAGCTGGATGTCGCGAGTTCGAGTCTCGTCTCCCGCTCCATCTGGAAGAGGGTACCGGTGAGACCGCCCGCTACCAGATCAGCGGAACGAGCCGCGACCTACCTCGGCTGTAGGCACCGTAGCCCGAGAGCGCGGTGGTGAGCTCGCGTTCCTCGCCCTCGATCCGGGCCTTGATGCCGACGAGCGGCAGGGGTGCGCACGTCGCCATGCTCAGAACATTGCCGGTCGCCAGTCCAATGCCGATCATCTCCAACCACTGACCGGTGTACGAGGGATGGCGCAGCCAGCGATAGGGGCCCGAGCTGACGACGGTCTGGCCGGGCTGAGCCAGCACGTGGCCCACGAAGAACGGACCCAAGGTGGTGATGGCCCATTGCCGAAGGGCGACGCCCAGACCGGTCACCGCTAGGCCGCCGACCCGGCAGCGCCTGGTCCGTCTTTGGTCGATGCCGAACTGGGGCAGCGAAGCAGCCGTTGCGAGCGCAACGATGGCCGCCGGCCACCAGGTGAGCGCGAGCAGCCGGACGGAGGCCGGATCGCGATCCGAGCTGGAGGTCACCAGCGAGCGCGTAAGTCCGCGCCGCCGTTGGCGCAATACCTCCACGCCCTCCAGGGCGCCGACCAAGTACAGCATCCCGGCCGGCAGCAGAAGGCGCCGTGAGTTCCATGACATGACCCCATCATCTCGCGATTCGTTGCTGGATGTCGTCGGCTGACGGCTCGTGGCGGCCCTCCCGCTATCCGAGCCGCTTGGGATGGCTTCTGGTGGCACTCGTGCGAGGGCCGTCCGATGTCGCCGGAGGCGCGTGGGCAGCAGGACGGCCGGCGCGACCGCCAGGACCGTGAACCCGATCGCCCACCAGAAGGCGGTGTCGAAGGCGGCGACACGAATCGCCGCTGTCAGGACGGCGTGGCTCGCGAGTTGGGTGGCGAGGATGACCGCCAGAACCGCGGCGCCGAATGACCCGCCCACCTGCTGGACGATTCTCATCGTCGTGCTGGCATCGGGGACGTCCTGGTGCGGGACTCCTTAAAAGGCACCGGCCATCACCGCGATCGTCGCGGCTCCTAGCCCGGCTCCACGGACCACCAGCGATGCCGCCAGCAGCCAATCCGAGGGTGCGGGGCCGGCCAGCGCGAAGGCCAGGGTGCCGACCACCGTCAGGACCAGGCCGGGGACGACCACGAGGCGAGGGCCCACGCGGTCGGTGAGCTTCCCCGCGAGGGTGCGGGGGAGCAGCGAGCTCCCCTCTATGCACTATAATGCGCATCATCAGATGCTATCCTTGATGCCTGCAGAGGAGATATCAGATGCGAACCACCCTTGCTCTTGACGACGACCTGCTGGTCGAAGCCCAGCGTCTGACCGGCGCAACTGAGAGGACCGCCCTGGTTCGCGAGGCGCTCCGCGCGCTGATCGAACGAGAGAGCGCCCGCCGGCTCGCCCGCCTTGGCGGCAGCGAGCCGGTGCTGACTGCGATCCCTCGCCGGCGGCCCGCATCCCGGTGATCCTGGTCGACACCTCGATCTGGGTGGATCACCTGCGCTCGGGTGACGCGGCGCTCGGTGGGCTGCTCGACCGTGGCGCGGTCCTTGGTCATCCGTGGGTGACTGGCGAACTGGCCCTCGGCAACCTCGGTCGGCGCAGCGAGGTGATCCGGCTCCTACTGGGGCTCCCCCAGGCCGTCGTGGCGTCAGATGAGGAGATCCTGAACTTCATCGACCAGGAGAGCCTGTCCGGGACCGGCATCGGCTACGTCGACACCCAGCTCCTCGCCGCCGCCCGGCTGACCCCCGATGCCCGGCTCTGGACGGGTGAAAGGCGTCTGTCAGCGATCGCATCACGCCTGGGGATCTCCTTCGAGCGACACCATTCCCGGTAACGCTGGCGGGCCCGCACGGCCCCGTCGCAGGGGCGCGATCTTCATGGCCTGTGTCTTCGGGTTGGAGAGGAGCGGAGGACGTTCGAGACCCGGATGGCTTCAATAGGAGCATCAAACTGTCGCGCGCGCGGTACGCCCATTCAGCACGCGGCGCAAAGAAGTGGAAGTAACGCGCTCGGAAAGGGCGTTCGCCGGAAGCCGAATTCGAATCCATGAACATGCCTTCCAAGCTGGATGTCGCGAGTTCGAGTCTCGTCTCCCGCTCCACCCCTCGGTTTCGAGTTGGGGTGGAGGTCCTGCCGGATCCGGGGCACGGACTTGGCGAACTTCGAGATCCTTCGAGTGCGCGTGACTGGGTGGGACCAGCAGAGCGCTCACCTGCAGAATCGCGCTGCGGGCTCCCGCGGCGCGTTGAGGAGGACCGCACAGTGGCGCCAATCCGTCGCGGCCGCGTCGCAGGTGCCGCCTTCCTCCCGCCCTTCGAGTGCGCGTGCACACTATGCCAGCTGTTCCACGCACCCCCAGATGGAATGGTCCCTGTGTCACCGAGCTGCTCGGTCGTCCCCGCACCTGCTCCCGACCCACCGGTGCGCGTCCCGCCGCCTGGCCGCACTCCCCGGCTTCCTCCGGACGAAAGCCTCCACATTTCGCGACTCTGGGACATAATGAGAAAGTGGTTGGTCAGCCTCCACAAGTCGCGGGACTTCGTCGGTACAACTTCGTTGCAGGATGCCTCCATCTGGCGCAAGCCGCGGGCATCGTGCTCCTAGCCAACAGCTTCTCGCTGCCGGTTCGGGCCACTTACCTGGCAGGCCCTCCGGGGCCGAGCGCTGGCCGCCAGGCGGTCACCTTGTTCAGCGTCAACTTCGCCTGGGCGATCGCGGCGTTCTTCGGGCTGTCAGCTCTGGCGCACTTTACCGTTGCCGGTCCGCGCTGGCGTTCCTACACGGCCCAACTCCTCAAGTGCCGCAACCCCTATCGCTGGCTAGAGTACTCGCTGAGCGCGTCGATCATGATCGTGCTGATCGCCATGCTGGTCGGCATCAGTGATGTCGCAGCGCTGGTGGCCTTGATTGGGGTGAACGCCTCGATGATTGGGTTCGGCTGGATGCAGGAACGTTATGAGGCCCCGGGCGCGGGGCTTGGCCCCTTCTGGATCGGCTGCATCGTAGGCGTGATCCCGTGGATCGCGATCGCGATCTACCTGATCGGGCCAGGCTCCAACCAGCACGCCCCTGGATTCGTGTACGGCATCTTCTTCTCGCTCTTCGTCTTCTTCAACTGCTTTGCCATCAACCAGCTGCTGGAGTACAAGAGGGTGGGCAGGTGGAAGGACTACCTGGTCGGGGAGCGGGCGTATATCGCCCTCTCCCTCATCGCGAAGAGCTTGCTCGCATGGCAGATCTTCGCCTCGACGCTCGCCTCCGCTGCAGCGCACTGATCCGCCGACCTCCTGCACCCGCGAGTGCCTGGCGCCAAAGTGCGATCATCCCCAGCCCCGCATCGAGGACGCGGAGATCGGCGGGGTCGGTGGTGGCCACAGGCTGCCCGCTTCGGCGGGCGCAGATGACCACATGGGCGTCACTGATGGGGAAGTTCGCCATTCCTCGCCCTCCAGCCAGAAGCTGAAGTAACGTACTCCAGGGTCACCGCCCGGCGATTCTGAACTCGGATCCGCGCATGTGCCTTCCAAGCTGGATGTCGCGAGTTCGAGTCTCGTCTCCCGCTCCCGTCTCCGAATCCGAGTTGCGTCGCCGCTTTCCCCCGTACCCGATGGCTTGGCTCATGCGGGTGCTTCGCCACGAACGACTGCATTTTGGTGAGGACTCAAGCGCGTCCCCGTAGTGGCTCAACACCGGCCTCTCGCCCCACCTCGCGGCCCGCTGTGGGGTGCCACTCAGCGTGGTGCCGGCAGGTGCTGCTCGGCCCAGCGGGCTAGGGCCATCAGAGCCGGACGCAGCGCTGTACCACGATCGGTGAGCCGGTAGATCGACGCAATCGGTGGACCCGGCAGCACCTCGCGGTCCACCAGGCCCGCCTTCTGGAGCTCCGCGAGTCGAGTCGAGAGCATCGCCTCGGTGATCCCCGGTATCCCCGCCGCGATCTCACCGAAGCGAGCCGGTCCGTCCAGGAGCGACCCGACGATCACCCCGGTCCAGCGCTTGCCCAGGAGGGCGAAGACGCTGGTCAGGCCCTCGTCGCAGTGCACCGGGTCACCGTGTCGTGCTTCGCTCATGAGGGCCATCCTAGCGCCGCGGGGAGGGAATCTCTTGTTACTATGGTATTCGTAGTCCCTAGATTAGCGGAAGTGCGAGGGTAGACTATGGCGGCCAGCGGAGATCTGATGCGGGCGGTGCGGTTCCACGAGTACGGTGACCCATCGATACTGCGGGTCGACGAGGTGCCCCGCCCACGGCCCAGGGGGGCGAGGTACTGGTGGAGGTGCGCGACGCTGGGGTGAACCCCATCGATTGGAAGCTGCGCTCCGGCCACCTCCAAGCTTTCATGCCCGTCGAGCTGCCCCACGTTCCTGGGATCGACCTCGCCGGCACCGTCTCCGAGCTGGGTCCCGGCGTGACCGAGTTCACCCTCGGCGACGACGTGTTCGGCCGCGGCCAGGGCGCGTACGCCGAATATGCCACCGCTTCGGCGCAGTCGATTGCCCGCAAGCCGGAGGCCCTGAGCTTCGTCCAGGCTGCGACCCTGCCCATCGGCGGTGTCACCGCCTGGTGGGGGCTCTTCGAGATCGCAGGCCTGGAGAGCGGTCAGCGCCTGCTGGTCCACGGCGGCGCCGGCGGGGTGGGCGGGCTGGCGGTCCAGCTGGGTCGCTGGAAGGGCGCCCACGTCATCGCCACCACCTCAACGGCCAACCTCGACTTCGTCCGTTCCCTGGGTGCGGAGGAGGTCATCGACTACTCGGTCTCCCGCTTTGAGGAGACCGTCGGTGATGTCGATGTGGTCTTCGACACCGTCGGAGGCGATGTCACGGACCGATCGTGGAGCGTCCTCAGAAAGGGGGGCATCCTCGTCTCGGCGGTGGGGATGCCACAGCCCGAGCGGGCGGAGCAGCACGGCGTCCGCGCGTCTGGGGTGCAGGCGGCGCCAGACATCCGACCGATCCTCGCTCAGCTGGCTGCGCTCGTCGTCGACGGAAACCTGAAGCCGCTCGTCGGCCAGCGCTTCCCGCTCGCGGAGGTGGAGGCGGCGCATCGCGCGTCCGAGACCGGCCATGGTCAGGGTCGCATCATCCTCGAGGTGTCGGACTGAGTCGGATCTCCAGCGGACCGGCGATGACGCGCCTTCCCCGAGTGCCACAGGGCCCTTCTGGGCCAGCCGCCAACCAAGTACAGCTGTTGGCTATCTAGCGGAGGTCTCAGATGCGCGACATTGGTCTACTCGCCACCCGATCCGTCCTCGGTGGGTACCTCGCCGTTCACGGAGCACAGAAGCTCTTCGGCAGCTTCGGAGGACCAGGTCTTGACGCTACGGCGACCGGGTTCGAGGCGTTGGGCATACGGCCTGGGAAGGTCATGGCGCTGGCCGCGGGTGCGAGCGAGTTCGGCGGTGGAGTGCTCACCGTGACAGGCGTGGCCGCTCCGCTGGGACCGCTCGCCATCGCGGGCGCCATGGTCGTGGCCACGGCGGTGCACCGCAAGCAGGGGCCGATGGCGCAGAAGCAGGGCTTTGAGCTGCCCTTGACCAATCTTGCGGTGGCGATCGGGTTGATCAGCTCCGGATCGGGTCGCTGGGTGCTGGGCCCTCGTCTGCCGACGTCCTTAGCTCGGATCGCGGTTGTGGCGGGGACGGCCATGGCCGCGGGCTCGCTCGTGCAGCTGCTGCGGGCGAAACCGGCGGCCAAGGTCGCAGCGACCGCGGAGACTGCTGACGTGGCGTCCTCGTGATCTGCACCCTCCTCGCTGGTAGCCGGTGACTTGGTCACCACGACATGGTGTTCACCCAGCTGGCCCAGCGCCCCTTGGGGAGACCGATGCCGGGTTACCTTTCAAGATCGATGTCGCGAGTTGGAGCCTCGCCTCCCGCTCCAGACTTCGTTTTTCGAACCGGCTCAGGGCAAGTGGTTGGCGGGGGGGTGGTGCTGGTCAGCCCCCCTCGCCAGACGCACCATAGGGGTCGCTTTCGATGCACGCGGCGGCGACGCACATTCCCGACGATGACGTGCCCTGGGGATTCCCACGCCCCCGCACGCCCACACCCGCACTGAAGGCGAACGGACGGCATTACCGCAAAGCGGACCGCTGGGCGTCAACGACCGCCGCGAGCGCGGGTTTCGCGTCCTTGGCGAATCTCGGGAAACTCAGGAACCCGTGCGGCATGGCCGGGAAGTTGATGAGACGCACCTCTACACCCGCTGCTCGGAGCGCCTCGGCGTAGAGCACTCCGTCGTCGTGCAGCGGATCGTGCTCCGCGACCTCGATGAGCGCCGGTGGGAGCCCTGCGAACGACTTCGCCTTGAGCGGCGACACGCGCCAGTCGTTCTGGTCTCCCGCGTAAAGCTCAGCGAACTTCTGCATGTCAGCTGCCGTGAGGATGAACGCGTCGGCGTTCGCGCGCCGCGACTCCGTGTCGTGCGCGCCAGTCACGGGATACAGCAGCGCCTGGTGCCGGATGTCCGGACCCTTGTTGTCCCGCGCCATCAGAGCGACGACGGCGGCGAGGTTGCCCCCCGCACTCTCACCCATGACTCCGAGCCTTCCGGCATCCGCTCCGAGCTCCTTCGCGTGACTCGCAGCCCAAGCGAGCCCGGCGTAGCTGTCCTCAACGCCGGCAGGGAACGGGTGTCTTGGCGCCAGCCGATACTCCACTGACACGACGATCGCGTCCAGATCTTGCGCCACCGTGCCGCACATCCAATCGCCGCCTCGCAGATCACCGAACACGAAGCCCCCGCCGTGGAAGTAGACAACGAGAGGGCACGCGATGGCCACGCCGGAGGGTCTGTAGATCCGGAGGCGTATCCCCTCGACCGTGCGATCCTCCGTCGTCACACGCTTCGGGCGATTACCGAGGAGGATGGCGGCGATGAACCCCGGCGCACCGGCGCCGCTATTGCGCGCGATCCCCTCGGGAGTCATCTTTGCCACGGACGAGCCTGGCACCCGCCTCATGACCATACCGATGCGGCGCATCCCCGGGGCAAGAGGTTCCATGGCGCCGACTCTACACCGGCTGTTGGCGGCGCCAGTGGATGACCATGGAATGGCGGAACTGGGTGATCACCGATTGGCGGAGCTTGGCGGCGATACCGGCAGGGCGCCGCTGAGGGGCAGGCGCGTCGCGATGCGCTGGTCGAGGGCGGCGAAGGCTCGGTGGCGATCGCGTTGTTGGGCTTGCCCTTCGCGGCGGCAAACACGATGTGAGCTCAGGTGTCAACGATCGTGGGCGTGGTGTAGGCCCGGGTCCAAGTTTCGAGAGTGCGACGTTGTTCGGCGGATTGCGGTCGTCACCTAGGAAACTGCTGAGCAAGGCGTCCTGACGACCGGGTGAGGGGGCGGTGCGAAGGGGGCACCCGACGGCGGAGGCAGGGGTCTTGTTGAGGCGGATGCGATCGAGGGCAGGAGAGGTGGCGCCCAGGGGTCAGGCGTCAGGCCTCAGGCCACCGCCCACCCTGTGTCGGTGCGGTACAGGCCCAGGT
>Ga0224555_1001239_pt1 | contig 36572 bp, 42 predicted proteins | sample 714S23034metaG_FD_180687 | JGI IMG/M metagenome (GOLD analysis project Ga0224555, IMG submission 180687) | Peat soil microbial communities from Stordalen Mire, Sweden - 717 S2 30-34 | ecosystem: Environmental > Terrestrial > Soil > Wetlands > Peat | place: Sweden: Norrbotten County, Stordalen... | reverse complement strand
CGCCTGAAGCAAATCCGATCATTTGCCGGGCTGCAGGGTGTCACATCAGACAAAATCCAGTCCCAAAACCGCCACTGAACCCCATGCCAGCCATTCGATTTTTCAAACTCGCTTGTTTTAGGGCTAGATTGCAGTAGCAATAGAAGTTCGTCGATCCGAGATTAATAGCTCGCTCATAGTCAGAGGCAGCCTCCTCCAATCTATGCATCAAATGAAATGAAATGCCACGATGTACATATACTTCCGGATTGTCGGTATCTATGGCCACCTTCGAAGTCCAGTTGCTGATTATCCGGGCCCATTCAGGCGAGTCTGCTTCTGGGACATTAAGGACATTAAAATTAACGTCGACGGTCCCATTCAACGGCGGGTCAATAACCGACCATTTGTTGCTTCCGGCCTGTGCCTCGCATTTCATCTTGAATAACAGACTATCCATCAAAGAATTATAGTTCGTTTTACTCTTGAACGACTCACGGGCGTAGAACGCGCCATTCTCGAAGAGGAAGTAATCTTCCGTTGAATATCGTTCCATGTCCGTTTCCCGATAACATGTAAGATTCACTACAAATAACGCAGGCGAGCTTACGGACAGGATTTGCTTCACATATTCGTTTGTGGGTTTGAATTCAGGTAGCGAGAATGAATAATCAACTAACGGCTCGGATATCCCCATGCTCGCAATGACGTGATAATTGGTCGGGTTCAAAATGTATGCTCGATAAGCGCCAGTCAATGATACCGCCTTGATCGGTCCATTATTCCAAACGACGAGCTCGGCCGCTATCGCGTTATCCTTTTGCGTTGGGGAGGACGAGTGCCGAACAACCGCCCGGACATCAGGTTTAACGTGCTCCTGATGATACCGTCGGTTCGCGTCGGCCTGCTGCTGTGACAATGTTAATGATTCTCTTGCCGTCCGGCTCGACCTAATCGAAACAACCAGAGCCACAGTGGCAGTGATCGCAACAATGAACTGCAGCACAACCTTTAAAGAGGGTACCCATCGCGAAACCCGGTCAACAGTGACACCATGTCCCTGAGGCACACCAACAGTGTCCTCAATGGAGTCGCCATCCTTAGGAGCCACTATTGGAGTCACGGGCAGGTCCGCTCTAGCGGTATCAGGGGCTCGACTATCCTGAATAGTCGGCTGCGTCAATTTTCGGTTTCGACACTTTTTCCGCTTGGACATGCACTGCTCGTTTACTGCTTTTAATGATATCTCGCAAGATATTTGACCAAGAGCCAGTGTCTCAGTTCCGATTTGTGGAAGCCAGCCACTGCATTCCTCCTCGAAGAATTCACCCTCTGCCACTACTGATTCAACGGTACCCCACCGGATGAACGTAAGGAATCGCCGCAATCATTGTTATGTCTAGTGGCTGCTGGCTATCGGATCGCTAAATGTCACCCAGTATTCTGTTCCCGGGGCCTTCAATAAACTCAAGAAAGCGGGCTGCTTCCACTGACCAGCGAAAACCTGCCGCGCGACGGCGGGAGTTTTGCCCCATCTTTTCCAAGTCAGCCGCGCGTGTCAGCGTAATTGCTCTGGCAAAACCTTCCGCAGCGGAATTTGCACATAGCCAGCCGCACAAGCCCTCATTGCCAACGCCTTCAGGTATGCCTCCTAGGTGAGTTGCGATCACCGGCTTGCCGCGCGACATCGCTTCAACAATTGACATGCTAAAACCCTCGTCCGAGCAGGATGGGAACACGCCGATATCGTAAACAGCGCCGGCAAGCAACCGGAGCCTGCTGCGTTTCTGTGCGGCAAAACGAATAATACCTTTGTGAATCGTCGGCATTTTTCCCTTCGAGCGGGTCAAATCAACTGGAGGGCTTCTGACTTCTTCAAGGCAGCGTCACAGCCCGAAAGAACCGCTGGTTTAAACCAGCCAGGTTGTCGTCTTGAAATGGCACGAGATTGTTGGTCGCAAGGACGGTCGTGAGGTCCTGCCAATCGAGCAAATTTGCGGACGCCTGTACTTGGTAACGGCGATCCGGTTCACCATTGATGGTGAATTGGACTGGCCCGTTCGGAGGCGCACTGAGGTTGGTGAGCAACGCCGGCTGTGGCGAACCGAGCGGCACAAACTGGAAACTTTTAATGACCAATTCCACCTCTTTGCCATCCGTCGGCGGGTGACCGAAAAGCAGCCAAAGATTAATATGCACGTTTTCGTCGCCGGTTTGCGGCACAGCGGACGCGTTGGCAAACACCCATGTGCTGATCACGTTTGTCGGGTTTGGATTTGGCGAATAACTGCCGCCCTGACTTTGAAAAGTGACTAAGTTGCTTTGCCAGGTGAACAGATGCGTCGAATCAATCAGTCCGGTCGGCACGCGATAGCGCGCGTAATGGCCGCTGAGATAATACGGTTGAACCGTAAATTGCGCATTGTTGGTGTCCGCTGCAAAACCGCGCGAGCATTCAACATCTATTTCCCGGTAAGTGTAGGCCGGGTCGTCACTCCAGGTAAACAAGCCAAGGACGATATTTGTATTCAGGTTGTCCACGCGTGAACCAAGTTCGAACCGATAGCTGCCGTAGCCGAACGTCCGCGCGGAAACAATTTCGGCACATTGCCATTGATTTGACCGGTTGGTGATGCGCATGTGCAGCCAGCCTTGTGCGTCAGTCCAAACATTGTTGGTGCTGTCCGAAAAATAATTCGGTCCCGGTCCAAGCTGATTGGTGCCGGAACTCGCCTTCAGCCACCAGTCGTAACCTGAAACATTAATCCAGCGAACGCTCGGATATTCGCGCGTGACAATGGCGCTGGCAATCGCCTCGGAAAAAACATTGGTTGGCAGAAAAGGTTCACCCAACACACAGGGCTGGCTGTAATTGGTGCTGACCAGCAACGCCGCAATTCGGGTGGCGTTGGTATCGGCCCCGCCGGTGGTAATGTCGGCAGACCAACTCCCATCAGGTTGAATCGGCGTGAGTGCTTGAGCGCAAGTGGGTTTGGAATACCAACCGTAAGGCGGGACATCAATGAACACGGCCACCCGGAAGGCGGCAGGATCTGCACACAACACCACTCCAGCGAGATTGTCGGATGAACCATATGCTGGAAGGTTTGTAATGAGGATCTTGGGCACCGCACGACTCTCACAAGAGCAATTGGCAAGGAAAAGAACCACCGCGCATTGCACTATAACATTTCCCAGTTTCCGGCGCGCAGTCATAAGCAACGATAACAGTTCCGGTTTAAACGGGCAAGCCAACAGGACACAATCCCCCATGCTCAAGCATTTCGGGCTGCGCTCTCCACGTTCCAAAAGGCCAATGCAGGTTTGATGAAGCCCTGCTTTCGCTGCCAGTTTTTTCTTCCCGTCGGGGCCGGCGGCCTTAAGATCGTGCGCCATGAAGACTTCTGGCCCCCTCGCCCTCAGCGAGTTGATCTCGCCCGCGACAATCAATCTCGATTTGAAGGGCGCCGATCGCGAGGCGGTCCTCGATGAACTCGTTCGCCAGGTCCCGGCCATCCGCAACGACCCGGAGGCCCGCGCCACGTTGCTCCGCGCCTTGCACGAACGCGAACAACTCCACAGCACCGGCATCGGCGACGGCGTCGCCCTCCCCCACGCCCGCAACGCGCTCGTCGGCCTGGTGGATCGCCCCGTCATCGTGTTCGGCCGCCACGCCCAAGGCATTCCCTATGGCTCGATCGACGGCGCCCCGGCGCGGCTGTTTTTTCTGCTGGTGGCACCGACGGTGACACAACATCTGGCGATGCTCGCCCGCATCAGCCGGCTGCTGCGCAACCCAAAGGTCCGGCAGGATTTGCTGGCGGCCGAAAGCGCAACGGAAGTGCTCGCGTTGATCCGTGAGGCGGAAGCGGGGATGTGAGCGGTTCTTTCAGTCGTTGTATGCCCTTTCGCCGTGTTGCGTCAAATCCAGCCCCGAATCTTCCTCTTCGGGCGACACGCGCAAGCCGACCAGCGCGTCCACCACCTTCAAGATAAGGAAGGTGGCCGATGCCGCCAGCGTCGCCGTGAACAAAACACCGCGAAATTGATTGAGCAACTGCGCCGGGCTGCCTGCCAGCGACAGCACCTTGCCGCCGGATTGAAAGGTGTTGGCAATGGACGCGTTGACCGAGGCGTCGGCGAAGACACCGAGCAGCAGCAGCCCCACGGTGCTGCCCACGGCGTGCACCCCGAAAACGTCCAGAGAATCATCGTACTGGAAGCGGCTCTTCAGCCGCGTCACGGCAAAATAGCAGACCACTCCGCCCGTCAGGCCGATGAGGAAGGCGACTGGAACGGTGACGAAGCCGGAGGCGGGGGTGATGGTGGCGAGCCCAGCCACCATGCCTGAAGCGACCCCGAGAACGCTCGGCTTGCCTTTCAACAGCCATTCTGCTCCCGCCCACCCCAGCGCCGCGGCGGCCGCGGCAAAGTGCGTGGCAGCAAAGGCGCTGCTGGCCAGGGCGCCGGCGTTCCCGGCGCTGCCCGCATTGAATCCGAACCATCCCACCCACAGCAGCCCGGCGCCGATGAGACTCAACACCACGTTATGCGGCGGCATGGGCTCATGCGGGAAACCCGTGCGCCTGCCCAGCACCAACGCGAAAACCAGGGCCGACACTCCCGAGCTGACATGAACCACCGTGCCGCCCGCAAAATCCAGAACCGGATAACGTCCACCCGACGCCCAGTTGAACAATCCGCCGGTCCCCCACACCATGTGACACAACGGGAAGTAAACCATCGTCATCCAAAGCACCGTGAACAGTACGTATGCGCTGAATCGGATTCGCTCGGCGATGGCGCCGGTGATCAACGCGGGCGTGATGATCGCGAACATCATTTGAAACAGCATGAAACTCTGCTGCGGAACTGTTCCGGCGTAATCGCTGTTCGGCGCGGCGCCGACTCCTTTGAGCAGAAAATATTGAAACGGATTTCCGCAGAACGCGTTGCCCTTGCCGAACGCCATGCTGTAGCCGTAAATCATCCACAGCGTCGATACGATCGCCATCAGAATCAGGCTTTGTCCCATCGTCGAGAGGACGTTTTTGCGGCGCACCAGCCCGCCGTAAAAGAGGATCAAACCCGGCGCGGTCATCATCAGCACCAGCGCCGAACTGACCAGCAGCCACGCGTTGTCGCCGGAACTGATGGGTGACGTCGCCGGCGCGGCGGGCGCCGCCGCTGACAGAACCCCCCTCGGTTCCAAGGCGGGCGGGCTTTCGGCGGCAACGCAGGTCGGGATCAGCGCGGTACACATTCCAAGCAACAAGAGTGCTGCGAGGATCCTCCGGAGATATTGGGTGCTCATGAGCGGCGACTGTTAAACCATTTTGAACGGAATGTGTCTACACATGTATTGGCTGCATCCATAGCACAATAGGGTCAGTGGGATTCTCCGGGAAAACCCTGCTGCCGCAACGCCTCGAACAAGACCAGGGCCGCGCAATTGGCCAGGTTCAACGATCGCGCCTCCGGATGGAACATCGGGATGCGCAGCCAGGAATCGCGATATTCCTCCAGCAGTTTCCCGGGCAACCCCGCCGTCTCGCGTCCGAACACGAGAAAATCCTGCGGCGAAAAGCTCGCCTCCGTGTAAAGCCGCGGTCCGTTCGATTCGATGAACCACAGCCGCGCGGAGGCAGGCAACGTTTGAAGAAAGGCCGGCCAGTTTTTCCAGCGGTGCCATTCCACGTGTTCCCAGTAATCCATGCCCGCGCGCTTGAGCCGGGCGTCATCGAGTTCAAACCCGAACGGTTCGATCAGGTGCAGGACGCTCCGGGTGGCCGCGCACAACCGCGCCACATTCCCTGTGTTGGGAGGGATTTCAGGCTCAACAAGAACGACGTGCATGGACTGGATGAAGAATTATGAATGCAGAATCCAGAAGTGGGAACACCCGTTTATTGCTCCTGCCTCGTTCTGAGATTCTGCATTCTTCATTCCGCTTTATGCCTTCCATAGAACACCTTCCAGAGCACCAACCCCTGCGCCGGCGCGGTCATTCCTGCCACGCGACGGTCTTTCTTCGCCAGCATCCCCTTGATGTCTTCCGGCGGGAATTTGCCCAATCCGGCCTGGACCAGCGTCCCGACGATGCTGCGGCACATCCGGTACAGGAAACCGTCGCCTTCAATGACAAACTCGATCAACCGGCCGCGACGGCGGATATCGCATCTTGTTACCCTGCGCACGGTGGAATCTCTCTCGTGACCCCGGCTCCCGGCGAAGGACTTGAAATCGTGCCGGCCGACAAACAGCCTGGCGCCGCTGCGCAGGACATCGAGATCGAGTTTTCGGGTCACATGCCAGGCGGCATGGCGAATCAACGGATTCATGGCCGGATGGTTCCATACAAAATAGCGGTATTGCTTCCCTGTGGCGCCGAACCGCGCATGAAATGTCGCGGGGACCCTGGTGGCGGAGCTCACACGGATGTCTTCCGGCAGCCACGCGTTGAGCGCCAGCACCAGCTTGGTTGCCGTCATCGCGCACTCGGATCGCGGAACCTCGAAATGGGCGGCCATGCCGAGCGCGTGAACGCCGGTATCTGTCCGGCTCGAACTGTGAAGGCGCGGCCTGCTGGGAAACAGTTTCGCGAGGGCGGCTTCGACCTTTTCCTGAACGCCCGTGCCGGTCTTCTGCACCTGCCAGCCTTCATAACCCGAGCCATCGTAGGCGATCGTCAATTTGAATTTGATCACGTTAACGCGCGGAATCGTTGAATCGCTAAAACGTTGAATCGTTGCATCGCAAAATGTGCTCGTGCCTCAAACGGTTCAACAGTTGAACGCTTCAATGATTTAACGAATCCAGATAACTTTGCAGCAAAATTGCCGCTGCGGTTTTGTCCACCTTTTGCTTCCGCTTGTCGCGCCGGACGCCGCCCTGGATCAGGAACCGCTGGGCCTGCGCCGACGTCAGCCGCTCGTCCCAGGTCTGAATCGGAACCGTCACGGCGTCCCGGAGCGCCGCGATGAACTCCCGCACCTTCAGCGCGGCCGGGCCATAACTGCCGTCCATGTTCCGGGGCAGCCCAACCAGGATGGACTCCACCTCCTTCTCCCGAATGATTTCCTTCAGGCGCACCAGGAAGTCCGCGAACGGCTCCGCCAAAATAAACTCCAGCGGCTGCGCGATTATCTTCAATTCGTCGCTGACGGCGACGCCGATCCGTTTGGTTCCGTGGTCGAGGGCGAGAATGCGCATATTCAAATCAGCTCCATGAAACGCAAAGAAGCCGGAGTTTTCAACCGCCGATTCTGCAACGGGTGCGATTGGTGAGGGTCAACGCGCACACCGGACCGCGGCTGTGTCCGCCGAGGACCAGCCGCAGCGCGCCAGGCCATTTCACACCCGCAACAGCCTCCCGGGCGCCCTCGACCTGCCAACCCGCTGCGGCTGATGCTTCGCATACAGCCGCGCTCCTGACCCTCATTCCAATCGCACCCTTTCGCAAGACGACGCCGTTACAGTGTTCTCATCACCCTGGCCGCCGCCTTCACGGTTTTCTCTATGTCCGCCTCGCTGTGCGCGGTAGAAATAAAGCCGGCTTCGAACTGCGACGGCGCGAGGTAAATGCCCTCGTTCAACATCCCGTGAAAGTACTTCTTGAAGCGGTCGCGGTCGCTCTTCATCGCGTCGGCGAGGTTGTGGACCGGGTCACCGGTGAAATACGCGCAGAACATCGAGCCGCAACGATTGAATTGCACCGGCACGCCGGCGGATCTCGCCGCGTCGCGCATCCCGGCTTCGAGCAAGGAGCCAAGCTGCTCCAGGCGGGCGTAACTATCCTGGCTGCGTTCGTGAGAAGGCGGCACTTTCCCATCCGCGCTTTCACAAGCGCGGCCACTGAGTTCCTCCAACGCCGCGATCCCCGCCGCCATCGCCACCGGGTTGCCGCTCAAGGTGCCGGCCTGGTAAACCGGCCCGCCGGGCGCCAGATAATCCATGATCTCCGCCCGCCCGCCAAGCGCGCCGACCGGCAGGCCGCCGCCAATCACCTTGCCGAAGCAGCTCAAATCCGGCGTGATGCCGAAGCGCTCCTGCGCGCCCCCGCGCGCCAGTCGAAATCCGGTCATCACTTCGTCGAAGATGAGCAGCGCGCCGTTCGCCCGGGTGACGCCGCGGAGCGATTCGAGATAGCCCGGCTTCGGCAGATACAGTCCGGCATTGCCCGGCACCGGTTCGACGATGACGCCGGCGATCTGGTCTTTGTTGGCGCCAAACGCGGCCTTCACCGCCTCGATGTCGTTGTATGGCAGGACGAGGGTGTGCTGAGTGAAGGCCGCCGGCACACCCGCGCTGTCGGGATGTCCAAAGGTCAGCGCGCCGGAACCGGCTTTCACGAGCAACGAATCCACATGCCCGTGATAACAGCCGTCGAACTTGACGATCTTGTCGCGCCGGGTAAACCCGCGCGCGAGGCGGATCACGGACATGCAGGCTTCCGTGCCGGAACTGGTCATCCGCACCTTCTGGACGCTGGGCACAAGCTTGCAAATCATCCTGGCCAGGGTGACTTCACGCGGATTCGGAATGCCGAAGCTCGTCCCGTCTTCCGCCGCCGCCTTGACCGCGGCAATGATCTTCGGATGCGCGTGTCCGAGAATGGCCGGCCCCCAGGTCAAGACGTAATCGATGTATTCGTTGCCGTCCACGTCCCAAACCCGCGACCCCTTGGCTTTGTTGACGAAAAAGGGCTGGCCGCCAACGGCGCGGAACGCGCGCACCGGCGAGTTCACGCCGCCAGGAATGTACTTCAAAGCCTCGGCGAACAATTGGTCGGATTTGGCGTGTGTCATCGCATCCAAGCTAGTCAAAAACCGTTTGAGTCCGCGAGCACTTTTGACTGAAACCCAAAGGGAGATCGGGTTTCTTTCCGGCTGCCCACGGCGTTCCAACAGGATACAAACTCCGGAGTCAATCTCAGCCGGAAGGATTCATTTGAAGGATTGGGCGGAACGGGGCACTGGCCCGTTCTGGCGGGCGACCCGCCCGCCAGCAGCCGGCCTGTTGCGTCACATCATGCCGTTGGGTGACCCTGGAGCCCGGATCTCGGCGGCAAGTTGCCGCCGAGCACAGCCAAGTTGGCTGTTCCACCCGGAATACGACGGATTGTTCACCCCTCGCGATACCTCTGGGCAATCGGCATCCTGCGCCCGACTCCAAACGCTTTGGTCGTGACTTTCAACCCCGGCGCGGCCTGGCGCCGCTTGTATTCGTTCAGGTCGATCAGCCGGATCACCTTTCGCACCGTCGCCTCATCATGCCCGGCGGCGACAATCTCGGCCGCGGATTTTCCGTTCACGACATAGAGATCCAGAATCGCGTCGAGCGCGTCATAGGGCGGCAGTGAATCCTGGTCGGTCTGGTTGGGACGCAGTTCCGCCGATGGCGGTTTGGTGAGGGACGATGCCGGAATGATTTCCTTTTCCCGGTTGATCCATGTTGCGAGGCGATAAATCAGGGTCTTCGGCACGTCGCTGATGACCGCCAACCCGCCGCACATGTCGCCGTAAAGCGTGCAGTAGCCGACTGCCAGCTCACTCTTGTTGCCCGTCGTCAACAGCAACGATCCACATTTGTTCGACAGCGCCATCAGAATCACCCCGCGCAGGCGGGCCTGGAGATTTTCCTCGGTTGTGTCCTCCGGTCGGCCGTCGAAAACCGGCTCGAGCTCCGCCTTGAGCGTCTCGAACGCCTTCCGGATCGGGATGACGTCATACCGGATTCCCAGGCGCTCCGCCAATGCGCGGGCGTCGTCCAGGCTGTGTTGCGAGGAGAATGGGGATGGCAGCGAGATGCCGCGCACGTTGTCCTTGCCCAGCGCGGCGACCGCCAGGCAGGCCGTGACGGCGGAATCAATCCCGCCGCTGAGTCCCAGCACGGCACGATCGAAGCCGCACTTGTGAAAATAGTCGTGGAGGCCCAGCACCAGCGCGCGGTAAACCGCCTCCTCGGGACGCAATTCCACCGGGTCCACGCCGGCCGGGGAATCCGTGTCCACGACCAGGAAGTCCTCGGCGAAGTGATTTCCCTGCGCGATCAGGTGGCCGGCTGCGTTGAACGCCAGGCTGCACCCGTCGAAGACCAGTTCGTCGTTTCCGCCCACCTGGTTGCAGAACACGACCGGTCGGCCCGTTTTAAGCGCGAGGCTGCGCAACATCTCATGGCGGGTCTTGTTCTTCCCCAGGTGCCATGGAGACGCGGAGCTGTTGAAGATGATTTGCGCCCCGGCTTCCGCCAGTTCCACGGGCGGATTGTGCTGATACCGCCGTTCCGGCCAGAAATCGTCGTCGTTCCAGATGTCTTCGCAGATCGTCAGCCCGATTCTTTCGCCATTGAAATCCACCGGGGCGTTTTCCGTCGCCGCCTCAAAGTAACGGTCCTCGTCGAACACATCATAGGTGGGCAGGAGAGACTTTGCTCGCGTGGCCGCGATCCTGCCGTGCTGCAACAGCGCGACGGAATTGGTCACTCCGCGGCCCGGACGGGTCTTGTTTTCGCCCACGAACCCGGCGACCAGGGCGGTTTCGCCGGTCGCCGCCGCCAGCCGGTTCAGCACCTCGATGTTCCGGGCGACAAAGGGCCGCTTCAGCAGCAGATCGCGCGGAGGGTAGCCTGTGACGCACAACTCGGGGCAGACAACGATGGCGGCCCCCGCCGCGGTGCCGCGACGGTAGGCGGCGAGAATCGCGGCTTCATTGCCGGCGAAATCGCCCACCGTGCTGTTCAGTTGTGCCAACGCGACTTTCATCGCCGCGATACCCTAAGGCCTCCGGCTGAACGTGTCGATCAGCGTACCGCGTTCCGTGCGCACGGTCATCCCCTCGTGAATATGATGGCGCTGGAACCAGCCTTGGGCGGTTTCCAGCGCGAAGTGGATGTTGGCCGCGGCGGAAAAGACGGTGTTGGTATCCTGCGGCTGCAGGTCGTGAATTTCCTGGATGACACCGTCCGGGTCGATGTAGGCGACGGACAACGGCAGCGGACAATTCTTCATCCAGAAGGACGCCCGTTGGGTTGGGAACACGAAAATCATCCCTTCGTTCTCCGCGACGTGGGTGCGAAACATCATGCCGGTGCGTTCCTGATTCTCCGTCAGCGCCATCTCGACCGTCATGCGCTCCGGCCCAAGCCAGAGCTGAATGGTGGCCAGTCTCGGTTGCGCTTGCGTGGGTTGGGAAAAATCGATGCCCGGCTCCGCCGCGTGCTGCGGTTTGCTGCAACCGGCAACGGCGGCCACGCCGATGAGCAACCCTGCAAATGCGTGTTGGAACTTCATGTCCGGAAAGATGGACAAAATGTGTCCACTTTTCAATCCAGACTTCTTCAGGCGCATCGCATGCGGTGCCTTCGGAAAAAGGCGGCGGTTGGGTGAACATTTTGGCGCGCGCTGCGTCCAATGAGGGATGAGACGGCAGTGGTGATTGAACGCTATGAAAATGATTTTCGCGCATTTCGAACATGGGCTACAGACAATGGGCGGCGGTATTGGGGTTTCGATACTGGCCCTGATCCTTCTTTTCCTCCTCACGATTCTCCCGCGCGTCGAAAAATCGGATGGCAAGAAATAGCACCGCCGAGCCGGATGGCAAAGCGGTTCACGCCGAACGTGGAATCAGGTGAATCTGCGGCGCCTTCACCAGCGCCACAACGCGGTCGCCGGTTTCAAGCGCCAATTCCTCGCCGGCCTGCCTCGTCAACAACACCGTGAGTGTGAAACCACAGCTTACTTCGACCCTCAGGAACGGGCCTTCGCGGGTCACGGACCGGACGGTCGCGGCCAGATGATTGCGCGCGCTGCTCGGACTGTCGCCCCCTTTCAGCAGGATGACATCCTCGGCGCGGATGCAAACGTAAACCTCACGGGTGTTCGCGGGAAGATTTCCCTCCACGGCGGTCAGCAGGGCCGAGCCGACCGCCACGGTCACAAGGTCATCGGCGGTTTTCACGATGCGACCCGGCTGGACGGTTTCGACCGTGAAGAGGCCCGCGACCGCGAGGTTGGCCGGGCGGCTGAACACCTCCTGCACGGTGCCGGTTTGAGCCACCCTGCCATCGATCAAAACAACCATTTCATCGGCCAGGGCGAGAGTCTCGAAGCGGTCGTGTGTGACGTAAAGCATCGGCAGGTGAAACTCGTCGCGGATGCGTGCCAGGTACGGAAGGATGCGCCTTCTCAAGTTCAAGTCGAGGCTGGACAGCGGTTCGTCCAGCAGAAGCAGGCGGGGTGACGCGAGCAACGCGCGCGCAAGGGCCACGCGCTGCTTTTCGCCACCCGAGAGTTCCGTGACGCCGCGCGGGAGAAGCGGCTGGATTTCCAGGATTTCGAGGATGCGCTCGAAGCCAAACAGGGGGCTTGTGGCGCCGCCGGATTTGCACCCATAGCGGAGATTTTCACGCACGGACAGATGCGGGAACAACGCCAGGTCCTGTGGCACATAGCCGATGCCGCGATGCCGGGTGGCCACGGACACGCCTTGCACCGTGTCGGTCAGGACCTGGTCGCCGAGTTGAATGAAAGCGGACTGCGCGCGACGCAGTCCCGCCACGAGATCCAGCAGCGATGTCTTGCCTGCGCCGGACGGGCCGAAAACTGCCGTGATGCGGCCGTGGAACTCGGCGTCCATTTCGAGGGAAAATCCGCCCAGTGAAAGCCGGATGTGGCGCAGCAGAAGGCTCATGGCTTCCGGCGCGCCTTGCGCAGCAGGAGTTCACTGCCCCACACCGCCATAAATGCCAGCGCCACCGATACGCCCAACAATCGAAAAGCGTGCGCATCCTGTCCAAGCTGCACGTTTTGATAAATGGCGAGCGAGAGCGTCGAGGTCTTGCCCGGAATGTTGCCCGCGACCATGATGGTCGCTCCGAACTCGCCCAGAGCCCGCGCAAAGGCGAGAATCATCCCGCCGACGATGCCGCGCGAAGCCAGTGGGAGTGTGATCGTGCAAAACACGCGAAGGTTTCCCGCGCCGAGAGTGCGGGCGATCTGCTCCAACCGCGGATCCACTTCCTCGAACGCGACCCGTGCCGAGCGCACCAGCAACGGCAGCGACATCACGCTCAACGCCAGCAACACCCCGCGCCACGTGAACACCACGTCCAGGTCCAACCGGTCGTGCAGGAAGCCGCCAATCGCGCCTCGGCGCCCGAACAGTTTCAGCAGGATCAAGCCGGTCGCCACGGGCGGCAGGACCAGCGGCAGGGAAATCAGGGTCTCGACGAGCGATTTGCCCGGCCAGTCACGGCGCGCCAGAAGCCAGGCCGCGGGCAACCCCACCGGCAGAATGGCCAGGCTGCTGAGGGCCGCCACCCACGCCGTGAACCAGACGATCTGCCACTCCTGGGCGGTCATGGGGGCGAACCCGGCTTGCGGACGACAAAACCGTGCCGCTCAAAGACCTTTCCGGCTTCTTCGGTCGCGAGATACTCAAGAAATGCCTTTGCCGCCTCGAGTCGCTTCGATCCCCTCACAACCGCCGCCGGATAACGGATGTCCGGGGTGTCCCTGGCCGGGATCTGGCAGGCGACTTTAACCTTCCTGGAAATGGCCGCGTCGGTTTTGTAAACAATCCCCGCCTCCACGTTGCCCGCCTCCACGGCGGCGAGCGCGCCGCGGACGTTTTCCGTCGGAACCACCTTCGCTTCGACGGCGGACCAGAGGTGCTGTTTCTCGAGATATTCCCTTGCGTAAATGCCGGCGGGGACAGAGTTCGGTTCGGCAAGCGCGAGCCGTTTCACCTTGTCCGTGACGAGGTCTTTGGGACTCTCGATCATCGCGCCTCCGTCGGCGGCGACGACGATCACCAATGAATTTGACAGGAAGCTCTTGCGAGTTTCCTTGAGAATCAGCCCCTTCCCCTCCAGCCGGTCCATCTTGGCTTCGTCGGCGGAGAAGAAAATATCGGCGGGCGCGCCTTCCTCGATCTGCCGGGCCAGCGTGCTCGATGCGCCAAAGTTAAAAGTGATTCTGTCGGTGGACTGCGTTTCGTAAGCGGCGGCGATTTCATTGAGCGATTCGGTGAGGCTCGCGGCCGCAAACACGGTGACTTCCGCTGCGTGGAGGGGCAGCCACAGAGTCAAAAGCGCAAGCCATGTCAGGACGGCAACGATCCGGTGATTCATCCTGGATTCGGGAAATGTCGCTTGACCTGTTGAGTGGGCGCCTGGCGGCCCGGCCGCCGGGCAGGCAAGCTCGGTGGTGAAGGAAATGAACAACCAAAAGCCAACGACCGCATGACGCAAAACAACAACAAACCGCCGGCGGAAGCCAGCCCCAAATTCGACGTTGCCGCGCGGTCAAGCCCCGGCTTCCGGCCCGATTCAGCCGCGTGGACCCAAAGCAGACGGTTGCTGCCCTTTGAGTTTTCGATTGAGTTGTGAGACCCATTTGTCATCGTTGTATTGCCGGGTTCGCCGCGGTCGCTGCGGTCCGGTATAGGATCGTTGGACCAAAAGCCGTATGGAATGCCCTCGAAGCGTGTACGATAGAGTCGATTGGAAGCGCAAACCATGAATGGCTTGAAACCGCCCGGACGTCGAATAGCCGCTCCTTGCTCTCATGGTGCCAAACCGCATGGACAAAATTGACAGATACGTTGATCGTGTGCAGCGCCTGGCGCCCGCACCCAAGGTGGTCGCCCAAGTTCTCCTCCTGTTCGCCAACCCCAACCGGGAAGTTGACCGTCTCGCCGAGTTGATCAGTTACGACCCCTCGCTGACCGTCGAGATGTTGAGGCGGAGCAATAGCGCCTTTTTCCGCGGTGCGGAACCTGCATCGGATGTGTTTGAGGCAGTGACCCGGTTGGGATTCAACGAAGCGCAGTCCGTGGCCACCGCACTGGTCGGCATGCCTGCTGCGTCCCTGACGGGCGGCGAGACCCCTTCGCCCTTTCCGGCATCCAGCAACCCGGAGGCGATGACCCTCTTGGAATTGACAGCGGAAGATGTCCAGACAGTCGGGGAGCAGATACAGGAGCGCCTGCGGCAGGTTCAGGAACTTCTGCAAACCCCGGCGTGGTGAGGGCCGTGCGGGTTTTTCCAAATGAGCGACGCCCTGCATGACAACACGACCCTTTCAAGTTCGTCATTGAAGCACCGGGCCCAATTCAGGGCGGCGGGCGTCATCGTCCTGCTGCTTGGGATTGGAAGCGCCTGGATCCTTTATTGGCTTCGGACTCGGAATCAGGATTCGAGTGCCGACCCGATGCTGGCAGGGTATTCCAAGCCGGAAACCCGGCAGATGGAAATTCTCTATGGCAAAATGGGCCTGGTGACCTCGGATCTTTTTGACGCCCTGAAGCGCCCCGGCACGCAAGCGATACTGATCGTTGCGATTTCAGCGCTGGTTGCCATGGGCTGCTTTTTCTTCGCTCGCCGATGGGTTGACGGCGACGAGACAGGCTGACGGCGTGACGCGAGACCGGGCAGAGAAGGACAAAGCGTTGGCGTTAGGGGCGGCGAGGCGGTCAGCCAGCAGATATCCAACAGCTTCGAAGAGCCCGCACTATAGAATGCGGCATGTCGGAAGCGTCTATGGACCAGAAGGTTGAGAATCTCTTGAGCGGTTAGGGCGCGGATTTTGAGCAGTCGCACGATGAAATGAAAACCGCGCCGGGGGATCTCCGCATTTCTTTGTCTCCGTGTGCTAAGGCGAGGATTTGGGAACTACAGTTGGAATTGACGAGCGAGGTTGGGAAGTGCTAAAAACTATGCTGCCATGAGAATCGCAAATTACCTGTGCCGGCTTTCCCTGAGTGCAATGGTGTTATTCGGCGCCACCAACGCCAATGCTCAGGCAGCGAACCTTTGGGTTTATACAAATGCGCTCGTCAATGGGTTCGCGGATTGGAGCTGGAACTCCACCCGGAATCTCATAAACACAACCCCGGTCCATTCGGCGAGCAACTCCATTGCCGTCACAATCACTGCCAGCGGGGGTGCGCTCCGCTTCCAAAGCACGATAGCTACCTTGTACCCGGGAGACTATGCTCAAGTGTCGTTTTGGATCAACGGCGGGCGGAGCGGCGGTCAATTGTTGGGAGTACAAGCCGTTGCCAATAATGCCCCGCTCAATGCCGGAGTTCTGCTCGCGCCGTTGGCTCAAAACGCCTGGCAGCAGTACATCATTCCCCTCTCCGTGCTGGGGGTGACCAGCAATTCGGCTCTCAGCGGCTTTTGGATTCAGGACACGAGCGGCGGTCCTCAGCCGGTTTTTTATGTCGATGATGTCGATTTTGTCGCCGTTACAACCTCGCCCAAGACCGCACACCTCAATCTGGACCCCACACAGGTTGCCCGAACGGCCGATGCCCGCTGGTTCGGCCTGAATACCGCAGCGTGGGATGGCTATCTTGACAGCTCCGGCACCGTATCCGCCTTGGCCGAACTCGGCACCCAGGTCTTGCGTTGGCCCGGCGGCAGCTGGGGCGATATCTACCACGAGTACGCGCCTCCGAACTCCGGCTATGGCTCTTACACAACCAATTTCATCCACATCGCCACCAACGCTCACGCCCAGGTATTCATGATCGCGAACTATGGCACCGGTACGTCGAATGAAGCCGCCGACTGGGTTCGCTTATGCAATGTAACCAATCACTGCGCCTTCAAGTACTGGGAAATTGGCAACGAATGCTATGGCTCGTGGGAAGCGGACAACAATACCAACCCGCCTTATATGGTTCATGATCCATGGACCTACGCCATGCGGTTCCGGGACTATTACAACGCAATGAAAGCCGTCGATCCGACCATCAAGATCGGCGCGGTGGCCGTCCCCGGCGAAGACAGTGACGTCAATAACCTCTCGCACCCGGTGACTAATCCCCGAACCCACATAACCCACTACGGCTGGACGCCGGTCATGCTGACTTATTTGAGGAGTCTCGCCATCAAACCGGATTTCCTCGTGGACCACTTTTATCCGGAGTACCAGGCGGACAGCGACCCATTCTTGCTGCAGTCAACGGGCATATGGACAAACCAGGCGGCTGATTTGCGCCAACAGCTCAACGATTACTTTCAAGGTGCTGTGCCCGGCATCGAACTCGTCTGCACGGAAAACAACAGCGATTCGGGCAATCAGGGCCGGCAATCCACAAGCATTGTCAATGCACTCTATCAAGCGGACAGCATGAGCCAACTCATGAAAACGGAGTTTAACGCGTTCCTTTGGTGGGACCTCCGGAACGGCCAGGATTTCCCATCCGATGGCGGCGATTTCAACCCAACCCTCTATGGCTGGAGGTCTTGGGGCGATATGGGAATCATGCTCGGCGGCACAACCATTCGTTATCCGACCTTCTACAGCATGAAGCTCATGCAATACTTTGTCCGGGCAGGCGACACGGTGCTCAATGCCTCGAGCGACTCCAGATACCTTTCGACCTACGCCGCCAGCAATTCCAGCGGCGGCTTGACGCTCCTCGTTATCAATAAGTCACCTGATTCAACCTTGAACGGACAGATTGTTGTCACCAATTTCGTTCCCTGGCCGGTGGCCACTGTGCGCTCCTACGGCATCGCGCAGGATGAAGCCACACGAACCAACGCCCCGATTCAGGCGCAGGACATTGCGTTGACGACTTATTCCCCGGCAAGCACGAACTTTACCTACTCGTTTCCTCCCTATTCGCTTACGCTGTTTTCCTTCTCGCCGTTTGCAGCTCCTGCCGCACCGCAGTTGGCGGTTTTGCCCGCCGCTGCAGGCCAGTTTGTCTTCCAACTGCAAGGCCAAAATGGTGTTCCGTATGTGATTGAAAGGTCTGCAGACCTGCTCTCGTGGACTTCCGTATCCACCAACACGCTCACGAGCGGCGCTCTCAATGTGACCAACCCGGTTCCTCCCGGATCCACCCAGCAATTCTGGCGCTCCGTCTGGTTGTATTAATCGCAGTCCTGCAAGGCAAATACCTTTGCTACCGGGCCTCGCAATCTTCAGCGGGATGGTATTTTTGTAAGCGTCAGCCAGGGTGCATGTAGCTGATGGGTGTTTGGGCCAGGTAAAGTGGGGGCATGAAAGATTCGTTTGCTTCGCAGCAGCGGGGGCCGCATTCGACTCCCGAGCAACGAGCCGACCGGCTGCGTCGATTTGAGCGGTCCGGTTTGTCGCCACGAGAGTTTGCCGGGCGGCATCGTTTGGGTTTGTTCACCCTGCGGAAATGGATTTGTGAGGCGCTGCGCTTCATTGCGTCAACTTAACGACGAGTTCTGACGGTGGAGCATTTCGTGAGGGACAGCGTCTCTTTTTAATCATCCCAGCCTGCTCGCCAGGGCTGGATTCATGAATGTCTGGTAGGGTAACACCCCATGGCACCCGCACGCTTTTGGATTATTCTTATTCCATGTTTCAAAGCATAAAACAATTATACGGAATCAAACTCGGAGCGTCGGATGGCGACATCGGCCATGTGAAGGATTGTTATTTTGACGATCAGATCTGGGCGGTTCGTTACGTGGTCGCGGACACGGGTTCCTGGTTGCCGGGGCGCCAGGTGCTCATCTCTCCCCATGCCTTTGGAAGCCTCGAGCAGGCCGGAAAAGTCCTGCGCGTGAATCTGACCCGGAAACAGATTGAGGACAGCCCTTCGATCGAGTCGCACAAGCCGGTGTCGCGACAATTCGAAGAGGAGTATCACCGATATTACGGCTGGCCCTACTACTGGCAGGGTGACGGGTTGTGGGGCATGAGCGGCTTTCCAATTTTGGAGCTGCCGGCAAAACCTCTCCCGATCGAACCAGCCACTGCGAGGGGGCCACAACCCGAGCGGCCCGATGCGCATCTGCGAAGCACGCAAGCCGTGGGCGGCTACGGCCTCCAGGCGAGCGACGGAATGATCGGCCACGTCTGTGATTTTATGATGGACGCCCAAAGCTGGGCGATCCGTCAACTGGTGATCAAAATCGGGCACCGGTTTTCCGGCAAGGAAGTGCAGATACCGACGCGCAAGGTGGACCGGATCAGTTATCCGGACTCCACGGTGTTCGTGAATTTGACCAAGGAAGCCGTTGAGCAGGGTTCCGCACACCACCTGGCTTCGGCCGGCGAGGTCGATTGACGCCGCTATCAAACCTTATCTTCCCGGCCTGGCGGACGCTCGAAGCCATGGAGACCAGTTGGGGTGAACACCCCATAGTATGCGCACCGTTGCACAGCCTATTTTCCCTTTATGAAACACCCTAACTTCTTCCAGGACCAAAACCAAAAACCGGCCAGTGCATCACGGCCCACTGTGGCTGTGACCAAACCAGGAAAATAACAAAATTATGAATACCCCAATCGTCGCCCGAGACCTGACCAAAGAAGCCCCGCACAGCCCGCGCGAACGCATCGCCGGATTCGCGATCGCCAGCCGTGCCGTTGACAAATGCCGCGCCAGCCTGGCGGGAACGCTGGGCGAATATCATTACGATTCTGCGCTGGACAAGATGCTCTTCAGTTTCAAGGGCATCAACGGCGAGCAATTCAAAGCCGCCGTTCAAGCCTCGAAAAATTATGAAGACGTCGGCACCTGGTTGCAGGCGAACGGCACGAAGAAAACGCCGGCTGAAATCAAAACCTGGTCGGATGAAATGGAAGCCGGCAGCCCGATGAAAAATCCGGAGCGTCGCGCCAAATTCATTGAGAACTGCTCCAGGCACGGACTGAATCCGGAGACGAACACCACGTTCGACTGGCTCGAAGCGGACGACCGGGCGAGCTTCCGCCGCAACTCCGCGTGATACGTTTTTGCTTTTCGCCAAACAACACCAAATCTCCGATAACTCACAAACGTTTCCACATGTGCGGTAATCTATAACCCATGAAAAAAAATCCACTGAAGGAAGGTGCCTTGACCGAGAATTCCGCCGGTCTCGGCACGGTGACCCGTAAAATGGTGCGGGAGCGCGCGGTTGAACTGGCGGTCATCAACGGCCGTTCCGCGCAGGACGTGTCGAAATCCGATTGGGAACAGGCCAAACGGGAATTGACGGGTGAACCGGACACGGACCCGAACGAGGCGGCCCTTGAATCAGCGCCCGAATCCGAACGCTGGGACCCGGTGCCCGGCTCAACCGGACACAAAGTGCCAGCGGCCCCCAGTGCCGATGAGGACGACGAAGGGCGAAGCGATAATGAACGGCTCGTCGATGAAGGCATCGCCGGAGCAGAGCATGATCAAACACGCCAAGCCAGCCGAGAAGCCGCAAAAAAGGATAAAGGAAAGTCTTGAGTGCCAGAGTGATTCTCGAAAATAATTTCCATTCAGGCAATAGGAACGCTGAAGCGGGCTAAAGCCCGCGCTCCGGAGCGCGGCGTTCATGCCGCTTCATCGTTGGTATTGTAAAGGCTCTGTGCTTTTATCCGGAAATTTATTTTGGCAAACACTCTAAATGAAAAACAACGGCATGCCAAAGTTAGAACGGCTTGTGGGCGCTCGGTTACTGGGCGGCTTTCAGAACTTTGCCCGGACGGTTGTGCGGACGAGCGGACATCCCATGGCTTTCGGCCTCGCTATCGGCATCATTGTGATCTGGGCGCTGACCGGACCCTTGTTTCGCTTTGGCAACACCTGGCTGCTCGTCATTAACACGGTTGCCAACATCATCACTTTTCTGATGATCTTCCTCATTCGCAACGCCCAGAACCGGGAGAGTGAAGCCGTGCAGTTAAAACTCGATGAACTGATCCGCGCCACCAAGGCGGCGCAAAACACACTGCTGGACATCGAGGAATTGTCCGAGAAAGACCTGGACCGAATCAAAGCGCGCTTCGAGCGGCTCGCCCGAAAGGCAAGAGAAGATTCGGGCGCCGGCCAGACAGAATTGATTCGCCGGGAGGGCCGCGAGGATGCGGCGGCCGTCTCAAATGAATCGGCTTCTGGCGTCAGCCATTGATCTGCCAAACCAGATTATTTTTATGTCGAAAACTGCAAGCCGCGAGATTCGGCAAGGGCGCGACCCAAAAGAAAAATAGCAGATTACAGGAAAGGCAGATTTATGTTGCAAAGCATTAAACTGGAATCCACGGTGTTCGTCAATCTGACAGGGAAAGCCGTTGAGCAAAGTCGCGCGCACCAATTGGCTTCGGTCGGTGTGGCACATTGACGCCGCTACCTGCTCCAGGAGCAATGACCCTGCAACACCATCAGTGCCATCGCGGCTTGCCCATGCTCTCGACTCGCAACTCACCAAATCTATGAAAACTAATTCTTACGCAGCACAAAGCGCAACGACACCGCTCGCACCCTTCAACTTTCAACGCCGCGATCCCGGGACGCACGATGTGCAAATCCAGATTCTATATTGCGGCGTTTGTCACACGGACGTGCATATCGCCCGCAACGAATGGCATGGCACCACCTACCCTTGCGTGCCCGGTCACGAAATCATCGGACGCGTCGTGAAAACCGGCGCGCTCGTCAGGAAATTCAAGGAAGGCGACATCGCCGGCGTCGGTTGCATGGTGGATTCCTGCCGCATTTGTGAAAACTGCAAGGACGACCTCGAACAATTCTGCGAAAAAGGCTCGACCTTCACCTACAACGCCCCGGACAAACACACCGGCGGCATGACCTACGGCGGATATTCCAACAACATCGTCGTGGATGAAGCCTTTGTGCTGCATGTCCCGAAGAATCTGAATCTCGCCGCGGCTGCCCCGCTTCTTTGCGCTGGCATCACCACTTATTCCCCATTGCGCCACAACAAAGTTGCCAAAGGCCAGAAAGTTGGCGTCGTGGGACTCGGCGGACTTGGGCACATGGGTGTGAAATTGGCGAAGGCTTTTGGCGCGCACGTGGTTGTCTTCACCCACTCGCCGAACAAAGTCAAAGATGCCTTGCGGCTCGGCGCAGATGAAGTCGTCAACTCCAAGAACGAAGACGAGATGAAAAAACATATCAACAGTTTCCATTTCATTCTCGACGCCGTGGCCGCGCAACACGACATCAACGCCTACCTCGTTCTGTTGAAACGCGACGGCACCCTCACGCAAGTCGGCGTGCCCGCCGAGCCGCTTTCTGTTCAGGTCGGCAGCCTCATCTTTGGCCGGCGCAACTTCAGTGGCTCCCTCATTGGCGGCATCAAAGAAACTCAGGAGATGCTGGACTTCTGCGGCAAGCACAATATCACTTCCGACATCGAACTCATCCCCATCCAGAAAATAAATGAAGCCTACGACCGCGTTGTGAAGAACGACGTGAAATACCGCTTCGTCATTGATATGGCATCGTTGAAAGAAGCGTCGTGAACGACATCAGGTTGCTGCGCGTTGGTTGCAGTCTTCATGTGTATGAAACCGAAAACTCAATCCAACGCAGAAAGAAAACTCCCATGAAACGTTCCATACTCGCCCTGGTCTTCGCCGGCCTTGCGCTCGGCTTGCTTGCGTCCGCCCAGGCAGCCGTCGAAACCTACGACATTGACCCCGTGCATACCTGGGTCGGCTTCACCGTCTCGCACTTTTTCACCAAGGTGCCCGGCTTTTTCGGCAAGGTGAAAGGGACCGTCGTCGTGGATCGCGAGCGCCTCGAAAACAGCACCGCCGAAGCTGTCATTGAAGTGGCCAGCATCACCACAAACACGCGCCTGCGCGACGACGACTTGCGCTCCACCAATTTCTTTGCCGCCGCAAAATTCCCGGTCATGACCTTCAAGAGCCAGGCGTGGAAAAGCACTGGTGGCGATACCTACGCCGTCACGGGCGTTCTCACGATCAAGAGGGTGGCGAAGGAAGTCGTGCTCAAGGTCACGTCGCTGGGCTTTGGCCCGGGCATGAAGGGGGCGGCGATCTCCGGCTGGGAGGCCTCGACCACGCTGGATCGGCGCGATTTCGACATCGCGGCGGACCAGGGCATGATTGGCAACAGCGTGGATGTCGTCATCCATGTTGAAGCCGACCTGAGAAAGCCCGCGCCGGCGACACCGTGATCGCCACGCTGCCACCGCCGGTTTCCGACGGGGCAACACTCATTTTCAATTATGACTGCCAACCAACTTTTTCAGCCATTCCGGTTGAAGTCTCTTGAACTCAAGAACCGGATTGTCATGGCTCCCATGACGCGCTCGTTTTCTCCCGGAGGTGTGCCAACTTCAAATGTGGCGGACTATTATGCTCGCCGCGCTGAAGGGGAAGTCGGCTTGATCGTGTCAGAGGGGGCCGTGGTAAATCGACCCGCTTCTTCCTATGATCCGAACATTCCTCATTTTTATGGCGAGAAGCCACTCCGTGGATGGAAGGCCATGATTGACAAGGTGCATGCAGCCGGCGGCGTCATGGCCCCACAACTCTGGCATGTGGGTGTGGTGCCTCCCAGGGATTCCGGCTGGCTGCCACCCGCTCCGTTTGAAGGCCCTTCGGGCTATGTTGCAACCGGAAAAATTGGCGGTATCGCGATGACGGAACACGATATTGTCGAAACGATCCGGGAGTTCGCTCAAGCGGCGGCGGATGCAAAAGCACTGGGGTTTAATGCGGTCGAGATTCATGGAGCGCATGGCTATCTGATTGACCAGTTCTTTTGGCACCCCACCAATCAGCGCACAGATGGTTACGGAGGCCAGAGTTTGGCGGAGCGCTCCCGATTCGCAACGGAACTTATTCGTGCCGTTCGCAAAGCCGTCGGCCCGGACTTTGCGATCAGCCTTCGTGTCTCGCAATGGAAACTTCAAGATTATGCCGCAAAGCTCGCGACTACGCCCCAAGAGATGGAGACGTGGTTGGTTCCATTGGCGGAAGCGGGCGTTGACCTCTTCCATTGTTCGCAGCGCCGGTTCTGGGAACCCGAGTTCATCGGCTCTGATTTGAACTTTGCTGGATGGGCTAAAAAGCTGACTGGCAAACCGGCCATCACGGTGGGCTCAATCGGGCTTTCAGGAGACTTTTTGGCAGCCTTCCAGGGAGAAACCTCGACGCCCAGTTCTTTGGATGAACTCCTCCGCCGTTTCGACCGGGGAGATTTTGACTTGGTGGCAGTAGGCCGCGCCCTGCTCGCCGACGCGGGGTGGGCTCGGAAAATCCGCGAAGGGCGTTCCTCCGAACTGATCGGTTTTAGCAAAGAGGCTCTTGCCACCCTTTCGTAATCCTCATGCCATGTGCATATTAAAATGTGGATCTCATCATAACCTATGAATATGGAATATAGACAACTCGGCGGCTCGGGCCTGAAAGTGCCCGCGCTCAGCTTTGGCACCGGCACTTTCGGCGGCGCCGGCGAACTTTTTAGCGCCTGGGGAAGCACTGACGCCCGGGAAGCCACTCGCCTTGTGGACATTTGCCTTGAGGCAGGGCTCAACATGTTCGATTCCGCTGACGTGTATTCGAGCGGGCTGGCAGAGGAAATTCTCGGCCAGGCCATCAAGGGCCGTCGGGCTGCCGTGCTCATTTCCACGAAGGCGACCTTCCGGGCGGGCGAAGGGCCAAATGACGTCGGTTCCTCCCGCTATCATTTGATCCGCGCGGTGGAGGCGAGTTTACGCCGACTGGGCACCGATTACATCGATCTGTTTCAACTGCACGGTTTTGATGCGCTGACGCCGGTGGAAGAGACGCTCGGCACGCTCGACGATCTGATTCGCGCGGGAAAAATCCGGTACATCGGCTGTTCGAACTTCTCCGGCTGGCACCTGATGAAATCGCTCGCAGTGTCCGAAAAATACGGGTTCGCGCGGCACGTGGCGCATCAAATCTATTACTCGCTCATTGGCCGCGATTACGAATGGGAGCTCATGCCGCTCGGTGTGGACCAAAAAGTGGGGGCGGTGGTGTGGAGCCCGCTCGGCTGGGGCCGCTTGACCGGAAAAATCCGACATGGTGCGCCCCCTTCCGAACAGAGCCGGCTCAGTTCGAAAGCATCGGCCAATGCCGGGCCGAAAGTGTCCGAGGAGCATCTTTTCAAAGTGGTTGATGCACTCGATGCGCTTGCGGCGGAAACCGGTAAAACGGTGCCGCAGATCGCGCTGAATTGGCTGCTGCAACGCCCCACCGTTGCCAGCATCATCATCGGTGCGCGCAACGAAGATCAACTCCGGCAGAATCTCGGCGCAGTCGGCTGGAATCTGACCGCAGAACAGGTGGCGAAGCTCGATGCGGCCAGCGAAACGCCTCCGATTTATCCGTACTGGCATCAACTCGGGTTCGTCGAGCTAAACCCTCCGCCGGTTCCACGCTCTAAAAGTTGAAAGGCGGGTCTGCTATACGGATACATTAATGGCCAGACGATCAACGTCAATGGCGGTTGGTACATGAGCTAACGACATCAACAAGAACACATGAATACATGAATTCACGAAAAAACAGGATTGATCGCCGGAGCACAAGCCGTCATCGGCCGCGCGGCGGCGGAACACTTCTCGAAAGACGACGGCACGATGGTGTACGGCATCCCGCGCCGGCCCGTTGGCGCGCTTGAGAACGCCAGCCCGGTCTCTGCCGATCCGGCGAAAGGACGCCGAATTATGGATCTCAATCTTGCCAACGCCAACACGAAGCAGATTTACAATCTGCTGATCGGCCTGGTCGCGCCCCGGCCGATTGCGTGGATTACCAGCATGAATCTGGCCGGGCAACTCAATGCTGCGCCGTTCAGCGCTTACAATTACATGGGCATGGATCCGCCGATTGTGGCCGTCGGCATCGGCAATCGCCCCGGTCCGGGCGCGATTGGAAAAGATACCGCTCAAAATATACGCAACACGGGTGAGTTTGTCATCAACGTCGTGAATGAAGCGGTCGCGGAGGCTATGAATATCTGCGCCGTCGATTTTCCTCCGGAGATCAACGAATTGGAAATCGCACATTTGGAAACGGAGCCTTCGCTCCTCGTGAAGGTTCCGCGCATCGCTGCAGCACCGGCGAGCCTGGAGTGCCGCGAAATCACGACAATGGAAATCGGCCGCTCCCGGATCATTCTGGGGCAAGTCGTGGCGATTCATGTGAAAGATGAATTCGTCGATCAAGCCGGCCCCTACATCCGCGCCGAGGGACTGCATGCCGTTGGGCGCATGAACGGCCTGGGCTCATACGTGAAAACAAAAGACGCGTTTTTCCACATTCCAAGAATGACTTACGAGGATTGGAAGCAGAAGATCGGAAAGCAACAGCAGCTTCCGGGAGGTTGGCCATGAGTCACCGACCCGAGTTATGAGGAGACAATTATGACACCGATGATAAGTCGCGAGATCCGGCTGGCCTCCCGCCCCAAGGGGATTCCAACCGCAGCCAACTTTACCCTGGCGCGGACCGAACTGGAGCCACTGCAAGATCAGGAGGTGCTCGTTCGCAACCTCTTTATGTCGGTGGACCCATACATGCGCGGTCGCATGAACGAGGGGAAATCGTATGTTCCGCCGTTCGAGTTGGACAAACCGCTCGACGGCGGCGCCGTCGGCGAGGTGATCGAGTCGCGCGTCAGGGAATTCAAGCCGGGCGATGCCGTCACTTCCAACTTTGGCTGGCGGGAATACTTCATGGCTTCGCCGAAAGAGCTGCATCCGGTCAGCCGCGAGGTTCAGCCGCTCTCGGTTTACCTCGGCGCCCTCGGCATGACGGGCATGACCGCCTGGGTCGGGTTGAATTTGGTGGAGGTGAAAGCCGGCGACGTCGTCTTTATTTCAGGAGCCGCCGGTGCGGTCGGGAGTGTGGCCGGGCAACTGGCGAAATTGCGCGGGTGCCGTGTCATCGGGTCAGCCGGTTCAATGGAGAAGGTCATGTTTCTGCGGGAGGAATGCGGGTTTGATGTCGCCTTTGATTACAAGGTCGGCCCGGTCCTCGAACAACTGAACCTGGAGGCGCCGGACGGCATCGATGTTTATTTCGATAACGTGGGAGGGGAAGCGCTCGAAGCGGCGCTCTCGGCTTTGCGGGTGCATGGCCGGATCATCGCCTGTGGCGGAATCTCCGGTTACAACGAGGAAAAGCCGCGGCCCGGCCCTTCCAATCTGTTTAACATGATTACCAAACGGTTGACGATGAAGGGGCTGATCGTTCGCGATTGGCTGGATCGTCAGGGCGAATTTGAAACGGAAGTGGGCGGCTATTTCCGCGCCGGCAAACTGAAGAACAAGGAAACCGTGGTGGAAGGAATCGGCCAGGCGGTAGGCGCGTTCATCGGCCTCTTCGAAGGAAAAAATGTTGGCAAGATGGTGGTGAAGTTGAGTTGAGTCTTTTCGCGTGATGTGCTGTTCGTTCCATTCGCTGTATTTCGTGGAGCCGCCCACGGCGCGGAAGCGCACGGTATGAAGCAAGAGCGGTGAATATGCTCCACTGGCTGCATTCTTTACTGCCCCACCTCCCTCATTACGGATATGTGCTCGTCTTCATCGTCGTGTTTTTGAACAACCTCGGCGTTCCCCTGCCGGGTGAAACGATTCTTTTGGGGGCCGGATTTATCCTGGGGAAAACTGAGAATTCGCTATGGGAACCCCTGGTGGCCGGAACGGCGGCCAGTTTCTTGGGCGGCATTTGTGCCTTCTGGCTGGGACGGCGGTTGGGACATGGCGGCCTGGAAAAAATTCACTGGCTCCATCTCACGCCCGAAAGGTTAAGGTGGCCCGAGCGATTTTTCAAACGTCATGGCGCCAGAGCCGTTTTTATCGCGCGGTTCATCTTCTTGTTTCCGCCTGTCGCGGCCAATCTGCTGGCCGGCATGACGAAAATGCAATGGCGCACTTTTATTTTTTACAACCTCACGGGGTCGGCGGCCTATACCACCAGTTACATCCTGATCGGATATTTCTTTGGGAAGAAGTGGAAACTTCTCGAAGCGTGGCTGGGCCCCACGGCGCTTTACCTGATGCTCGCGGGAATAGTCATTGTGGTTTTCGCCGTGATTTTCAGAAATTCAGTATCCGGGTTTTGGGCGCGCCTTTCCCCCCAAAACCGTCAGCAAAAATAAGCCTGAAAAAAGCAGTTGAAACCACGAAACACACCAAAGACACGAAACATTTCCGATTGACAAATGTATCAATTTTGATACACTGCTTTACAGATGAAAGCTGAACGCCCGCTTAAAGTAGTCTTTTTCAAGACGGAGGCGGGCAATGAACCGGTCGGAAAGCCGCTGGTTGACAATTTGGGTGACGGTCTTTGGGAAGTCCGTTCCCGGTTAAGCAACCGCATCGCGCGGACGCTGTTTGCGGTGGTGGATGAGGAAATTGTCCTGCTGCACGGTTTCATCAAGAAACAGCAGCGAACGCCGCAAAACGAACTGGAATTGGCGAAAAAACGTAAAAAACAATATCTGCTAAATTTATGAGCAAAAGAACACATCGCGGAAGTGATTTCCGGGATTTCTTGAAAGAACAAGGCCTCCTGGGTGAAGTCGAGGCACGCGCGCTCAAGCAGGCCATGAGCCTGCAAATCAGCCGCCTGCTGGAGGAACAATCAGTCTCCAAGTCGGAAATGGCGGCCAGGATGAAAACCAGCCGCGCGGCAGTGGACCGGCTGCTGGATGCTTCCAACTCCTCGGTCACACTGAACACGCTGGGCAAAGCCGCCCGCGCATTGGGACGCAAGGTTAAAATCGAATTGGTGCCGGCATAACATTTGCGTCACCAATCCCCGATGAAGAAAACCAACTTTCCCCTGTCCGAAGTCTATCGGCTGCTCGAATCCGGACCGGTCGTGCTGGTCACCACGGCCCGCGCCGGGCGGGCGAACGTCATGCCCATGTCGTGGCATCTGATGATGGAGTTCGAGCCGCCGCTTGTGGGTTGCGTGGTCAGCAACCGGAACTACTCGTTTGCCAGCCTCAAGGCGTCCCGGGAATGCGTGATCAACATTCCGACGGTGGAGCTGGCGGAAACGGTGGTGGCCTGCGGGAACACTTCGGGCCGGAGCGTGGACAAGTTCAAGGCCTTTGGCCTCACGCCCGTGGCCGCTGCGTGCGTCAAAGCTCCGCTCATCGCCGAATGTTATGCCAGCCTGGAGTGCAAGGTCAGTGATGGGAAACTTGTCACCAAATACAACTTCTTCATCCTGGAGGTCGTTCAAGCGTGGATTGACCCGGCGCGGAAACGGCCCCGGACGATACATCACCAGGGCGAAGGCGAATTCATGGTGGCGGGCCGGACGCTCCATTTGCCTTCGCCAAAAACATCGCTCGCCGGAAAATAAATGCCCGTCCGGCAAACCCGGTCGCGCCAATTTTCAAGGAGCCGGCGGATGATTCTACTTCTTCGTAGCGGCGCGTCGGCAGACCGCCGCAAATGTTTCCGCCTATTTTCAGATGGCGGCGCTCTGCCGAGCCGCCGCTACGCAAATCCTGTCGCGCGAATTTTTAAGGGGGACGGCAGACGATGCTCCTTCTCCGTGAGGAGCATTAGAGGATTGGTGACTACAGAAATGGTGGGCTCCAAGATTGATATTTTCGCTTCGATCTGTTAATTGAAACAGCCGTGCGAAAGTTCATTTCTAAACAGTCACCAATTGTCTCTTATCGGTCGCTCTACAAGGAATCGGATAAGGGCTGCGTGCTCATCGTTGGCACAATCCTCGAAGAGCATTTGCGCCAACTTCACGAAGCCCACATCGCCGCGCACACTACGTCTGCGAAAAAGAATATATTCAAAGACCTTTGCCAGCCACATGCACCACTGTCAACGTTTTCCAGCGTGATCAAAATCGCCTTCGCCTACGGACTGATTCCCACTGATGACTACGAAGAATTGGAAATCGTTCGGAGGTTGCGAAACGAAGCAGCCCACACGATTTGTGATTTTAGTTTAGAAGATGACGGTATAAAAGATTTAGTCTTGCGCTTGAGGGCAGACGAGCGGATGCCCCCAAATGCCGTTGATGCTAAATCTTCCCCTGCCGGGACGGCGAACCTAACATTGCCGAAGATTACAAAGGTGAAGCGCCACTTCCTTGTGAACAGCTTAACGCTCAACGATTCCATTTTGGAAAAGCTTGAAAAAGAATTCAATCGTTGTTGCCCAAGCACGAATCTGAACGCAGATAAAATGCTGCGAGCTAGACTTAGTGTGGCTCAAACAACGAGAGTAATCTCGACACTACCCGCAGGGAGTTCAAGCCGATCCACCATCCGTAAAACGCGGTCGCGCTTCTCCGGGTTCGACGAAATCGTGCAGAGATACAAGCCGGTGCCGGGAACTAGAGTATGGCTATGTGGCCTGCCTTGCCGAACGTTAAGAAATGCAACCGTGGGATTGTCTGAAAGCGGGTAGCGTATCACTGGAATACGGGTCAACTTTTCAGCCATTTCGCTACCAAAGACACGGATCAATTTCTCAACAAACCGTAGCACAGTCTCCGCTGCATCTGGCTCGCAAAATTCTTCATCGCCCCCTGCTTTGTGCATTTGAGACCAATGCACTCGGATTCGAATCCTGCTGCGACCACGCCTACCTGCATCGCTTCGTTCCCGAGGCGTGTCTTCAAAAAGTTCTCCCGACTCAGATGGTGTCGGGATCGGCGCGTTGTAGTTTGGCCCTCCAGCCGGTCGCGGCCAAATGCCAGCAATAATCTTTGCAAGTTCGAGTCCTCGTTGTTTGATTTCGCGGTCCGTCCACTGCTCCAAGGCGGCGAAATAAGCATGCAAGGACACGTTAGACTCGGCAAACAGCACCTTTTTGTTAGCAAAGCTGCTGTTGCTAAGTTCGGGATTGTAGCCGGTAAGTGTCAAGTTTCCTAAAGTGTGAATCCACTTCTCGTGCAAAACTCGCCAATTCCCGCCGAGCATATTTTGCCAGGAAACCGAATCCTCACTATCGCCGTTAATAGTTTGAGGCAGAACATGCTCGACGCTCAAGAGCTTGAGGTTGACCTCTTCGTGATGACCGTGCTCGCGCTCCAGCCTTTCAAGCAAGAGCCGGCATTTGTTCCGTTCGCGCTTGTAGATTGGAAACTCGGCGAGATACGGGATAAACGCCGCATCGTCGGGCCAGCCTTCATGGAGGAAGAACGCACGAAGTTCATCTCGGAAATGAAGTTGAATTGCATTGATTGCACCGGGAAACATTCGGCCGTAACCACGGGTGGATTCCTGAAGAATGGAACGCCGAATCACGAAGCTTGCCAAATCTTTAAAACACCCCAGCAGATTTGCGCGGTCCAGTCTGCCTTTCTGATGAATGTCCAGCAGATGCAGCAGAAGTGGATGAGCCGTGGTGATGTCCAGAGCCTGAATCTCCACAAACGCATCCCGCAAGTTAGGGTCTTCACACGTCAGCGGACGGCGAAGCCAAAGCTCGAACTTGGCGAACTTCTGAAGTTCTTCGACTTGCGCTGCGGGCTCGATGTTACGCGCATCGTTCTGCCTCTTGAACTCGATGTAAGTGACTCTGTTCCGACAGTAGTTACCTTCGCGCATCAGGTAACTACGGTAGAACAATGTCGGCGAGAGTTTCTCGTATTCTCCGGCTGCGTCGAAACGCTTTTCAAATTTTTCCCAGTGCGTGGACTGAAAACGGTCCTGCTCCTCAAGCGGAACTTGCATGAACAGGAAGTTGCGAATCAGGTCAGACTCTTCGAGCGGCAACCCGCAGGAATTCAGGCTCTCGAAAATCTCGTATGGATTCTCTCCACCCACGATAATCGTTACCAACGACAGTCGAGCCGTAGCGGCAACCAAATATCGTCGAATTGCGGTTTCACCGTCACCGCCCACATGTCGTTTCCACTCGCGCTTGAAGAATGAATAACCACCGAGCAAGCCGGCTGCCGCTATCGCGCCCGCCGGGGTTCCTTCGATGATGGATTCATAGTCGCTGCGGTCCCCAAGTCTTGGCACGACTTTCAACCGTTTCAAATCTTGTCCGCGACGGTGAATCAAATAGTCTTCGTGAATCTCCTCGCCAAGACTCTCAAGCGAGTTGAGCTTCGCGATGTCACGCAACGCAACAAGGGCAATTGAAAGCGTCGCCAAACGCTGCTGCCCGTCAATGAGTTGGTAGGATGTGACTTCCCCGGGAACAGGGTGAAATGGCGTGCAGACGAGTGGCCCAAGAAAATGCTTGGTGTCATCGGATTCTTCAGCGCGATAATGTCATCAAGCAAGCATTGCCAGTGTTCCTTGCGCCAAGAATAATGGCGTTGAAAAAATGGCACAAGGAACTGGTCGCCGGAGTGGAGAATTTCGCGGACTGTTTTTACGTGGGCTTCCATTTAGGTCTCCAATTGGTTAAAGAATTTTTCCAGCTTCGCGTTTATTGATTCTTGCACGCAGCGCGGGCGTCCCGCAGTCGCGGGATAGGCGCGGGTGTCGAGAAAGAATGATAGTTTCAGTTTGGTGGCAGGGTCGCGCTGCCGCGCGTCCTGGCTGACCGGCAGGTCAGCCCTACCGTTTTGAGCAGCAGCCTTTTTCGCCATGCGCGGAGTTTGCGCGGGAAATCTGTAAGCGTCAATTCCGCCTTCACTTTGTCTCGGCGCGGCCAGCAGCGAGCAGCTTTTCCTGTCCTGCCTGCGGGTTCGCGGAGGAAAAGCGCCAGAGGGCTGGCGCACTCCAAGACGCTGCGCGAGATTCGGAAGCCATTGGAAAACGCGTTAGCGTCTTGGACTGTCCACCCTCCGCAGTAATGCTACGGAGGACGGGCGGTGGCCCTCCACCGCTTTCGATTCAAGGTGCAGCAAATCGCTTTTCTCCGGGCCGGTTTCGAGGATGAGGACGAGAACGAGGACGATCCGGCTTCGGTCTTTTGAGTCTTATGGGGTGTTCACCCCATTCGTTTCTCCGCGTCCAAATGATACAGTTTCCAGAGGGATCATGAGCGACGTTGTTCTCGAAATTAAAAACCTGACCCGCCGCTTCGGCGCGTTTACGGCGGTGGATGCGCTGACCCTTTCGGTCAACGCTGGTGAGGTCTTCGGGTTGCTCGGCTCCAACGGGGCTGGCAAGACCACCACGATCAAGATGCTCACCACGCTGTTGCCGCCCTCCTCGGGCGAGGCGCGCGTGGCCGGTTTCTCGATAACCACCCAGGCGGTCTGCGTTCGCCGCGCCATCGGTTATGTGCCGCAGGCGGTCTCCGTGGACGGTTCGCTCACCGGTTACGAGAACCTGCTCATTTTCGCCAAACTCTATGACCTGCCGCACCGCGAGCAGCAGGCGCGCATCCGGGAGGCATTGGAGTTCATGGGGCTGACCTCCGACGGCGGCCGCCTTGTGAGCCAATACTCCGGCGGCATGGTCCGCCGCCTGGAAATCGCCCAGTCCACGCTGCATCGTCCGCGGGTGCTTTTCCTCGATGAGCCGACCGTCGGGCTGGACCCGATTGCGCGCGACGCGGTTTGGAAACATCTCGTTGATCTGCGGGCCAATTACGGCACGACCCTGTTTTTCACCACCCATTACCTGGAGGAGGCGGAGAGCCATTGTGATCGCATGGCGATCATGCACCTGGGCAAGGTGGCTGCGCTTGGCACCTGCAAAGAACTCGAAGCCTCGCTTGGCGCGGGCCACACGCTGAATGATGTCTTCGTCCACTATGCCGGCAGCGCCCTTGATTCCGGCGGCAACTTCCGCGACGTATCCGCTGAACGCGCGACGGCCCAGCGCCTTGGCTAGCCCCAACCCTATGACCGCCGCTTTCATCCATCCTTTAACCGGCTTCATCGAGAAGACGTTCGTCATCACCGAGTTTGAGTTGCGCAAGCTGCGCCACGATTTCACGGAACTCATCACCCGCGCCCTCCAGCCAGCGCTTTGGCTGTTGATCTTCGGGCAAGTGTTCTCACGCAGCGGGGCGATGCACACGGGCAACATTCCCTATCTGGACTTCATTGCTCCCGGCATCCTGGCGCAAAGCGTTCTCTTCGTGGCCATATTTTACGGCATCAACGTCATCTGGGAGCGCGACCTCGGCATTGTGCAGAAATTCCTCGCCAGCCCAACTCCGCGCGCGGCACTCGTGCTCGGCAAGGGCTTCTCCGCTGGTATCCGCACTCTCTCGCAGACTGTCATCGTTTACTGTCTCTCGCTGCTGCTCGGGGTGAAGCTGAATTGGAGCCCGCTCTCTCTCGTCAACGTGCTGGTCATCGTGGTCCTGGCCGCAACGCTGTTCTCGACGTTTTCGCTCATCATCGCGTGCATTGTGAAGACGCGCGAACGCTTCATGGGCGTCGGCCAGGTGCTCACCATGCCGCTGTTCTTTGCGAGCAACGCGATTTACCCCACCACCATCATGCCCGGCTGGCTGAAGGCCATTTCTCATCTAAATCCGTTGACCTACGTGGTCGATGCCCTGCGCACTTTCATGCTTGCCGGCAGCACGAGCACCTTCGGTCTGAGTCGCGACTATGCGGTCATCCTCCTGACCACGACCATCCTGGTCTTTGTTGGCGCCCGATTGTATCCCCGTCTTGCAACCTAAGTTTGCGCCGTATGGTCAAGAACTTGAGGTTCCCATCATGTACGGTAGGGTTTCACCCCATAGTGCCCGTACGGTTACCCCGATTATCTTCGCATTATGAACACGCCAGCAAAAGGAAGAGCGTGAATAAGAACAATTCCATCGCGGCGGTCTATCCATCGCACACGGCTGCCGAAGCGGCTATCAAGGAACTACAGCAATCCGGTCTCGATATGAAGAAACTGTCGGTTGTTGGACGCGACTATCCCATGGATGACACAACCCATGCCAAAAAAATCCTCAACCGCACCAAGCCGGAGACATTGGAACACCATCAGTAAACGCACCAGCCATGAGCCGCTGACGGGATTGACGAGAACGCGCCAACGCGTCGGCGTCGCCGCCGACCATGGCGGATTTGAATTGAAGGAACAACTCGTCGGAAAGTTGCGCGCGGCCGGCCATGCGGTAGTCGACTTCGGCGACTGCCGACTGGACCCTGATGACGATTATCCGGATTTTGTCGTGCCGCTGGCCCGCGCAGTTGCTTGCGGAGACGTGGAGCGCGGCGTGGCCATCTGTGGAAGTGGTGTTGGGGCATCGGTCGCCGCCAACAAGGTGCCGGGCGTGCGGGCGTGCCTGATCCATGAAACCTTTTCGGCGCACCAGGGCGTCGAGGACGACGATCTAAACATGATCTGCCTCGGCGGCCTCGTAGTCGGTCACGCACTCGCTTTGGAATTGGTTCAAACATTTCTCGCCGCGCGATTCAGTGGCGCGGAGCGTCATCGTCGCCGTCTGGCCAAAGTTGCGGACCTGGAAAACAAGCGATGACCGGAAAGTCATGAAAACAAGTCCCCTTGCAGGAAAGCCAGTGGAGCCGGGAATGCTGGTCAATGTGCCCAGGCTCGTCACGGCCTGCTACACCGAGGCTCCCGACCCCGAGGTGCCCGCGCAGCGGGTGGCGTTCGGCACCTCCGGCCATCGCGGTACGGCCTTCAACGGGTCTTTCAACGAAGGTCACAGCGCCTGCATTGCCGATCTCGGCGATGGGGTTGAAAGGGAGGTCATGGGAAGTGCTCCCGTGCGGCAGGAGATGAAGCGCGTTCGCCAACTGGCCGGCGCGTCGGGCGGCTACGTTTACAGCGCGGCTGTGCCTGCGGGCCGCCCATCAGAGGACTATATGGCACGAGTGATACCGCAGTGCGACGGCGTTGCGATCCCACTGGAAGACGCATGAATCCTGTGGCAGCGATGATCCGATTGACGGAAGAAAAGACAATGAAGAAAGCGACTGCAATCACCTGCGTGTTTCTGGATATCGGCGGTGTCCTGCTCACCAACGGGTGGGATCATTATGCCCGCAAACGGGCGGCGACGAACTTCAAGCTGGAGTGGGCCGAGATGGAGGATCGGCATCACCTGACCTTCGACACCTACGAGGAGGGAAAGCTCACGCTGGAAGAATATTTAGATCGGGTGGTCTTCTACCGAAAGCGACCGTTCACCCGGGCTCAGTTTCGGCGCTTCATGTTCGCGCAGTCCAAGCCTTATCCCCGGATGATCGAGTTGATCCGCAAGCTCAAGGCAAAGTACGGATTGAAGATCGTCGTGGTCAGCAATGAAGGACGGGAATTGAATTCTCATCGGATCCGAAAGTTCAAGCTGGACGGGTTTGCGGATTCTTTTATTTCCTCCTGCTTCGTCCACATCCGCAAGCCCGACGTGGACATCTTTCGGCTTGCGCTGGACATCGCCCAGGCGCCAGCCCGGCAGGCAGTCTATATCGAAAACACCCCGATGTTCGTCCAGGTCGCGGAAAGTTTGGGGATTCGAAGCATTCTTCACACGGATTACAGGTCCACGTGCGCGAAACTGGCTTCGTTCGGATTGCAGAATGACGAAGGAGTCATCAATGAAACCCGCTAACCCACGCATCTTGACCATCAACGGCGGCTCGTCGAGCATCAAGTTCGTGCTGTTCGAAGCCGGTGACTCGCATTAGAGAAGCATTGTCGCTCCGTCAATTCGGCGTGGGCTGCGCAACACAAAGATTTTTCCCGACGCCGGCGTTGGCCTGGTTTATCTCGCCCCGCTTGCGTGGCCGAAGCCACTCCGTCGCGGCGACGGGCCGCCCTTCAATTCCAATGCTGCGCCTTAACTTTCAATTAAATCAGTCAAATCGCAGAGACCATCAACTATTGATTGGTGCTTGCCGGCATATTCGTATTCACATCCGGCAAACTGTTGGTTGCAGGCGTATTCGCATTCACATCCGGCAAACTATTGGTTGC
>Ga0224555_1001238_pt1 | contig 36577 bp, 30 predicted proteins | sample 714S23034metaG_FD_180687 | JGI IMG/M metagenome (GOLD analysis project Ga0224555, IMG submission 180687) | Peat soil microbial communities from Stordalen Mire, Sweden - 717 S2 30-34 | ecosystem: Environmental > Terrestrial > Soil > Wetlands > Peat | place: Sweden: Norrbotten County, Stordalen... | reverse complement strand
GAAGAGATAAGCGCTGAAAGCATCTAAGTGCCAAGCTCCTCCCAAGATAATGTTTCCCGGACGCAAGTCCCTAAAGACCCCCGGTAGACCACCGGGTTGATAGGTTAGGCGTGCAAGCGAAGTAATTTGTTTAGCGGACTAATACTAATCGGTCGTGCGGCTTGATCGCTTTTTTCCCGCAAGGGAAAAGCGATTTCAACTCGCGAATTGGAAATGCTTCCCTCTTCTGCGTGTAGTTTTCAGCGAATACTCCTGGAACCGCTTCCAGCTTGTTCTTTTGACACTTTTTTGGTGGCCATAAAGCTGTGGTCCGACCCGTTCCCATCCCGAACACGGCCGTCAAACGCAGTCTTGCCGATGGTAGTGGCTGTATAGCTTCCGCGAGAGTAGGTTGCCGCCAGATTTTTCATTCAAGAGCCGGTGCGATTCGTCGCCCCGGCTCTTTTTGCTTTCCAGGCCCCCGATTCACCGCTAATCTGCCCGGACTTTGACCCTGCGGCCCGCTTGACCGCCCATGCAAATCGAACTCATCAACACCGGCGCCGAATTGCTCCTCGGCCGCATTCTCAACACCCACCAGCAGTGGCTCTGCCGCCAACTGGCCGACTTGGGCTACCTAGTCACCCGCCAGGTCTGCATTGCCGACGACGCGCCGCAAATCCAGGCCGCGGTGCGCGATTCCCTCTCACGCGCCGATCTAATCGTCACCACCGGCGGATTGGGGCCGACGTCCGATGATCTTACCCGTGACCTGATCGCCCGCCTTCTGGAGCGCCCCCTGGCCTTCGACCCGCAAGTCCTGGCGCAAATCGAGCAATACTACGCGCAACGTCGCCGCGTCATGCCTGCGAGCACCCGCGTCCAGGCGATGGTTCCCGCCGGTGCGCGTGTTCTGGCCAACGCCAACGGCACCGCGCCCGGCCTGGCCATCGAGGTGAACCCCAACCCCTTCCGTCCGGAAACCCGGCGAAGCTGGCTTGTTCTCCTGCCCGGCCCGCCGCGCGAACTGCGTCCCATGTTTTCCGAGTCGGTCGTGCCACTGCTCTTGCGCGAATTCCCCCAAGCAGCTCCTTATGCCTGCCGCACGCTGAAGACCACCGGGCTGGGTGAGTCGCTCGTCGAGGAAAGAATCGCCGGTCCCCTCGGGAAACTCGTCAGTGCGGGGCTGGAACTGGGTTACTGCGCGCGGATTGGAGAGGTGGAAGTCAGGCTGGCCGCGCGCGGCGGGGAGGCGCTCGCGCTGGTGCGACAGGCGGAGGAGATTGTGCGCGGCCTATTGGGCCGGCTTATCTACGCGACCGACGACGGGACATTGGAAGGCGGGCTTGTGCAAAGTCTGACGGAACAAAAACAAACGCTGGCGCTGGCGGAATCCTGCACTGGCGGTTTGATCGCCCACCGGATTACCAACGTGCCCGGCGCTTCTGCGGTGTTCCTGTGCGGCTTGGTGACCTACAGCAACGAGGCCAAGCAGGAATTGCTGGGCGTCAGCGCCGCGGCACTGGCGGAACACGGCGCGGTCAGCGAAGTGGTGGCCCGCCAAATGGCGGAGGGCGCGCGGCGCCGCTGCCGGACCGATTACGCCATCGCCGTCACCGGCATTGCCGGTCCCGGCGGAGGCGGCGAAGCGAAACCCGTGGGCACCGTTTTCATCGCGTTGGCCGGTGAAAAGGGAACGGTTGCCGAAGAGCATTTCAACCCCTTCGACCGTGAAACCTTCAAATACGTCACCTCCCAACAATCGCTGGACCTGCTGCGCCGGGCGTTGCTTCCAACGGGGGGCTCTTAATCCCCGAACAACTTCTTCAACTTCTCGCGGGCGGCGTCTTCGCGCGGATTGTTCTCCGTCTTGGGGACATGGACGCGCCGGGCAAAATCAAAATACTCGCAGAAATTACCCGCCGCCTTCTCCATCACTGGGTCAGCCCGGCGGTCGCGGCATTGATGGGCGAGGCGCGGATCGTAGCTCAGGCAGTTGAGGCACACGCGCAAGTCGGCGTAGCAGCGGTGGCAGGTGTCGCCGCGTCCGGGGAACCCGGGCAGCGTCCACTCCCAGCCGCATTCGTGGCAATGTCGAGTCGGTGTCATAGGCGGCCATTATATCCCGCTGCGCGACGGAAGCCAGAAAATCGCGCAAAACCGAACACGTTCCCGCGTAATTGCAAATTAAATATTTCGCAAATTCCACTTTTACATCTGGACGCCGCGCGCGGAAGCAGCCTACAAGAAGGATGCCCGGGCCGGTCTGAGCCGGTTTGGGAAAATTCGAATGTTCGAGTTGCGTGAGCCTAATCTTAAAAAGCGCGCGCCCGGTGGTGACTCTGCCGGAGATCGCGCGAAGTGACGCGGCAGACCTGCTGGGCGAGATTTCCGCACTCTTGCGGCAATTAGGCTCGCCGATGGCGGGGGCTGCCTGTCCCAACCCTCTGACCGGCGGCATTCTTGAAGGCGTTCCGGCCCGGCGGGAATTCCTGGAAATCTACCTCGCGCGCATCCTCCTTCCGCTCGAACTGCCAGCCATCGCCGAGGCCTGCGGTCACGCCCTGCGCGGTGAACTGCGCGAACTCATCGCCCAGGACCAGCGCCTGCAAGCGCCTCTGCGCCTGACTCCTTTTGCCGGCCCAAGCCAAATCATTGGCCGGCTGCAATTGGCCCGGATGCGTCCCTTGCGCGATGACCGCGTCGTCCAGCGATACTTGGACGCGGTGGAATCAGGCCGGGCTTTCGGCTGGCACACGATCATGTACGGGTTGACGTTGGCGGTGTATTCGCTGCCGTTGCGCCAGGGCCTGCTCTTCTACGCGCAGCAAACGCTGGCGGGGCTGGCGGCTGCGGCGGAATCTGAGTTGGCGGGCGCACTGGATGAATTGATGAATCGAGTGCCGCCTGCCGTCGAAGCGAGCCTGGCGGCCAGCGGGACGCCGTGCGCCGGGCGGGAGTGAATTGTTTTGGCATTGTCCCACCTCCGGGCTTTATCCTCATGCGCATGGTGACAGCGTCCCCGAGCCTTTTGAATGCGGCGGATTGGGCCGTTATTCTTGGCTACATCGGGGGCATCGTCATATTGGGGAGCTGGTTTGGCAAGGACCAGCGCAACACGCGGGACTATTTCCTGGGCGGCAAAGACATCCCCTGGTGGGGCATCGGGCTGTCGATTGTCGCGGCGGAAACCAGCGCGCTGACCATCATCGGCGTCCCCGCCATGTGCTATGGAGACAAGGGGGATATGTCCTTCCTGCAATTAATCATTGGTTACGTTATTGCCCGGGTCATTCTGGCCGCCGTCATGGTCCCGCACTATTTCAAAGGGGAGATTTATTCGCCCTACCAGCTATTTTCCGACGCCTTCGGCGAGAGCGCGCGCCGGACGGCTGCCGGATTTTTCATTTTGAGCGAGACGCTGGCCGCGGGCGTGCGGGTTTATGTGGCGTGCATCCCGGTCAAACTCATGCTGGGAAACAAGTTGCTCGGAGCGGTGGCGGGCGGTGATCCGATTCTTGGCGCGATTCTTCTGTTTGTGCTGCTGTCGTTGATTTACACCTGCCTGGGCGGTGTCAAGGCGGTGATTTGGACCGATGCCGTTCAATTCGCGCTTTTTCTTTTGGGAGGTGTTTTTGCCCTGTTTTTCGTGTCAGGTCTTTTGCCGGGCGGTGCCGGGGAAGTTCTCCGGGAGGCGGCAGAGGGTGGCAAACTGCATTGGCTCAACGCGCGCGTGGGAATGGCGTCGCTGTGGCAGGAGCCTATCAACATCTGGATGGGCGTCATCGGGGGCACCTTCATGGTCATGTCCTCCCACGGCGCCGAGCAACTCATCGTGCAGCGCGTGCTCGCCTGCAAATCCGTTGCCGACGGCCGCAAGGCTCTGATCCTGAGCGCGGCGGTGATTTTCCCCCTGTTCCTGATTTTCCTTTTGGTCGGCGCCGCGCTCTGGGTCTATTACCAGCACTTTCCCATGGCCATTCCGATACCCGAAGTCCATCCCGGCGCCGGGATCAAGGCGAACGACTTTGTTTTTCCAATATTCATACTGACTGTCGTTCCCCACGTCCTCAAGGGCCTCCTGATTGTGGCCATTCTGGCCGCCGCGATGTCCTCCGTCAGCTCGGCCCTCACCTCGCTTGCGTCGGTTTCGACCATGGATTTTGTCAAAAAGGTTCTGCCCGGCAAATCGGATGCGTTCTTTCTTCGGTTCAGCAAGGCTTCGACGGTCTTTTGGGGGGCGGCTCTCATTCTTGTGGCCTCCCTGAGCCGGCGGACGGCGTTCGTCCTGGAGACCTCATTTACACTGCGGGGATTGACCAGCGGCGCGCTGCTGGGGGGATTGATCCTGGCGCTGTCCTGGAAACGGGGCCAGCCGCTGCCGGTCATTCTGGGCATGCTCTGCTCGCTGGCGGTCATGGCTTGGATTAGCCCGCTTGTCCAACCCTATCTGCCGCCCAAGTGGCCGCGCCTGAGCCTGGTCATCGCATTTCCCTGGTACACCATGATCGGCTGCGGGGTGACGGTCCTTGTTGCGGTACTGGCGCGGCGGTTGCTGCCGCCATCCCCAAAGATCGGAGATTGAACCCGCAAAGGATTTTTGGAACACTGGCCTCATGGCCATCACGCCCAGGCAATTCGAACAACTCCAGGCCCGGCTTGGCGGCCAGAAACATTTGCCGGCCCCGGCATTCCAGAGTGATCTGCGCCCGCTGTCGGCCAAATCCCGCGTCATCATTGGGATTGACCCTTCAATGCGCGGCACAGGTTTCGGTGTCATCCAGTCCGGGAAACCCGGCCCGCGCGCGCTGGCGCATGGCACCATAACCTGTCCTGCCGGTTGGGAGCATTCCCGCTGTCTGGCGAAGATTTCCCAGACTTTGCGCGAGATCATTGCGCGCCACCGTCCGACATCGTGCGCCATCGAGGGGTTGTTTTTCGCGCAGAACCTGCAAACCGCCCTGATCATGGGCGAAGCCCGCGGCGCGGCGCTGGCCGTCCTGGGCGAGGCGGGGTTGGAGATTTACGAAATCTCCCCCCGCAAGATCAAGCAGGCCATTGTCGGCTACGGCGCCGCGCAGAAATTCGCCGTCGCCAAAATGGTTCAACGCCTTTTGCAACTGCCCGCCCCGCCCGCCCCGGACGCCGCCGACGCCCTGGCCGTTGCCCTGGCGCATCTTCAGGATTCCGGCCGCTACAGCATCGGCGGACTGAAAAAGATTTGATGATAATCCGGGGAGGTCATCCGCCTCCTATCGGTTGTCGGACATGTGTCGGACAGGTGTCAGAGATGTGTCAAAGGCCGCGGAAGTGTAAAGGTGTCGGCGTTCCTTACACTTTTCGGCCCGGATTCTGGAGGATTCTCTTATCTGCGAAATGTGTATCTAGTTAAGGTTAAGGTGCTTAGACAATAAGCTATGGTTCCAAAGACGGATGGCCCCGGCAATGCTTTAGTGTACTGTGCTGTCCTGAGCACCGGAGCGGATTAGTCCCGCAATGGACTGGGCGGCGCACAAGAGGAGATTGAGACGCGCGACTGTAAGCAGATGAGCAAGATAGGCAAGGTGCAAGCGTGAATATCAGACAAAAAACTTTAATTAAGCGAACCGTTTCAGCCATCGTCGGATGGGCGATGACGGCTGGCCTTGCGGCCAGTGTGAGCGCGCAACCCCCCATACCAGTTACCGTGACCGATGTGACGGACTGGAGCACCACGCCCGTGGAGGCTGTGGATGCCAATCTTCCGTTATTGGGGTATAATGGCGGCGTCTATGCGGGAATCAACACGCTGTCAGTCTATAATGGCATCAGCACCACCGTCTATAACGGGTTTTGCATTGACCCCTTCCACTGGAGCGTCGGCGGGCCGGTCAGCGGCTACGAGGAGGTTTCCCTGTTCAGCGCTCCGAAGTCTCCCGGCACGTTGAATGCCGCCACGGCAAACGAAATCGCCGACTTGTGGGAGGAGTATTATTCGCCCACGATGTCTTCCCCCAGCGCGGCTGGATTGCAGATCGCGATTTGGGAGCTTGTTTCCTCAAATGCCGTTGCCACGGGTCAACTCCCGGCCGCTGACGCTTTCTCGCTGGCGGCAGGCCAATCCGATTATGGGGCGAGCGCGGACCTCGCTTCGCTGGAAACGTACACCGGCCCGGAGGCAAACGTAATGGCCTTGACGGGTCCGGGACAGGATTACGTGATTGACTCTGTGCCCGATGCCGGAGGGACTTTCATCATGCTGGCTCTGACTCTGATCGCGATTGTCCTTGCCCGGCCCGCTATCATCAAGAACGCGGGCCAAATGCGCCAGGCGCAAAGAATTCCGGTCAATCGCCGCGAGCAGGTTTGGGGCGTGCGAATTCAGCGGTGACTTTGCGGTGAGGCGGCGGAAACGTCCAGGCAGATCAGGCGGGTGAGATCGCGGGCCAGAAGGCGCCCTCCTGCCAGCGCCATCGGCCCCCACGACTCGCGGCCTTGGAGCACCTGAGCCTGGGACAGGAGATTGAAGCGCGCGGGGGAGTCTTCCACGAGGCTGAGCTTGCCATCTTCATTCATCACAAAGAAAAGCCCGTCCGCCAGCAGGAACGGCCCCAGACCAAAGGAATTCCCCGCCGGGCTTGACCAGACGACTTTGCCGTCCAGTCCCAGACAGACAAACTCCCCATCCGGTCGCGTGCCATACAGGAGGCCGTTGTGGAAAATCGGGGTGTGCTGTGTCGCGCCGAAGTCTCTCGGAGCGAGCCTCCAAACGATTCGCGGAATGAGATTGCCGGCATGGTCCTCCAGTTGGAGCAGCAGGCTGCCGGCGTTGTAGCCGCCGGAGAGGAAAATCCGGCCGTCATCAAGTACGACCGGCGAGGGGACGGTGGCGATGCTGATTTTCCAAGCGTCCGTCTGCCACAACAGCGCGCCGTCTTTGGCCAAGACGCCTGCCACTCCACCGCTGCCGCAATAGACGTAAAACCGCCGCCCCTGAAACTCCATCGGCATGACGGAAGAATGCGTCATTTTCCATTCGTGCGGATTGGGTGCGCGCCAGAGAGGTTTTCCGTTTTCCAGGTCCACGGCGATCAGGAGGGCGTTGGGGCCGCCGGGAGCCAGGATGACGGCGTGGCCGTCGATGAGAGGGCATTGGCCGGCGTACCAGGGCGGAACGGTCGCTCCCTCTTCCCGAACCAGATTCATTGTCCAGCGCAATTCCCCCGTGGCGGCGTCCAGGCAAAGCACATTGCACTTGGGGTCCATGGCAACCACGAATTTGTCCGCCAATGCGGGCACGGTGCGGGTCATGCCGTGGTTGCGCTTGACCGGCATCGTGTAGGCGAAACGCCAAATCTCCCCGCCGTCGGCCAGCGAAAGGCAGCGCAGGGCGTTTTGCTTTTTGTCGTAGTCATAATCCATGAGGTAAACGCGCCCGTCGCGCGCGACGGCGCCCGCGTAACCTTCCCCGCAATCCACAGCCCACAACTGGCGCGGCCCGGCGGCGTCCCATGAGCGGGCCAGGGGCGTGGTTTCCGGGCTGACGCCGTCGCGATTTGGCCCGCGGAATTGGGGCCAGGCGCCGGTGAGATTGCCCGGCTGTGCGGCGCCCTGGATCAGTTTGCCGGCCAAAACAGGATTGACAGCCGCCGCGGCGCCGGCCCCGGGCGGCTGATCGGTTCCGGGAACACGCTCGGTGACGGCCTCCTGATCCTGGCGTGTCCACCAGAAAACCAGGGCGCCCGCCGCCACCAGCGCCGCCAGCACGGGCAGCGCGATCGAATATCGGGACTGAGCAAATTTCATCGCAGCATCCGCAGGATGCTAACGGGCATCCTGTCCGAAAGAACAGGCTAAACCGCTGGCGCGGGCGGGGGGCCAGGGAGGCGGCCGGTTTCCTCCGCGATGGCGGCGGCGAGGCGTTCTTCTTGACTTGATTCGAACCACGGAAAAAGCAGCGGCAATATGAAGAGTGTCAGCACGGTGCCCGAAAGGAGTCCGCCGATGATGACGACGGCAAAAGGGCGGGCGGTTTCGGCGCCGACGCCGGTGGAGAGGGCCATAGGCAGGAGGCCAAGCATGGCCATGAGGGCGGTCATCACCATGGGACGAACACGGGAGGCGGCGCCTTCCTTGATGGCGTCGCCTTCGGGGTAGCCTTCGCGGCGCAACTCGCGGATGCGAGTGACCAGGATGACGCTGTTCTGGATGGAGACGCCAAAGAGGGCGACGAACCCGACCAGCGCCGCCACCGAGAGATTCAGGCGCGCCAGCGGCAACGCCAGCAAGCCGCCCGCCGCCGCAAACGGAACAGTCAATAACACCAAAGCGGCCAGCCGGCCGGAATCAAAGGCGACGAAGAGGAGAAAGAAAATGGCGAGGATGGTCAGCGGAACGATCACGGCCAGACGGCGCTCGGCGCGCTTCTCGTTCTCGAATGAGCCGGTCCATTCCAGGCGGTAGCCCGCCGGGAGAGGGACCTGGGCCTGGACTTTGCGCTCCGCCTCTGCCACGAGCGAGCCGAGGTCGCGGTCGCGGACGGAGAGCTTGATGGCGGTGCGGCGCTCATTTTCTTCGCGCTCGATGCGGGCCAGGCCGGGTTTGACGGCGACAGTGGCAACGGCGCCCAGAGTAAGGCGTTCGCCGTTGGAGCCAAAGACGGGAATGGAGCGGATCGACTGGAGATCGGAGGCGTACTTGGGGTCCAATTTGAGGACGAGATCAAAGGTGCGTTCGCCTTCCAAAACCTGTGTCGCCGCCTGGCCGCCGATAGCTGTGGCGACAACGGTTTGCATGTCGCCGACGGTCAGGCCGTAGCGCGCGATGGCGCGACGATTGACGGAGATTTGAATCTGCGGCTGGCCCAGCAGCAGATCGGTGCCCACATCGGTCGCGCCGGGAACCGTTCTGATAATATCGACAATCCGGTTCGCGTTGGTTTGAAGTTTTTCCGGATCGTCTCCAAACAACTTGATGGCCAATTCGCTTTTCACGCCCGAAACGGCTTCGTTGACGTTGTCCTCGATGTATTGGCTGAACTGCGTGTCGATGCCAGGGATTTCCTTCAGATTGCGCGCCATCGCGTCGCACAATTCGTCGCGGGAATGGGCGGTCTTCCATTGTTCGCGCGGGATCAGGCCGACGCTGTATTCGGTGATGTCCCAGCCGTTGACGTCGGTGCCGTCGTCGGGCCGGCCCAATTGGCTGACGACGTAGCGGACTTCGGGAAAGGAAGCCAGGCGGCGGCGGACGTTTTGCGTGATCTTGGCTGATTCGGATGGGGAGATGGATTGCGGGGCGAAGGTGCGCACCCAAAGGTCGCCCTCGTCGAGTTTGGGGAGGAATTCGCTGCCCAGCCAGGCGAAGGCCGCGCCGCCGGCGCCCAGCAAGAGGGCGGCGGCGACAAACACCACGAAAGGCGTTTTCATCGCAAAGGCCAGGGCTGGACGGTAGAGACGCAGGAGCCAGCGGACGATCCAGGATTCGCCGGTGGCGATGCGGTTCTTCAGCGCCAAGCTGGCCAGGACGGGCACGACCAAAATGGCGAAGACGGTTCCGGCGACCAGGGCGAAAGTCAGTGTCAAGGCCATCGGTTTGAAGATGCGGCCTTCGACGCGTTGGAGGGTGTAGAGCGGGACAAAGGCGGTCAGGAGGATCAACTTGGAGAAAATGATGGGGCGGCCCATCTCCGTGGTGGCCTCGATAATGGCGGCCGTGAGGGAGCGCACCCTTCCTTTGCGCTGTTCCAAAATGCGCAGGAGGTTTTCCATCACCACGACGGCGGAATCGACGATGATGCCGAAGTCAATGGCGCCCATGGAAATCAAATTGGCCGGAATGCCGCGCAGGTCCAGGAGCATGAACGCGCCCAGCAAAGCGACCGGCACCGCCAGTGCCACGACGAGCGCGGAGCGGTAGTTGCCCAGGCCCAGGAACAGGATCAGCACCAGCAACACCAGCGCAATCCCTTCAATCATGTTTGTGCGCACGGTGTGAAGGGTGCGGTCGGTCAGCCCGATGCGGTCATAATACATCTCCAGGCGGACACCCGGCGGCAGATAGCGCTGGTTGATTTCATCCGCCATCTTTTCGATGCGCCGGCACACCTCCATCGGGTTTTCGCCGCGCCGCATGACCACGATCCCTTCGGGCACGTCATCCTCGTCGCGGGCGACCTTCCCGTCGCGGCCCTCCGTGCGTCCGACGCGGCCCAAGCGCACGGCGTGGCCGATGATGACGCGGCCCACGTCGCGGATGTAAATGGGCGTGCCGTTGCGGGTATCGACGGTGATCCATTCGATGTCCGAGACGTCCCTGACCAGTCCGAGACCGCGCACGACGTAAAGCTCTGAGCCGTGCTCGACATAGGAGCCGCCGGCGTTGGCGTTGCCGTTTTGGAGGGCGGTGAAGACTTGCTGGATGGAGAGGTTGTAGGATTTGAGTTTGAGGGGATCGACCAGCACCTGGTACTGCTTGGTCAGGCCGCCGAAGGGATTGATGTCCACCACGCCCGGCACGGAGCGGAATTTCTTCTCGACGACCCAGTCCTCCAGCGCGCGCACTTCCTCGGGCGGGAAACCGGGGGAAGCTCGCAGGGTGTAGCGGTACACCTCGCCGATGGGGGTGGCATCGGGTGACAGGCTGGCCTGCGCGCCCGGCGGGAGGGTGACAGTGCCCAGGAGCTGATTGGCCAGATTGCGGATGACTTCGTTTCGGGCGTCGTCCTCGAAGACAAGGGTGATTTGGGAAAGGCCGAAGAGGGAAATGGACCGCATCGACACCCGCTTGGGTATGCCGTTCATGACGCTCTCAATGGGAATGGTGACCATGCGCTCAACCTCCTCCGCCGCGTGACCCGGAAAGAGCGTGATGATCTGCACCGAGACGTTGGTGACGTCCGGGTAGGCCTCAACGGGCAACTCGCGGAATGCGTTGGCGCCGGCGAGGAGGAAAACAACCAGCAACACCACGACGATGGCGCGGTGGTGCAGAACCCTCGAAGTCAGTTTGTTGATCATGAGGCCGGTTCGATCAGGGCCTGCAATAGAAGACAGCCTTCAATGACGACTTTCTCGCCCGGACTGACGCCCGTGAAGACTGGCACTTTGGCGTCCTGCTCCGTCCCCACGGTGACGCGGCGGCGCACGAAACGGGCGGGGGATTCTTCGACGAATAGATAGTACTGACTGTCGCGCATGAAGATCGCGGCGGCGGGGATTTCGACGGCTGGGGTGGACGATGCGGAATTCTCGATCACGTCCACCGCCACATACATTTCCGCCTTGAGGAGAGACGCGGAGTTTTCAACCACGCCCCGCACTCTGATGGTGCGGGTGGCGGGGTCCAGAGTGGCGCTGACGCGGGAAGTTTTGCCGTCGAACACCTTGCCGGGATAGGCCTCCGAATAGACGCGCAACGACTGGCCGGGGACCACCGCCGCGAGGCCGCTCTCCGGCACATCGACTTGCAGCCACAGTTGGGCCGGGTCGCCGACCACGAAGAGCGGCGCCGTCAGGTTGGGGACGTTGGCCAGCATCTGGTCGGCGCGGACTTCCTGGCCGGGATTGATGTTCTTTTCCACGAGGACGCCCGCCAGCGGGCTGCGCAGGAGATAGACGGAATTGGTGCTCAGTTCGCTTCCGCCGTAATTGGCCAGGCGTTCGTCCGCGCGGTCATGTTCGGCGCGGGCCGCGATCCACGCCGCCTCCGCGGCTTCCACGTCCTTTTGCGCCGCCGCTCCGTGATCACGCAGTTCCCGTGTGCGGTCGAACGTCTTCTGCGCGGCGGCAAGATTACCCGCCGCCGTCCTCGCGTCGGCCCTCGCTTGCGCGAAGTCCGGCGAGTCGATGCCTGCCAACGGCGTCCCAACGCTGATGTGGTCTCCCAAGTCCGCCCTGACATCCAATACGCGGCCGGCGACCGGCGTGAAGATGCGCACGGTGGTGTCGTCGTTCCAGTAAAGACGCCCGGTCAAATGGGTCATCGCCATCTGGCGCGGCTGGGCCGTTTCCACGGAGATGGCCGCCAATTGCGGCGCGGAAGCGCTAAAGGTGACAGCGTCGCCGTCCACCTTGGGCGCGGGCGGCTCCGGGTAGGCGGCGGGTTTCTGTCCGCAGCCGCCGCCAGCCGCAAGGGCCAGGATGGATAACCCGGCGAAAATCAAATTCCTGCCTTTCGGTGTTTTCATTTTTGGGAACGCAATTCCGTTTCCGTTATGACCGTCCGGGCTGCCGCCAGGTCGGCCACGGCGCCGGCGGTGTCGGACATCGCCTGCACGGTGGCCAGCCGGATGTCGTTGTCCGTCCGCTCCGCTTCCAGCAAGTTTACCAGCGACGCGCCTCCCTTCTCATAGGCAAAAGCCACCGACTCCCGCACCTTGGCGGATTTGGGCGCCGTCTGGTCCCGATAGCTCAACCAGCGCCCGTGCGCTTCCTTGAATTCGGAATCGGCGTTGGCAATGTCCGCTTCCTTCTGCGTCCGGACCTTTCCGGCGGCGTCTTCAAACTGGTCCACGCTGGCTTGCGCCGCTTTGATATTGCCCCCGTTGAGATTCCACAGCGGCAGCGGGAAGGAGAATCCGATCCCGATCGTGTCATCGGGCGGCCCTCCGCCCGGTGGCTCGTGCTCGTATTGCACCAGGAATGTCGGGTCGGGAATCCGGACTGCTTTCTGCAACCGCAGATTGGCCTCGGCGCTTCTGAGGTCGGCTTCCGCGGCCAGCACGTCGGGCCGCTCCGCGCCGGGAGTCGAGGCCGGCCCAATCGGAGGAGGGACACGCACCATCTCCTCAAGCGATCCCGCCAACACGCAAGTTCCCTGGGGTTGCGGCACGGCCATCAGTATCTCGATGGCAATCCGCGCTTGAACGGCGGCGGTCTCGGCGGATTTTGCCTGAAGCGCGTATTGCTCGGCGTTGATCTCGATCTGCTTGGTGTCCGAATCGGAAAGATCACCGGCTTTGAGGCGGGCTTGAGCGATCTCGGCTTCGTGATTGAGCAGGCGGGCCGATTCGTTGAGAATCCGCACATTTTCCTGCGCCAGCAGCGCCGCGATATAGGCCTTGGTCACACCTTGATCGAGGGTTCGTTTGGCATCGTGGAAGCGTGCCTTGGCGCCGCGGACGCCGGCCCGCGCCGCCGCCTGGCGGTCTCGCCTCTTGCCGGCTATCTCAAACAACTGATTGACGGCCAGAACGGTGTCGTAACTGCGCGCCCAGATGCCGTTGCCAAAGGTCGTGGCCGCTTCATGCGGGCCAATCTTGGTGGTGGACCAGGAAGCCGTTGGATTGGGGAATTCCTTGGTGACTATCAGTTGGGCTGCGGCGGCATCAATGCCGCTCCTGGCTGCCAGCAAGTCCCAGTTTTTCTCAAAGGCGATCTCCCTGGCCTGCGCCAGGCTGAGAGGAGCATTGGTGGAGGCTGGCGCCCCGCCGCAAACACAGACGCCGGCAAAACAGAGAAACAGCGCAGGCCGCCACGCAAGCGCGCGTCTTCCGAGACGTTGTTTGGATGCAAATGAAACCATGTACCCTCACCCTGGGCGGCAGGTGTGCCGGCAGCAGGCACAAAGGCGCAGGTATCTGATGTACAGCTTATTCGTCAAAGAGCGCTTCACCGTCCCGACACGTACGCCTCCAACTGGTCGATAGCGGCGGTTTGCGCGGAAATGATCCAGTTGACCATGTCCCCAATGGAGACCAATCCCACCATCTTGCCATTCTCCATGACGGGCAGATGGCGGATGTGCTTCTCGGTCATCAGGCGCATGGCATCTTCGACGGAGTCTTGCGGCGTGACGGTGGCGACGTTGGCGGTGAGAATATCGCTCACCTTTGTGCTGTGGGAAGTTTTGCCTTCCAGCGCCACCTTGCGCGTGTAATCCCGCTCGGAGAAGATGCCGACCAGGCGGCCCTCTTCCACCACGGGCAGGGCGCCGATGTTTTTCCGGGCCAGCAGTTCAATCGCTTCAAACACAGTCGCCTGCGGTGAAATCGTCCAAACTGACGGGCCTTTATGATGCAATATATTACTGATTGTTCCTGCGGTTCTCATGGCCTTGGCGTTACTATAACATCCGCAGTTACACTATCCAGCAAAAACTCACTGGACTTTTTTGGCCAACCATCAAGCCGCGCTGTCTTTGGCTTCCAGTTTCTGCCAGACCGCGCCGTAGAGGGCGATGAGAATAAAACAGACCAGGGGCACAACAAAGCCGTTGCGCATCGAACTGGTATCACCGATGTGGCCCATGAACGGCGCCGCAATCGCCCCGCCCACGATGGACATGACGATAAGCGAGGAGCCGAGCTTGGTGTAGTCGCCCAGCCCGCGGATGCCCAGCGCGAAAATCGTCGGGAACATCACGGACATAAAGAAGAACGTCCCGAACATCGCATACAGGCCCGGTTTGCCGCCGCCCATGCACACCCCCGTCAGCGCGATATTGATGACTGCGTAGGATGCCAGCACCAGATGCGGTTTGAACTGGCTGATGACAATGCTGCCGCAAAGGCGTCCGGCCGCGAACAGGACGAAACCGATGGCTCCCAGCCAGTAGCCGGCCTGCTCGGTTGTCACTCCCGGATCGTTCTCAAGGGTGTAATTGACGCAGAAGCTGAAAATGCCCGTCTGCGCCGCGACGTAAAGAAATTGCGCGCCGATGCCGAGCGTAAAATGTTTGCGCCGGAACAAGTCCCAGTTTTTGGATACCAGCAGGAATCCGGCAGCGTAAGCGGCCACGAGCAGGCCATATTTCGACGGATCGAGCCAGGCCGGAGGCATGTTCAGCAGCACCCAGATCAATCCCAAAATCGGCGCGATAAAGAAATACAGCACACCGCAAATAATCGCCAGGGCAACACCGATGCCGGCCAGTTGACCACTGGAGGGTTTCTGGCTGTTTTTTTGCTCCGCCGTTTTTTTGCTTTCATCCACGGCATGCAAGTCCGGCACCTTGGACAAGACGAAGATGACAAAGAGAACGGCGGCAACGATACCGATGCCCATGTAAGGGGTGGTCAGGCCGGCATTGGCGTCCGCGCCCTTGGAGCCGGCCAAAACGAAATGGCTGCCGACAATCGGGCCCATAATCCAGCCGCAGCCGTTGATCGTTTGGGCGATGTTAATGCGCGTCGCGCCACTCTCCGGCGGACCGAGAACGGTGGTGTAAGGATTGGCGATGGTTTCCAGGCACGTCATGCCCGCCGCGATGACGAACAAACCGAGCAGAAACGCCCAGTAGGCGCCGATATTGACTGCCGGAATGAACCAGAAGGCGCCGACGCCAATCAACGACAACCCGACAAGAATGCCGCCTTTGTAGCCCAGCTTGCGGGCGATTAGACCGGCGGGAATGGCCATCAGGAAGTAAGCCAGATAATTGGCCGATTGCACGAGGCCGGACTGCTGCTTGTTGATGTGCAGGGAGTCCTGGAAATGCTTGTTCAGGATGTCAATCATTCCGTTGCAGAAGCCCCACACCAGAAAGAGCGAGGTGACCAGCGCAAAGGTGTAGAAGAGGCTCTTGCCGTCCGGCCCGGTGAACAGCCCGACACGCGGCGCGCGGGAGTTGTCTGCGGTATTTGTGTTTTCCATATTTTCTTATGCGCTTTCCAAAATGACGTTTGCGTATTGCGTCGTATCCCCGGTGCGGATCAGGCCGATGGCGGGCGGAACGCGTTTCTTGAACTTGATATGCGGTTCATGGACCAGCGGGATTCCCTGGAGCGCCGCGGCAAATGCCGAGCGTGTTTCGGCGCTGTTCTGTAAAGAGAACTCCCGCGCCATCCAGGCCCTGCCAATCTTGAAATTCGGCCGCAGCGCCCGCAGGACCGCCAGCACGGTGGGCACGTCATCCACCAGCGAGATGTCCACGGTTTCGATCATCGGCCAAAACGGAAAACCGCGATCCGCGATGACCAGCGTGTTGGTGTGGCGCACGCGGGCCAGGAGCGAGTTGATTTGGGGATTAAGAATGCCGGTTATTAGCATGATTGACTGCTTGTTTTCGAAGGCGTGTTTCCGGGGCGACGCGGACATTGACGTGAAAGGCGCCGGGCACCGGCTGGTTGGAGACGACGATGAGATAGCCGCCGCCGCAGCCCGAATACATGGCGCCGGGATACTGCCGCTGATAGGCCTTGAGGAACGGCATCAAATCCACCTGCAGCAGCGGATGCCGGACGACTCGCGGCAGAAGGGTCTCCCAGCATTTCATGTTCAGATTAAACGACGCGCCGAGCGCTGTCGCATCCATTTTGACGATGGCTTCGTAGCAGTCCCGGCCCGAAAACCCCAGGCGCGCGACCCATTTCGGATCGAGGTTCTGAACCTCCAACGGATTGTAGCCCTCCGGTCGCGGCTCGACAGGAATCAAGTGCAACACCTGGCCCAGCCAGCGCGCCACCTTGGGATTGTTGCACGATTCGATGTGAGCGGGAAAAACGCCGCCATGAACTTTGAAGTCGTAATCCAGCCGGTTGATACCGGGATAGACCAATCCGATCATGTCCTGCGAACCGCTGGGCTGGGCTTTGCCGTTGTTTTCGACTTTGTAGAGCTGGCGCGCCAATTCTTCCGGCGGACGGTTGGGCAGCCTGCCTTTCCAAATTCTCATCGCTATGGCGCGAGTGCCGCTGGCAATGCCAGATCGGTTCATCGGGCGGAAATCGGGCTGGATTTGCACCACGACCATCGAGCCGGGCGGCTTGGGGTTGTGCTGCGAGACCAATGGCTGGTCAATCCAGCCGCCCGCCAATTGCAGACGATTGGGAATGGAACCCAGCAGCTTGGCGACGGGCGAAATGGAGTTGATTTTCATTAGCCGATGCCCACGCGCTTTCCTGCCTTGCGCAGGGCATATTGTTCTTTGATCCAGACATAAGTCGCCGCGAGACCTTTGTCCAGCGTCGTTTTGGGCTCCCATTTGAGAACTTGCTTGATGAATGTGTTGTCGGAATTCCGCCCGGCCACACCCTGCGGCGCGTCGAGGTCGTAATGGCGGTTCATTTTCACTCCCGCGATCTTTTCGATCTTGGAAAGCAGTTCGTTGATGGACACCAGCTCGCTGGAACCGAGGTTGATCGGCGTGGCGACCAATTCGTCGGTGTGCATGATCTTGTCAATGCCCTGGACGCAGTCACTAATATACATGAAGCTGCGGGTCTGCTCGCCGTTGCCCCAGAGGGTGATGTCCTTGCTGCCCGTGTCAATGGCCTCGATCACCTTGCGGGAGAGCGCCGCGGGCGCCTTTTCGCGTCCGCCATCCCAGGTGCCGTGCGGCCCATAGACGTTGTGGAAGCGCGCGATCGCCGTCTTGAGGCCGCGTTCGTGCCAGTACTCCTGGCAGAGCATCTCCGAAAACAGCTTCTCCCAGCCGTAGCCGCGTTCGGCCATTGCCGGATAGGCGTCGGATTCCTTGAGCGCGCGGACCTTCGGGTCTTTCTGCAAATTCGTGTTGTAGGCGCAAGCCGAGCTGGAGAAAAAGTAGCGCCGCGCTCCGGCCCGCCAGGCGGCCTCGACCATGTGCGTGTTGATGAGCACGCTGCGCAGGCATTCCACGCGGAAGCGTTCGATGAAACCCATGCCTCCCATGTCGGCGGCCAGGTTGTACACTTCCACCGCGCCTTCGCAAACGCGGCGGCAGTTCTCCTCGTGGCTCACGTCCAGAGAGAGATTCTGCGCGCCGGGCACGTGCAGATACCATTCGTAAAGGGGCTTCTTGTCCACCGCCCGGATGTTGGTGAAGCCCTGCTTTTGGAAGTGCAGGGCAAGGTTGCCGGCAATGAAGCCGCCCGCTCCCGTGATGACGATCAAGTCATCCTTCTTCAACGGGGCGTCCGTTTCAATAATTCGTTTATTATGTTCCATCGTTCTGTCTCCAGTTTGCCATCCTTTGGCCATGACAAATGTATTGTCTCAGTTTCAGCGCCGAAGAATACATTCGGCGGCAGCGTCCGGCAATGGATATTGTTGTCCACTCAATGCACATTATTGACCTGATCTGTTTAGGGCGCAAATCAGCTTGTGTAGCGCAGACTTCCAAGTCTGCTGTGCCGCCGATTTCCAAATCGGCACGCCACGCAAAGTCATCGCCGAAGCGGGCTTGGAAGCCCGCGGCACAGCAGACTTGGAAGTCTGCGCTACGGCTAAAGGCCTCGACAAAAGCTGATCTGCCCCCGTCTGTTTATTCACGGCTGCTTTTTTGTCGTCCATACCCCGGTCGCGGCGGTATGTTGCCGTGAAATGACCATTGCCGAGAAGCAGCAGCATCTGGCCGCAAAGTTGAGCGGCTTGAAGTCCGCTCAGGACAGGCTTGCTTATGTCGTGCGGCAGGGAAGGGCGGCGCCGCCCTTGGAGGCGGCCTTCCGCACGGAGGCCTTTCGGGTGGAGGGCTGCCTGGCCAAGGTTTGGTTCGTGGCGGAATTCGCCGGGGGCCGCTGCCAGTTCCGGGCCGATTCGGAATCGGCGGTGGTCAAGGGCATAGCCCTGCTGCTGTGCGAGTTCTATAGCGCCCAATCGCCGCGGGAAATCGTGGAGACCAGCCCCGCTTTCCTGAAGGATTTCGGCATTACCCAACATTTGACTCCCAACCGGCGCAACAGCCTGGGCAGAATCTGGGAGCGCATCCGCGGCTTCGCCAGCGCCCACTTGGAGCAATGATGTTATTCGACGCCCACAATCATTTGCAGGACGACCGGTTGAAGCCGAACTTGGAGGCGGTCATGGCCGCGGCCCGGGGGCAGGGGATTGGCCGGATGGTTGTCAATGGCTCCTGCGAGGCCGATTGGCCGGATGTCCTGGCGTTGGCGCGCCGCTTTCCTCAGGTGCTCCCTTCCTTTGGCTATCATCCGTGGTACGTGAAAGAATGCACCGCGCAGTGGCAGGCCAGACTGCTCGACTGCCTGGCGCAGGTTCCTTCCGCCATCGGAGAAATCGGGCTGGACAGCTGGATCAAGGACTGCGATGTCGCGCGGCAGGAGGAGGTTTTCATCTGGCAACTGCGCCTGGCCGCGGAGCGGGATTTGCCCGCCAGCATTCATTGCCTGCGGGCCTGGGGCCGGCTGCTGGAAATCCTCCGCGCCGAACCCCGGCCCAGACGGGGTTTTCTGCTGCATTCCTACGGCGGCGCGCGCGAACTGATCCCGCCCCTGGCTAAACTGGGCGCCTATTTCTCGATGCCGGGGTTCTTTGCCCACGAGCGCAAAGCCCGCCAGCGCGAAACCTTCCGCCATGTTCCGCCCGACCGCCTGCTCATCGAAACCGACGCGCCGGACCAACCGCTGCCGGACGCCCGCAACCGTTTTCCTTTGCTTGACGCCGGCGGCCAGCCTGTCAATCATCCGGCCAATTTGCGCGCCGTCTATGAATTCGCCGCCGAACTGCTGGGCCGGCCGCCGGAGGACCTGGCCGCGCAAGTGGAATCAAACTTCCTCCGCCTTTTCACCTTGCCATGAGGGACCAAACAGTCAAACGCACCCCCGCCGCGCCGCCTCCGGCCAGAAACGCCCCCCTGTGGATTTCCATCGCGCTGGCCGCCGCCACGCTCGCCGTTTTCTGGCCGGTGACCCGCTGCCAGTTTCTTAACTATGACGACACGGACTTCGTCACCGCCAACCCGCATGTGCAAGCCGGCCTGACGGTCGAGAGTTTTGAATGGGCATGGCGCAGCGAAGTGGCGCGCAACTGGCATCCGATCACCATGCTGACGCACATGCTGGACTGCCAGTGGTTCGGCCTCAACCCGGCCTGGCCGCACCTGGTGAACCTGCTCTTCCACGCCGCCAACACCCTCTTGCTCTTTCACCTTCTGAAACGGATGACCGGAGCGGTCTGGCGCAGCGCGGCGGTGGCGGCGTTGTTCGCGCTGCATCCGCTGCACGTTGAATCGGTCGCTTGGGTGGCCGAGCGCAAGGACGTGCTCAGCACGTTCTTCTGGCTTCTGACTACTTGGGCCTACGTCCGGTACGTGGAGAACCTCAAACGGCCAACGGCCCGTGCCAAATGGCATTACCTGGCTGCGCTGGTTATTTTCGCGCTGGGCCTGATGTCCAAACCGATGCTGGTCACGCTTCCCTTTGCGCTGCTCCTGCTGGATTACTGGCCGCTGGCGCGGATGAACCCTGCGAAGGCGAAAGGGACTCCTTTTGGGCGGCTGATTTTGGAGAAAATTCCGTTCCTCCTGCTCAGCGCCGCCCTTTGCGTGGTGACTTATCGCCTCCAAGAACACGGCGGGTCGGTCTTGAACGTCGATAATTTGCCCTTGGGAGACCGCCTGGGCAATGCGCTTGTTTCCTACGCGCGCTACATTGAAAAGATGTTTTGGCCGCAGGGCCTGGCGGGCCTTTACGTCAAAACCGCCGCGTGGCCGCTCTGGGAGGTGGCGTTGGCGGCGCTGTTCCTGGCGGCGGTTTCGGCGGCAGTGATCGCGCAACGCCGACGCCGTCCCTATCTGGCCGCGGGCTGGTTTTGGTATCTGGGCACCCTGGTGCCCGTGATCGGTTTGGTGCAAGTGGGCATGCAGACCATGGCCGACCGCTACACTTACGTCCCGCTTATCGGGCTGTTCGTCATGGTGGCATGGGGCGGCGCGGAACTGGCCGCGGCGGGGAAGTCTCCACGGATCGCCGCCGGCGCGGCGGCGGCTTTGCTGGCGGCCTGCGCGCTGGTCACCCGGCGCCAAATCACTTACTGGCATGACAGCGAGAGTTTGTTCAAACGGATGATTGACGCGACGCCGGCCAATTACATGGCGCACTACAACCTGGGCAATCTCTATGAGCGGGCCTTGAGGACCAACGACGCCGTGGCTCAGTTCACGGCGGCGCTGGAGGCGGAGCCGAATTACGCCGACGCGCACAACAACCTCGGCGGCATTCTTCTTGACCAAAAACGCTACGATGAGGCGCTCCTCCATTACCGCGCCGCCCTCCGCATCAATCCCGGATTCCTCCGTTATTTCAACCTCGCCAACGCCCTGGCCGACGCCGCCAGCGCCCGGCGCGACGCCGCGCACTTTGCCGAGGCCGTCCAAACCTACCGGCAGGCCCTCCAACTCAACCCCGGCTCGTGCGAAGCCCACCACAACCTCGGCCTGACCTGGCAGGCGCAAGGCCGGGAAGGCGAGGCCCTGGCCGAGTTCGAGCAGGCGGCTCAACTGAATCCCTCCTTCGCCCCCGCCCAAATGAGCCTGGCCGGCGCCCTCCGCAGCGCGGGGCGGCTGGACGAAGCCAGTGTCCATTACAAGGCTGTGACGGCGGCGGACCCGGGCCGGGCCGACGCCTGGAGCGGCCTTGCGATCTGCGACGCGATGCTCAACAAAATGGGCGAGGCGGCGGAAGCCTTCCGTGCCGTCACCCGCCTTCAGCCCAACGACGCCGCCGCGCACGGCAACCTGGGCAACGCCCTCGCCGCGCAGAACAAGCCGGACGAGGCGATTCCCTGCTATTTAACGGCCCTCAAGCTGGACCCAAGGGATTACCAGACGGAATTCAACCTCGCCCTCACGCTCTCGCATCAGGGCAAACGCGCCGAAGCCGAATCCCATTACCGCCAGGCCCTGCGCATCAACCCGGATTACAGCGAAGCAAAAAGGGCCTTGAGCGACTTGCTCAACGGCAGTGCGCGATAGCAGGATCGTGGTTCTGGTGTGATGGGAAACTCTGAGGATGGGATGACACCTTCAATCGGGCGCATCCCACCTTTGTCGAGCTTCCTGTGTTTGAAAGCGGCGCTATCACGCCCGCACTCCAAAACCTGTCGGCGGAACGGGAGCGTACCCTGAACGCGAAGCGTCTTGGAGTGCGGCGCGCCAGCGCCGCTTTGGCCCCGAATACAAGACAACCTCGACAATGGTGGGATGCGCCCCATTCACGCGTGCCGGCACATTTTGTCTTGGAACTGCCGGCCGCCGATGTAATTTTCAGGTCAACGCGCCATGGACGATAGCAACGCCAGGTCAAGTAAGGCGGCTTCCACCAAGCTCACCTCGCGCGTCCGAAAGCTGTTGGTGTTCCGGGTTCTGCTGGGGACAACGGGGGTGGTGTGCCTTTGCTTGCGCGAGCAGAGATTCTAGGGCAAACCCGCGAGTTATTGGCTGGATCACATCGATTCCGAACCCGGTATTATCAGACGGGCGAGAAACCTCTCGGGGATCGAGGTCCCTCGGACGTGGGCCTTCCCGAGACTTTGGTCGCATTCGATGTCCGAAGATGGTGTTCGCGACGCCGGCGGGATTGAACTTTTTTATTTCGCCTTACGGATCGCCCGTTGTATCGTAAGATCCCATTGTGTTGAGCGCGTCATGCCACCAGAACGAAAAGAGATTTGTGATTGCGGCGCCTTGGAGAACGCATCCAAGGAGGCGGATCATCCCATTCGATGGGATGATCGTATGAATGAATATTACCTCGCCTACGGCAAGGACGGCAGGATGATGATTTACTATGCCCTTTCTGCGGTGGCAGGACACCGGAATCGCGGCGTGCTTCATTCTTTGCGCATGTCACACAGGAGGAGGAAACCCGCATTTACGGGTTATTCCGAGGAATTCGGACCGTGACGGATGTGGTTGCTCGGTTTGGCCCTCCGGATGAGGAGAGAGAGTTCGGTTCAGCAGTGCGGCATCGTGAGCGAGACGGCAGGCCTTCACGGGGTGAAATATTTCGTTCGATGGTTTACAAGAAGCTCTCGCCGGCAGCAGATGTTTATTTTGACGTCGGCACGAGTGATTCTGTCCGCGGCAGATGGATACAGAAGTATGTGGGAGAAAATGCAGGTTAGCAATTGATCGGCAATGCCCTCGAAAACATCACGACGAGCAATAAATGATAATCACACCACAGCACGGAGCGAATCCACTTGGTGAAAGTGCTCGAAACCACAGTTCAAAGAAAGCCCTTTTTCAGGTAGTATTCTAATTTGAAAATCTCACGCCTTTTTTGGAGACTTTGATCGCTGATTTCTTTCCAAGCCCCTTTATTTTTGCACCAGAAATCCATACGCCGAGGGCGGAAATCAACATTCCAAAAATTAGAACACCGGATGACCATGCATCGGCAGAAAAATAATCCTTTGTTCCTATTATCGACACGGCTCTTCCACCAAAGCCGATTTCGAGAAGCCCGACGAAAACAAGAATCCCACCAATAATTGGCCGTTTCTTCGCCTTCATCTCTTCCGCTTCGATTGCCATACACCACAATTTATGCTCAGACGACAGTTTAAGCCCCTTTTCCTTGCCAGTGATACTTTTGAAACTTATCTTCCGTTTTTACGCAACTTCTCGGATTCTCGATTAAAATGCCACCCAACTGCCAAGATTAAGAGCGCGATTGGTGTCCCTATGGTGTAATGACCAATAGAAGGAAGCTTTTGATGATGAAAGCTGGTCTGGTACATACCAGGATTGAGAATTGGGAAATACACCCCGATCAGAAACAAAACGCCGATTGCAGTCACAATAGCTGCCACGGTATCATACGCTCTGGCCGTCTTCATAAGAACTCTTCACTCGCACAATGTATGTCCCAATGACTGTCCGGCGCAAGTCGTTCTTAGCGACTTTTAAAACTAACCCGCAGTGGAGTCGTCTGTTTATCAACAATATGCTTCCGGTAGGCTTTGCGGGCGTCCGCTTCCGCACTGACCGATCCGGTGGACTTGACATTTTCCGGGTGACGAGCGCGCGGCGTCGTGCTTTGCAGCCGTCTGGCGAAGCGCGTGAAAAACTCCGCCACGCCAGGAACCCTCAATCTATGGGTTCATTGAAGGCAACCATTGAAATTTCAGGCGCCCTTTTCGCCCAAGTTTTGCCCGCGGAACAGAACACCCTGAAAGATGAGAAGCCAGATTCCGCTTTCTGCGTCATTCTGCGTGTTCTGCGGGCAAAAAATTCTTGCAATCTCCATCTTCTGTGTTACATTTCATAAGCAGGCTTGTTCTTTGAAAGGCTGTTGGCGCGGCCCGTCTCCTGCTCCGGGCGGCGTGCGTGGCGTGAACCGTCACGCCCGCTTTGCGCCGTAAGCCATTTTCCCCCGTTTGGCGGGCAATGGGGGTATATTGCCAAAATTTACGGTAAATTACGGTAAATTACGCCAAATTACGGTAGTTTTGTTGCGACGCAAGCGAGCTTCCGAGTGCCGGAAAAGCCCTTCCGCCAAACGCGGGACAGCGTGTTCGGAGCAAGTGCTTGAGCGTGAACCTGTTCCAGTGAGAGCCACACCGCGAAAATGGCGGTTTATGCAGGCTTATGCACCCTTGTGCAGGAAAAAGGGGCGGTTTCCGCGGCCTGGTGCTGGATAAAAGAGGGAGTTAACCACGGATTTCACGGATAAAGAGTTCCCATCCGTGTCCATCCGTGAAATCCGTGGTTAAATGCCTTCCTCTGCGGCTCTCCGCGACTCTGCGCGATATAGGCTGTTTTGCCTTGTTGGGCCGGTGTTCCGGGATTTGACCCTATGGCCCATAAGTTTGCTCGTCGCAAAGGCGGATCAAATTGTTGGGCTGAACTGCTCGCGGATGCTGATCCGCCCTCCCGATTGGCGGCTTTGCGGCTTTGCGTGAGGTTTTCTTTTGGCGCGTTTTTTACGCCAACTTGCGGGCGCGGCGATTCTCACGCTCGCGGGTCAAATTTGGATTCGTGGGCCAGCTGCTTCCACAACTCCTTCTCGCGCTCGGTGGTTTTCGGCGGCATTTGCAGACGCGGGACGACGTAGAGGTCCCCCTGTTCGTTGTCGCGTCCGGGGAGACCCCGGGCGCGCACGCGGAGGCGTTGTCCGCTTTGGGTGCCGGGCGGGATTTTGATGCTCACCGGCCCGGTGAGAGTGGGGACGGACACCTCGGCGCCAAGGGCGGCTTCCCACGGCGCAAGGTCCAGATCGTAGTAGAGATCGCCGCCGGCGACGCGGAAGTCCGGATGACTGGCCAGACGGACGCGCAGATAAAGATCGCCGGGCGGGCCGCCGCCGGAGCCTGGCTCGCCTTGGCCGCTGACGCGCAGACGCTGGCCGTCCCGCACGCCCGCGGGGATTTTGACCTTGTAATTCTGCGTGACAGTCGTCTGGCCGCTGCCGCCGCAGGCGGGGCAGGGGCGGCGGCCCTTGACTCCCGTGCCGCGGCAATCGGCGCAGAGCGTGTTGCGCCGGACGGAAATGGGGCGGACGGCCCCGTGCGTCGCCTCCTCCAGAGTGACCATGATGACGCCCTCGACATCCTGACCCTTCTCGGTTTCCGGCTCGCCAAAATCGGCCTGCCTGCCGCGGGCGCCGCTGAAAAACTGCTCGAAGAAGTCGCTGAAACCGGTGCCGCCGAATTGGAAGTTTTCGGATTCGGGTCCGCCGCGCCACTCGTGAGCGCGGTCGCCTCCCGGCATCGGTCCCCGGTAAGCGCCCTGTTTCCAATCGGCGCCCAGGTCGTCGTATTTCTTGCGCTTCTCGGCGTCGCCCAGCACCTCGTAGGCTTCGTTGATCTCCTTGAATTTTTCCTCGGAGCGCTTTTTGTCCTTGGCGACGTCGGGATGGTATTGGCGGGCGAGGGTGCGAAAGGCCTTGCGGATTTCATCGTGGCTGGCCGTGCGTTCCACTCCCAGGGTCTTGTAATAATCTTTGAATTCGACCGGCATATAATACGGGGTCCACGTTATTTCCGGTCCGCGCGGTGTCAAGTCGCAACAGCGGCGGCTCAACGGGCGCTTCTTAGATTTGTCAGACCTTGCCGTCGGCGGGGATGGTTTTTTCCGCGAAGACCAGCGCGCCGGTCGGGCAATGGCGCACGCATTCCTCGGCGACGGCTTGCAGGCCGTCCTGGATGGGGCGGCCCAAGGGGGCGGCGACGCGGACGTCGAAGCCGCGCCCGACAAAGCTCAGGCCCAGCGGTTCGGCGGCCAGTTCGGTGAGTTTGACGCATATCCCGCAGAGGATGCACTTGCCCGGCTCGAAGATGATGCCAGCGGGCTGAAGTTGCTGCTCGAAGGGCCGGCGTTCGGAACGGAACCGGCTGGCGTCGGCGCCATAAACTTGCGCGTAGTGTTGGAGGAGGCAATTGCCGGAGGAGCGGCAGTCGCAGTGCAGGCAGCGCGCCGCTTCCTGGACGGCCGCGGCGCGGTTGGTGGCGGAGCAACGGGAGCAGGGTGCGGCGCTGGGTTCCTGGCCGGCGGCGCGGAGGAAGTCGCGCATTTCGCCCGGCTCCAACCGGCCCATGATGCTGGAGAAGGGCTTGCCGGGACGGCGCGGGGACTGTCCGCGCAAATAGAGGCGGACGCAGTCGGCAGCCGCCCGGCCCTCGGCGATGGCGCGGACAATTTGTTTGATAGGCTTGACGCAGGAGCCAGCGGCAAAAATGCCGGGCGGACTGGCCATGCAGGTGGACGGGTCGGCTTTGAGAAGGGCGCCGGCCAGCGGCACTTCCAGCTTTTCGCCGGCGCCTTTGGCCAGTTCGCCGACGGTGAGCAGGATGGCGTCGAACCCGCGCCGCAAGCCGTCCAGGGTCACCTGGGCGCCCAGTTCGATACCGGTTTTGAAATCAATTCCCATCCCCGCCAGCAAGGCGACTTCCGCTTCGAGAACGGCGGCGGGCATGTCGGCTTGCGGCACGTCGCGCAATGTTCCGCCCGGCCTGGCGTTGCGGTCGATGACGGTGACGGCGAAGGAGGAGCGGGCCAGATCGTGCGCGGCGGCCAGGCCAGCCGGGCCGGCGCCGACAACGACGACGGATTGGCGGGTGCTCGCGGCTTTGGGCATGGAGAGGACGGACTGGCGGAACTCCTGTTTGGAATCGTGATCTGTCAAGAATCGTTCCATTTCGCGAATGGCGGCCGGCTCATCGAACACGCCGCGGCGGCAGCCTTGTTCGCAAGGATGGTGGCAAAGGCGGCCCAGCACACCCGCCAGCGGCAAAGACTGGCGCACGGTGACAATCGCCTCATCCAGGCGGCCGGCCTGGATTTGGCGGAGCATGGCGGGGATGTTCAGTTGCAGGGGGCAGAGGCGATTGCATGGAGAGAGGCAGTCGCCGACGTGGTCGCTGAAAAGCAAATCGAGGGCGGTGCGGCGGGCCTCGTGGACTTCGTCGGTCTCACTTTCAATGACCATGCCGGGCACGGCCAAGGTGGCGCAGGAGGGAGTGAGGCGGCTTTGGCCGTTGGCGACGACCTTGACCAGACAAACCTGGCAGGAGGTGAGAGGCCCGCATTTTTCCAGGTGGCAAAGAGTGGGAATGGCGATGCCGATTTGGCGGGCGGCCTCCAACACCGTGTGGCCCGGCGCAACCTCGACCTCTTTGCCGTCAATTGTAATTTGGAACGCGCTCATGTGACCTCGATGGCTTTTTGCGGGCACACCTTGCGGCAGGTGTCGCAGCGGGTGCAGAGGCCCAGGTCGATTTCGTGCCGGGCGTAAGGCGTCATCGGGATGGCGTGGACCGGGCAATGCTGGGCGCAGAGAGTGCAGCCGGTGCAGGCGTCAGTGACGCGATACTTGATAAGAGCGGCGCATTGGCCGGCGGGACAGCGGCCTTCCAAGTGGGCCTCGAACTCGGAGCGGAAGTAACGAAGGGTGGAGAGGACGGGGTTGGGGGCGGTCTTGCCGAGGCCGCAGAGGCTGCCGGCACTGACCTGGCGGGCGAGCCGTTCGAGTTCCTCCAGGTGGGAGCGTTGCGCCTTACCCGCGCAGAGTTTATCCAGAAGGTCCAGCATCCGCCGCGTGCCGACGCGGCAGAAGGTGCATTTGCCGCAGGACTGGTTCTGGGTGAATTGGAGGAAATAGCGGGCGATATCGACCATGCAACAGGAGTCGTCCAGGACGACCATGCCGCCCGATCCCATGATGGCGCCGACCTCGCGCAAGGATTCGTAATCGACGGGCGTGTCCATGAGGCTGGCCGGGACGCAGCCGCCGGAGGGGCCGCCGATTTGCACGGCCTTGATGCGGCGGCCTTCGGCCGCGCCGCCGCCGATTTTCTCGATAATCTCGCGCAGAGTGGCGCCCATGGGGACTTCGATGAGGCCGCCGCGGCGGATTCGCCCGGCCAGCGCGAAGACCTTTGTGCCTTTGCTCGTGGCCGTGCCGAGGGCGGCGAATTTCTCCGGCCCATGCCGGATAATCCACGGAACCAAGGCGAGCGACTCGACGTTGTTGATGAGCGTCGGCTTGCCCCAGAGGCCGGACTCGGCGGGGAAAGGCGGGCGGAGCCGCGGCATCCCGCGCCGTCCTTCAACCGAGGCGATGAGGGCGGTTTCTTCGCCGCAGACAAACGCGCCGGCGCCCTCGACAACGCGCAGGCGCAAAGGGAAGCCGGCGCCCATCAAGGTTGCGCCCAGCCAGCCGCGCCGCTCCATTTCCGCGATCGCCGCCCGCACGCGCCTGACTGCCAGCGGATATTCGTGGCGCACATAAAAAATGCCCTCGCGCGCGCCGACGGCCGCCGCGGCCAGCGCCAGCCCCTCGATGACGCGATAGGGGAACGATTCGAGAATCATGCGATCCATGAACGCGCCCGGATCGCCTTCGTCGCCGTTGCAAATCACATATTTGACATCGCCCGGCTGCCGGCTGACGACGCGCCATTTTTGGCCGGTGGGAAAGCCCGCCCCGCCGCGCCCGCGCAAGCCCGACTGCTCGATGGCGGCGACGAGTTGTTCGGGGGAAAGGGCGGGGGCGGCGTTGTCCCCGGGCGTTGCCAGGCACCGCCGTAGCGCGGTGAAGCCGTCGTGGGCGACGTATTCATCCAGGTCGATGGGGTCCAGTTTGCCGAAATGTTCGGTGGCGATGTGGACCTGGTTTTCGAGAAAGGCGCGAACGGCGGGATCGCGTTTGCTCATGGAAAATCGGGCCACCTGCCGCTGCGGCGCGTCCTCTTCCAATAGCAGGCTGTCGAGCATGCTTGTCCAGAGCCGTCCGGCCCGGCGCAAAAGGCCGCGCGGGCGGAAATGGCGTTGCATGAGGGCGCCGGCCTGCGCGGGAGTGACGTCGGAATAGAAGGCGGCCGCCTTGCCCGGCTGGTCCACTTCGATCATCGGGGTGCGATGGCACATGCCCATGCAGCCCACGCGCTTGATGGTCACGTTGCCGCCGCACAGGCCCGCTTGTTCGCGCAATGCGTGAAACAACTGGTCGCTGCCTTTGGCCATGCAGCAGGAACCGAGGCCGACGTGGATTTGGGCAGAGCCATTGCCGGGCCGATGTTCCACTTCCTCAGTCGATTTTGCTCCAGCCGCCTCACTTAGCTGGTCGAGGTAGTCGCGGACCTGGTCAGCGCATTTCTCCGCGGACACGTGCCCGATGGTCGAGTTGCCTATTTTGACGACAGGGGCCAGCGTGCAACAGCCGAGGCAGGCGACTGGTTCGATGGTGAATTGTTGGGCGTCATCGGTGTCGGCGCCTGCCGGGATGCGCAGGTGCCGCCGCAAAGCGTCCTCGACCCGCCCGGCCCCGGCGACGTGGCAGGCTGTGCCGTGGCAGACGCGGAGAATATGTTTGCCCGCCGGCTTGAGGCGGAACATGTCGTAGAAGGTCGAGACGCCGGAAATGGCCGAGGGGTGGATTTCCGTCAACTCGCTCAGGCGCGCGAGCGCTTCCTTGGGGAGGCAGCCGTGATGGTCCTGGAGCGCCTGGAGGATGGGGATCAGGTCGGCGGGTTTGCGCCCGATCAGCGCCACGGCTTGCTCGACAAAATTAAGGTCCACGGCGGGCATGGGTCAGGGTTGTTTGGGCGCGTTGGCGCCGGCAAGGCCGAGGGCGTAAAGGTTGGTGGCGCCGCGCAGAAAGACAAGCCCGTTGGCAAAGGCGGGGCTGGCCAGAAACTTCTCAGAAAACTGGATTTGACCGATTTGCCGGAACTCGCGTCCGGCTTGGAACGTCATGAGCGCGCCGTCTTGACCGAGGATGAAGAGCCGTCCACCCAGGATGGCGGGCGATGCCTCCACACTCACGCCGAGGTCCTTTTCCCAAATCTTCTTTCCACTGACGGCGTCCACACAAGTCACGACGCCTCCACTGCTGACGGTGAAGACCAGATCGCCGTTGCTGACCGGGCTGGTAATATCGGGGACGTTTTCGTCGTTGGTCCAGGCGACGCGCGTCGTGGTTACATCGCCCGCGCCGTCGGGCCGCAACGCCAGGAGCCTGGAGCTGGGACTGATCACGAATAGAAGGCCGCCAACGAAAATGGGCGAGGGGACGACTTCGTTTTCGAGCAGATGCGCGCGCCAAAGCTCGTTGCCGTCTTGCAGCGCGTAGGATATGACCAGCGGATCGGCCAGGGTGATGATCTGCGTCTTGCCAGCCGCCTCAATGACGATCGGCGTGGCCCACGAGGCGGGCACGGGGCGGCTGCGCTCCCACAAAACCCGCCCGCTGGCGCCTTGGAACGAAATCAGTTTGGACCCCGCCGTGGGGGAATCGCCCTGGTCCAATTGGACGAGCAAGTTGTTCCCCCACACGGCAAGAGAAGTGGCGTAGCCGTAGGAGTTCTTCAACGGGCCGAGATATTTTGTCCACGCCACGGAGCCGTCGAAGTTGACCGCGGCGAGGTCGCCGTTGCCGAAAATGGCGTAGGCCCGCTGGCCATCCGCGGCCATGGTTGAGGCGGCGTAGCCGGTGTCATCGGGAATCTCCGGGAATTTGGGCGGACTGCCGGGCACGTTCTCGATGGCGCGCCGCCAGAGGAGCGCACCGCTGGAGGCGCTGTAAGAGAAGACTTCGCGGCGGCTGGCCGTGCCGCCGGAAATGAAAACGCGGTCGCCCCAGACAATCGGCGAATTGTGTCCGGGCGCCGGGATTGCGGATCGCCACAAGATGGGCGCGCCGTTCGTGCTGTCCCAGGCGGACGCGCCGGCGTTGGTGGACACGCCGCTGCCGTCCCATCCGCGGAAGCGCGGCCAGTTGGCCTGGGATTCGGAGAGGGCGGGCGCGGCTTGGGCCGGGGCCTGCTCCGGGCCGGATTTGGATGCCAACTTTTGCCAATCGGCCTCGTCGGCGGGTAAAGCGGAAGTAAGATGGTACGAACACATCAGGGCCGCTCCGGCGACAACCAGACCCAAGCCGGCCAGGGACCAGCGGGCGCGAGATGCCAGTTTGGCGGCCAGTTCGGCGGCGCCGGTTTTTGGCTGGGGAGGCTGGAACTTAGTACTGACAGAAGCGGCTTTCCCGGCCGCCAGCACCAGAACCAGCGCGCCGCCCACAAGCAGCCAGCCGGCGGTCTTGTCCAGGGCGAGCCGATGACGGAAGTTCCGGCGGAATTCGAGGTCAAGCCGGCGGATTTCCGTTTGCAGCGGCTTGTTTTTTGGCTCCGCGGCGAGCTGGTCCTTGAGCGCCAGCAAGCGGGGCGATTTCCACGGGTCATTGGTCGCGGCGGTGAAATGGCCGCGAATGATGACGGCGCAAACCAGCAGGCAGAAGACGCCCGCAATCCATGCGGTGAGGACAAGTGAGCGATGCAGGGAGTTGTTCATAACGGCTCGGCTCCTTGGGCCGCCGGCGCCAAGCCGAGACGCACGCGCTCGTTGGGGCACGCGGTGAAGCACCGGGCGCAGGCGAAACACGCGCCGCGGTCAGGCTCGAAATCCGTCCGGCTCGGACGCACCGACAAGGCGGCCAGTTTGACACCGATGACCAATCCGACCCAGCCGCCGAAGAGCGCGCAGGCGAGGGCAAAGCGACGCCGCAAATCGGCCGCCTGCGTCAGAATGGCAGCCGGATTGTCGGCGGCGCGTTGCAGGGAGAGCGCCTCCGGCGTCATCAGGCCGTATTCCACCGGATGAATCTGCTGGCGGGCGTAACGCTCGGCAAGGGCGACAGTGGGATTAAGCTGAGCGGCGGTCGGGCTGAACTTGGAGCCTCCCCACGCGCCGGCGAGGATGAGCACCGGCAGTAGGGCCAGCAGCCAGCCGAGGCGCTTTCGCTCCGCGCGGAGCCATTTCGGATTGGTTTCCGGCGACGGGGGTTCGCGCATCGCGCCGAAGGGACAGGACTGTTCACAAAGGCGGCATTGGGTGCAGGTGTCGGGGGTGACGCGGACGCGCCATTTGGAGGCCAGCGAAGCCACGCGCAGCAGGCCGCCGTAAGGACAAAGGAAACGGCAATAGGGACGGCCCACAAACATTCCCATCAAAAGGAAGGCCGCGCCAAAAGTCAAGATGAATGTTCCGCCCGACAGCCGGAAGAAGGGAACGAACGGATCGTATCGGCAAATCAGAAAACCCGTTCCCGTGCCGGCGCAGATCAGGCCCGCGCCGAGGAAAATATATGGGACAACGCCGAGGGCGTGTTCCAGCCAGGGCGGCACGACGATGGGCTTGATAAGCACCAGGTCCTGGAGCGCTCCTTGCGGGCAGACGCCCGCGCAAAAGGCCCTTCCGCCGAACAGCGCCACCACGATGGGCGCGAAACAGAAGATCAGCACCGTCAGCGGCACCGCATAGCCCGGGTTGAACAGGCCATAGACGATGTTTTGCGGCGAGCCGATTGGGCAGATGCAGCCTTTGCGGTAGAAGCCAAAGTAGGCGAGGGAAAAGAGCGAGAGCCAGAATACGCCGCGGCGCGAGCGTTTTTTGTAAATCAGCCAGACGGCCGTTCCCAGGGCGGCGAGGAACACCGCCGTGTCGCCGTATTGGAGCCAAAGCTGGCGCGCGGCGGGAGTGGAGGTGGAAGGGAGGCTATAGCCGTTTTCAAAGTCCGGCGGCGGGAACCGCTGTTCGGCGGAAACCAGCAGCGCCATCAGCAACATCACTCCCAGAGCGCCAATGAATTTCAAACGGCGGAGCATAATCTTAGCGGCTGGTGGTCTTGAGGAGATAGGGATGATCCACCGGCACACGGCGGAAGGCGTCGCCCGGACAGGTGCGGGAGATGGCGCACTCGTTGCAATTGAGGCAGCGGTCGTGGCGGATTTGCAGGAAAAGCGAGCCGTTGCCGAAGCGGTTGCAGCCTTCGACACATTTGGCGCAGCCGATGCAGAGTTGCTCGTCAATGCTGTATTGGTAGTAAGGGTCTTCAACGTAAGTGCGCTTGATGGCGCCGGTTGGGCAGAGTTGGTTCTCAGCCGCGGTCGTCAGCGCGTTCGGTTCGGGGGCGAAAAACCCGGTGCAAAGCTGGCAGTAGCCGCAAACGGCGTAGGCGTGGACGCATTTGACGGCGGACTGTTCCAGGACGCATTTGGTGGCGCAGTTGCCGCAGCGCAGGCACTTGGCGGGGTCGATTTGCCAGACGGTCGCCGCGCCGGTGCTCCGGGTGGCCAGGCCGCCCGCCGCCACGCCCAGACCGGTCATGGCCAGCAGCCGCGCGCCATTGCGCAAGAATTGCCGCCGCGTTACCGCGCTGTCCTCTGGTGGTTTGGCGTCCATGCGTTTGCGGTATTCTGTCGCTTCATCCCTTGCGCTTCATCACCCGCACGTCGCTGGTGACAATGTCCAACACGTAGATGCGCCCGTCCGAACCCACCGCCGCGTCGATGCCGCCGTGGATGCAATCGTTGAGGTCCGTGCAGGCGTGGGCGTTTTCCGGGAACGATTCCACTCCCGCCACGACCGACTCAAACTCGCCCGCCGCGGTGTAAATCTTCACGCGCGGAAGGCCCTTCTCACAAGTGACGACCCGCCCGTCGGACAGGGCCGTGATGGCGATGGGGTTGCAGCAGCCGCAGAAGCCGTCGATGGCGGCGCTCGGTTTGCCCCAGGAAGCCTCGAGGTCTCCGTCAAAGGTGTAGGCTTCAACCTGGTGTCGGCCCGGATTGTTCACGCGCAACAAGCCGTCCCGATGAATGAGCACGTCCAGGAACGGACTGGGCACGATGAATCCAGGCACGTTGCGGTCCGCATCCTTGCGCCCGATGCGGCCGGTGATCTTCCCTGTCCGGTCATAGCGGAGGACGACGAGTTTGCCGGCGTCGGCGGCGAAGACATCCTTTTCGCCTGCCGCCAGTCCGGTGAACCAAGTTTTCGGCTCGGGCGATTCCCAACGGGCCAGACGCGCGCCTTTGGCGTCGAAGACCTCCACATGGTCGCGCAGGCCGGCGAATATCGCGCCATCTGCGGCCACGGCGACACAGCAGGCCGGCCCTGAGAGCGCAATTTCCAGGCCGTGCTGGCCGGTGGCACTCAGGCGGTTGATGTAATTGCCGGCGCAAACATAAAGTTGGTCATCCGGGCCGATGGCCAGCCGCCGGGCTTCCTTGTGGGGAATTGGCCAGCGGGCCGCTTCCGCGTAGGTGATGAGTTTGGGATCGGTCTTTTGGAAGCGGGAAACGTCGTAGGCAAACGGGTTGGGCGTTCCCTCACCCTTCGCCTTGGCCGCGGCACCGCCGGCCAGGCCGAGAATGGCCGCGGTTTTTGTCAGCGCGCCGAAGAACCCCCGCCGGTCGAAAAGTTCAAATTCCGGTTTCATGGCAATTCTGATGTGGAATGGCCGGGCGCTTGCCTGGCGGACAGAGCCTGGGGAAGGCCGCAGTCGTCAAAAGCCTCGCAACCGCGGCAGATTCCGGCGCTGATGCAGACCTGTCCGGCAGGCCGGACACCTTGGCGCGCAACGAGTTTGCCGGTTATGGCGGCCAAGCCGCCGAGGACGGCGAAGCGCAGTCCGTCGCGCAGAAACTGGCGGCGACCGGCGCTGGAATTCGGAGAATGTCTGTTCATGCCTCAGCCATTTCGGACAATATCTGCGATTTTTCGACAACAGGCTAATCTTCTTTTGTCCAAGCCTAACCATTTCTTGGGATGGGTCGTTCCTCACGGAAAATGGAAAAGTGTAAAGTTTTCCGGCATTGCGACGTGTTCGGTTCGGGGTTAAGTTGACCCAAGAAGAGACGATTAAAAAGACTGACGAGCTTTGCAAGGAATTATAAACATGGCGACCGACATAAAAAATGAGCCGATAAGTGCCGGGCTGCATTGCTGACGGTTCGACACCAGAAGAAGCGCTTCAAAATATAATGGCGGTCATGCACGAATGGCTTGAAACCGCAAAGGAAGAAGGCCGCGAGATTCCCGCGCCCATTACGTTTGATTTGCTGGAGCGAAACGCACAAGCCGCCCAAACAGTGCTCCAGCAACAGATAGAAAACCGTGTTCGGGACGTTGTGGGACAGATTTTGCAAGAGATGAGGGAACAACAAGCGATGCCGAACATTTCATCCTGGCGGGAAGGCGGTCTTGCTGGCTCCCGGTACAAGGCGGAAACCTCGCGCTGATTGGTGGCTGGAAACGGCGGGTAAGCGGTTTAGTCCACCATGACCCGGAATTATCGTTCTCGCCGGGGGGCAGGTGCGCCTGCGTCGCGCATGTGCTTAAAGGAAGAAGTGAATGTTATGAAGCGTCTGTGTATGCCTGCTCGCGGTTCTTCGAAGTAGGTGAACTTGCGACGCTCGGGGCTGCTTTTGCATTCTTGTCATGGTATTTTTGGAGGACGAAAGCGACAGCGGTTATCGCGGGGACAGGCATAGCGTATATGGTTTCGTGCGGGTATTCTCTTTATAGATAGATCACGAAAAAACGTCCCTTAGACGACCGGCTCGAAGACGGGCCGTATCAAGGGGGAATCAGTGTATTGGAGCGGCACGAGCCGGCCTGAAATCAGCGGCTTGCAGGCGCTCGCCCCCGGCCCAACGGCGGCCATTCAGGTCAAACGTAAGCGGTAAAGGAGGGTCCCCCTGTTGCGGGCCGGGGATGCGGGATAACTCGGCGGATTGGCCGGACGGCGATGAAAAATCAAGCGGCCAGCTTGACTTGTGTTTGACGGGCCTTCTTTCAGTTGAGCGGCGTCAGTTAGCCGGCTTCCTGGTTGGTCGTGCCGGGCAGGCGCTCCAACATCTTTGGGATAGCTGTAAGGTTCCACACCGTGACGCCGGCAGTTTTCGATCAGAGTGTAGATGACGGCGGTTCCGGCGCCGGTTCTCCGCCATCTTCCGTGACCTCCCCGGGCACGAACAAGGTGACGGCCATCTCCGCCGGGCCGACGCACGCGCTGGCGTTGATGACCAACCAGACGGTCATTGGCTGGGGCGCCGGCTCCGCGACCAACACGAGCGGCAAGACCAACATCACGGCCATTTCCGCCAGCTTCAAGCACAGCCTGGTCCTCAACGGCAACGGCGCCGTCTCGGCGAAAATACAAATACAGAAATACAGGGGTCAAACCGTACTAATGTAATATTATATGTTTCGGTGTTGATTTGCTGGGAAGTTTTGGTAAATTTTCGCCATGCCGCGCAAATACAAATACAGGGGTCAAACCGTACTAATGCAATATTATATGTTTCAGGAATACAGGGGTCAAACCGTACTAATGATTCTGCTGAAAAACCTCTAATGCTCAAAAAGCAACAGTTGAAAACACCACCAAATCAGTCCGGTCACTCCAAAAAGATCGCGCACAATCGATCCTGGAGAGTCCTTTACTTGACTGCATTTCACGGATTTTTAGTGATTTTTAAAAACAGGGGGTTTCTCAGCAGAATCACTAATGTAATATTATATGTTTCGGTGTTGATTTGCTGGGAAGTTTTGGTAAATTTTCCCCATGCCGCGCATGTTACACGTCGAATATCCGGGTGCGATTTACCATGTCATGAGCCGGGGCAATCGGCGGGAGGCTGTTTTTCTGGATGAGGTGGACCGCCAGGATTTTCTCAAGACG
>Ga0224555_1001237_pt1 | contig 36597 bp, 37 predicted proteins | sample 714S23034metaG_FD_180687 | JGI IMG/M metagenome (GOLD analysis project Ga0224555, IMG submission 180687) | Peat soil microbial communities from Stordalen Mire, Sweden - 717 S2 30-34 | ecosystem: Environmental > Terrestrial > Soil > Wetlands > Peat | place: Sweden: Norrbotten County, Stordalen... | reverse complement strand
CGCAACTCCGCCCTCCCCGGCTGGCTCGACTTCTACAATCACCGCCGACCACACGGCTCACTCGCCCGCCAACCCCCGGCAGCTCGCCTCAACGAGCTGAACAACCTTCTCGGGTCCTACACCTAGGACTCGGTGCCTTCGATCGTCCGGTCCTCGCCGGGCGTGCCGCCGACGCCGATCGTGACGCGGTGCGGATTACGCCGCTCCGGGCTTGGGGATCTTCACCTCGAGCACGCCGTTGACGAAGCTCGCTTCGATCCCCTCGGGCTTGACGCCGTCGGGCAGCGCCAGCGAACGGGAGAAAGTGCCGAACGAACGCTCGAGGCGGTAGTAGCCCTCCTTGCGCTCCTCCTGCTCAGCCTTGCGCTCGCCGGAAACCGAGAGGACGTTGTCCTCGAGCTCGATCGGCATATAATCTCAGTCGTTCCATGGCAAGAAAACTGCGCGCCTGTGCCCCGGCCGAGTTTGCTCGACTGCGGGCAGGCTCTGACAGGGTGCCACCGCCGGTGGCACCCTATGCGGTTGCAATGCGCAGTCGCCTAGCGAACGCCGAGGAGGACTTCGACGAGGATTTGATCGAGCGCCTCGTTGAAGTAGCCGCGCTTCGCCAGCTCGTCGAGTGAATCGACCTCCGACTTCAGCTGGTCCGCTTCGGCTGCGCCGGCGCAGGTGGCCTCGCCAAGCTCACGGGTCGACGAGCGCGCGAGCGCTTCGTTGACCTCCGGCAGGCTGTCGAAGTGCGCGACGCGCTCGGCAAGCGCCCGGTAGGTGGCCATGCAGCCGCGCGCGAAGTCCCAGACACCCTCCGCGTTCTCGTTGCGGTAGGAGTGCGCGTCGAAGTGAAGCGGCCCGCCGTAGCCGGCGCGCTCGAGCAGGCGCACCAGGAGGAATGCCTCCTTGAGGTCCTCAGCGGCGAAGCGGTAGTCCTGGTCATAGCGGCCGACGCGCTGGGCGTTGAGGTCGATGTGGAAGAGCTTGCCCGCCCAGAGCGCCTGGCCGACGGCGTGGTGGATCGAAAGCCCGGCCATCGTCTCGTGGGCCACCTCAGGATTGACTCCGACCATCTCCGGTCGATCGAGCGTCGTGATGAAGTGCAACGCGTGCCCGACCGTGGGCAGAAACATGTCGCCGCGCGGCTCGTTCGGCTTGGGCTCCATCGCGAAGCGCAGCTCGTATCCCTGCTCAACGGCGTAGTCCGAGAGGACGTTGATCGCCTCGCGGTAGCGCTCGAGTGCATCGCGCGGGTCCTTCGCAACGCCGACCTCGGTGCCCTCGCGACCGCCCCAGAAGACGTAGACCTCAGCGCCGAGGCGCGCACCGAGATCGATCGAGCGCATCGCCTTGCCGATCGCCGCGCGTCGTACGCCGCGATCGTTCGAGGTGAAGGCCCCGTCCTTGAACGCCGGGTGGCGGAACAGGTCGGTCGTGGCGAAGCCGACGCCCAGGCCGTCCTCCTTCAGCGCTTGCTCGAAGCGCGCGGTTATCTTCTCCGCCTCAGCAGGACTCGTGCCCCACGGGATCAGGTCGTTGTCGTGAAGCGATATCCCCCACGCGCCGAGCTCGGCAAGCTTGTGCACGCTCTCGACAGGGTCGAGCGGAGCTCGCGTCGGCTCGCCGAATGGATCGCGTCCAGGGTTGCCGACCGTCCACAGACCGAACGTGAAGCGATGCTCGTGCCCAGGCAACTTCGCTCTCCTCTCCTCGTCACGCCTTGCCGTTCATCGCGAGCTCGCTGTCGCGGTCGAAGCAGTGCCGGCGTTGTGTCACGCCGAGCGTCATTGCTCGGCCAGCGTGAACGCTATCGCGAGACAGCAGTTGGGCGGTGAATGCCGCGCTTCCGCAATGCTTTGCGGCGGGCGAGCTCGTCGGAAGCGCACCCGCGAACTCTCCGAACCGCACCGTGCCGGAGCACGACCGGGTCGTGGCGGGAGGATCCCGCCGCTGGCTCCTTTTCTACTGACCGACGGACGCCGCCGCGTTGCCGAGTGCTGCTGTTGGTGTCGCCTGACCCGTGATGACGGACTGAACCGCGGTCCAGATCGCCTGCGAGATCGTGTTGTACTTCGGGCCGAGGTTCGCGGGAGGCCCGGTGCGAGCCTTGGCCGAGCCGATCTCCGACACGAACGCCGCGAGCTGCGCGTTCGACGCCGCCATCTGGTGTGCGACCGTCTCGTCAGTCGAGATGTAACCAACCGTCTTCGACCACTTGAGGCTCTGGGCCGGCGAGAGCAGGCACTGCACGACCTTCACCGCCCCGGCCTCCTTGGCCGCGCTCGACTTTCCGACCGTCCACGTCTCGCCGCCGAGCGGCGAGACGGGCTTGTCGCCCGCCTTCGGCACCGGCAGCGGCACGATCCCGAAGGCCGGCGTGCCGGGTGCATTCAGCACGGGCAGCTGCCAGGGACCGTTGATCATCATTGCCGCGTGGCCGGCGGCGAACTGCTCCTCGACGTCGGCCTGCGTCCAGTTGACTACCTCCTTGGACACGGAACCGTCGCTGACCATGCCGTCGAGGAACGTGAGCGCCTGGACCGCCTGAGAGCTGTTGATCTTGGCAAGGCTCGCTCCGTTGCCCCAGAAGAAGGGCTCGAAGTCCCACGTCGCCTCCTCCTCGCTCGGAGCCGAGAAGGCGAAGCCGTAGGTCCCATGCGACGAGCTCGTGAGCTTGGACGCGTCAGCGTGCAGCTCGCCCCATGTCTTCGGCGGCGTCAGCCCTGCCGCGGTTAGGTCGGCCTTGTTGTAGTAGATCGCGAGGTCGTTCACGCCGGTAGCAATCCCGTAGGTCTTGCCGTGATATGAGCCGGCCGAAGCGATGCTCGGGAAGATCCCCCTGGTGTTGATGCCGCTCAGCGAGATGATCGCGCCGGTCTGCGCCATCTGCTGGACGTTCGGGTTGTCGACCAGCGCGAGGTTCGGATAGGAATGAGTGCCGACGTCCTGCAACAGCTGCGGGATAAGGTTCGCCTGCGGGACGGTGTGGTGTTGGATCGTGACGCCCGCCTTGGCGGCGCACGTCTTCAGTAGCGGGCCGATCGCGGTGGAGCCCGGCGGCGAGTTGTAGTAGTCGATCTCGGTGAGTGTCACCGTCGACTTGGCCGTGGCAGCCCCCGCTGTCACCGCGAGGCACGCCGCGCCCGCGACCAGGGCAATTGAAACCAGGGGGGCGCCCAGCCAGCGACGCACCCCGCGCGCGGACGTGGAGCGCCTGCTAGAACGACCGTTCATAAGGTCTCCTCGTCTGCCGGTTCAACGAAGCGCTTCGACGGTACTGATCAAAGCCCTTCGACAACGGTGCTGTATTGCCGACAGCCCGTCAAGCGATCTCCGCAATGAGGCAACGCAGATCAATGCGATGATTTGGCCGCAGGCGCCATGCGAGCGGCTGTTTCACTGACTACAGGAGAGCGCCGGCGCAGATCGCCGCGAATGACTCGGCACTGAGCGAGGCTCCGCCGACGAGCGCGCCATCGACGTCGGGCAGCGCGAGCAGCTCGGCGGCGTTCTCAGCTGTCACCGAACCGCCGTAGAGAATCCGTGTCCGCTCGGCCTCCTCGGAGCTCTCGGCGAGTACCGAGCGGGCGAACGCGCAGGCTTCCTGCGCCTGCTCAAGCGTCGCGACGCGGCCGGTGCCGATCGCCCAGATCGGCTCGTAGGCGATGGCGACATCGGCGTAGCGCTCGGGCTCGACGTTCGCGAAGGCAGCTTCGAGCTGGCGGCGCAGGAGAGACTCGGTCTCACCCGCCAGGCGCTGGCTTTCGGACTCACCGACGCAGAGGATCGGCTGAAGCCCCGCGTCGAGCGCCACCGGGAGCTTGGATGCGAGGCGCTCGTCGGTCTCACCGAAATAGGCGCGGCGTTCCGAGTGGCCGATGATCACACCGCTTACGCCCACGTCGCGCAGCATCGGCACCGAGATCTCGCCGGTGAACGCGCCGTGGTCGGCCTCGTGCATGTTCTGGGCGAACACCGCGACGCGCGAGCCGAAAGCGCTGTCGATCATCGCCCGGAGCGCGGTGAACGGCGGACAGATCGCGATCTCGACACCGTCGAGGCTCGCGACGCGCGGCAGGAGCGCCTGAATCAGCTGCTCGGCCTCCGCAACCGTCTTGTTCATCTTCCAGTTGCCTGCCACCAGCGGTACACAGGGCATGGCTCGGCCTACCCGAGCGCCGCGACGCCAGGAAGCACGCGGCCCTCGACGAGCTCGAGCGTCGCGCCGCCGCCCGTCGAAACGTGCGTCACGCGATCGGTCAGGCCGAAGGCTGCGAGCGCGGCGACCGAATCGCCGCCACCCGTGACCGTCGTGCCCGGGCATGCCGCAACCGCCTCCGCGACCACGCGCGTGCCGGCGTCGAATGGCGGAACTTCGAAGACGCCCATCGGCCCATTCCAGAAGACCGTGCCCGCTGCGCGAATCAGCTTCGCGTAGCGCTCAGCCGTGCCGGGACCGATGTCCAGCCCCATCCAGCCATCGGGCACCTCGACGCCGTCGGTGTCGCGACGCTCGGCGCCCTGCTCGGCGCGCTCGCCGATCCCGAGATCGCCCGGCAGCATGAGCTTCGAGCCGCCGCGCTCGAGGGCTCCGCGCGCCGCGTCAAGGCCCTCCTCCTCGCAGAGCGAGGCGCCGACCGAGTGGCCCTGAACCCTGAAGAACGGGAAGCACATCGCGCCGCCGATCAGCACCGCGTCAGCGAGCTCCAGGAAGCGATCGATGACACCGATCTTGTCGGTCACCTTGGAGCCGCCGAGCACCGCGACGAGTGGTCGCGCCGGCTGCTCGAGGATCGCGCTCAGCACCTTGACCTCGCGCTCGAGGAGTAGCCCCGCTGCCGTCTGCGAGACGTGGCGGGTGATCCCCTCGGTCGAAGAGTGCGCGCGGTGAGCGGAGCCGAACGCGTCATTGACATAGACATCGCAGAGCCCGGCGAGCTGCGCGGCGAGCGCGTCGTCGTTCTTCGTCTCGCCCGGCTCGAAGCGGATGTTCTCGAGCACGACGATGTCGCCAGGTTCGAGCGCCGCGACCGCAGCCTTCGCGCTATCGCCCACGACGTCGGTGGCGAAACCGACCTTCGCGCCGGTCAACTGCGCGAGGCGGTCGGCAACCGGTCGCAGCGAGAACGCGGGATCCGGCCCACCCTTGGGGCGGCCGAGGTGCGAGACGAGGATGATCTTCGCGCCGCGCTCGCGCAGCGCCTCGATGGTCGGCAGCGCCGCGCGAATCCGTGTGTCATCGGTGATCACGCCGTCGCGCAGCGGAACGTTGAAATCGACGCGGACGAGAACCCGCTTGCCACTGACATCGAGGTCTGTAAGCGAACGCATGATCAGACCTTCAGTACGAGGTCGACGAGACGGTTGGAGAAACCCCACTCGTTGTCGTACCAGCTAACCGTCTTCACGAGCGTGCCGTCGATGACCGTCGTCAGCGGGCCATCGACGATCGACGAGTAGGTGCTCCCGACGATGTCCGAGGAGACGATCGGATCCTCGGTGTAGGCCATGATGCCCGCGAGGTCACCGGCGTCGGCGCGCTCGCGCAGCGCCGCATTGATCTCTTCCTTGGTCGTCTCGCGCGCGGCCTCGAATGTGAGGTCGACCAGCGATCCGACCGGAACGGGAGCGCGCACCGCAAACCCGGTCAGCTTGCCGGCGAGCTCGGGCAGCACGAGGCCGACCGCCTTCGCGGCACCGCTCGAGGCGGGGATCAGGTTGAGCGCCGCCGCGCGCGCCCGACGTAGGTCCTTGTGCGGCATGTCGTGAAGGCGCTGATCGGCCGTGTAGGCGTGGATCGTTGTCATCAGGCCGTGCTTGATGCCCACTGCCTCGTGGAGGACCTTCGCCATCGGCGCGAGGCAGTTCGTCGTGCACGAACCGTTGGAGATGATGTGGTGGCTCGCGGGGTCGTACTGGTCGAAGTTGACGCCGAGCACGACCGTGATGTCCTCGTCGGTCGCCGGTGCACTGATCACGACCTTCCGCGCGCCGCCCGCGAGATGCTTCTCGGCGCCATCGCGCTTGGTGAAGATCCCGGTCGACTCGATCACGACGTCGGCGCCGAGATCGCCCCAGTTGATGTCGCCCGGGTCGCGCTCCGCGAGCACCTTCACGCGCTCACCGTCAACCACGAGCTCGTCCCCCTCGACGACGACCTCGCCGGGGAAACGGCCGTACAGCGAGTCGTAGCGCAGCAGGTGCGCGATCATCTCCAGGTCCATCACGTCGTTGAGCGCGACCCACTCGAGGTCCGCCCCCGACTGCTTCGCAGCGCGGAAAACGCCCCTGCCGATCCGGCCGAAGCCGTTTATCCCTACACGTACGGGCATACCACCATCCTTCGGTGCTGACGAATTACTGACGAAGCGGCGAGCCGCCCGCGGCGGGAGGGCCTAGCCGTCGGCGGCTTGCTTGCCGACGTCCCGGTGGCTCACCTGTACAAGCATGTCAACTTCACGCGCGTAACGTCGTGCGAGGTGCTCGACGACCGCGACCGAACGGTGACGCCCGCCGGTGCAGCCGATCGCGACCAGCAGGTGCGATTTACCCTCAGCCACATACTGGGGCAGGAGGAAGTCGAGCAGCGGCTCGATCAGGTCGTAGAGCTGCCGCAGGCGGCCGTCGCTGTCGATGAAGGCGACGACGAGCGGGTCGGTGCCAGTGAGCGGACGTAGCTCCGCGTCGTAGTGCGGGTTGGCCAGAAAGCGCACGTCGAACAGCAGGTCCGCGTCGCGCATCGGACCGTGCTTGAAGCCGAAGCTCGCGAACGTGACCGAGAGCTGCGTCGCACGCTCCGGGCCGAGCAGCCGCTCCACGATCGCCTCGCGCAGCCCGTTCGTCGAGAGCGCGCTCGTGTCGATCACTACGTCCGCGCGGCGCTCGAGCGGGCGCAGCAGCTCGCGTTCGGCGGCGATGCCCTCACCGACCGACGCCGCGAGGGGGTGACGGCGACGCGTCTCCTGGTATCGGTTACGCAGCGTTTGCTCGTCAGCGTCGAGGAACAGCACGCGGTGGCGCATCCCACCGCGATCGAGCATGTCGAGCACTCCGCCCATCGCCTCGAAGTACTCACCGCCGCGCACGTCGGAGACGATGGCGGCGCGCTCGACCTTCGACCCATCGTGCGAGAAGAGCTCGACGAGGCCCTCGATCAGCCGTGGCGGCAGATTGTCGACCGAGAAATAGCCCGCGTCCTCGAAGACGTTCAGTGCAGTCGACTTGCCGGCACCGGAGAAGCCCGTGATGATCACCAAGTCGTCCACGCTTTGGAGCCTAGCGACGCAGCGCGCTTTCGCGCCGACGACTGGCAGCGAGACCTCAGCCGACGCGGTGGAGGCGCGCGTGGATGTCGCGACCCAGCTTCGCCGGCACACCGGGAACCGACTGGAGCTGCTCGACGCTCGCGCCGAGCACGGCGTCCGGCGAACCGAAGTGGGCGATCAGCGCGCGCTTGCGCGCCGGCCCAACGCCCGGTAGCTCGTCAAGCAGCGAGGCCGTCATCGCGCGGTCACGCCGCTGACGGTGGTGGGTCACCGCGAAGCGGTGGGCTTCGTCACGGACGCGCTGGAGAAGCTGGAGCGCGGGCGTGTCGTGGGCCAGGCGCAGGGGCTCGCTCCGGCCCGGCAAGTACACCTCCTCGAGCCGCTTCGCTAAGGCAATCACTGCGACTCCGCGATCGAGAGCAGGGCCGAGCGAAGCGAGGCCGCTGCTCAGCTGGCCCTTGCCGCCGTCGATCACGATCAGGTTGGGGAGCGTCGCGAACGAGCGGTCGTAGCCGGCATCGTGCGGCGAGATGTCGATGTGGCGCTCGAAGCTCGCCATCCGCCGGTCGAGCACCTCCGCCATCGCCGCGAAGTCGTCGGGGCCGGCGCCATCGAGCGAACGGATCCGAAAGCGGCGATAGTCCGAGCGCCGTGGCGCACCCGCTTCGAAAACGACCATCGAGGCGACCGTGTGGGTGCCCATCAGGTTCGAGATGTCAAAGCACTCGATGCGCATCGGAGGCGCGTCCAGAGCAAGCACCTCGCGCAGGCTGTCGAGCGCTTCGGCCCGGTGCTCGCGGCGGCGTTCGGCCTTCAGCTGGTCCTCCTCCAGGGCGAGCGCGGCATTGCGCGCGGCGAGCTCGAGGATCCGGCGTTTTTCGCCCCGCTCTGCGGCGCGGACCTCGACAGGACCCCGCCGCCGCTGCGCGAGTGCGGCGATCGCGGCCGCCGAGACGGGAGTCTCGACGACGATCTGCGCCGGGACTGCGGCGGCCGTCTCGTAGTACTGGAGCAGGAACTCCTCGATCACTTCGGCCTGGGGGCGCTCGGCTTCGTTTGCCAGGTAGAACGACTGCCGGTCCGAGAGGACGCCATCGCGGACCTGGAACACCTGGGCGTTGGCGTCCGCGCCGCGCAGCGCAACGGCGATCGCATCGAGCGTGCCAATCTGCGAGCTCGCGACGCGCTGGCGCTCGAGCAGCGAGCGAACCGCGTTCAGGCGGTTGCGCTCCACGGCCGCCTGCTCGAACGCCTGTGCCTCCGAGGCCGAGCGCATGCGCTGCTCGAGCTCGTGCTCGATGCCCTTGTAATTGCCTCGCAGGAACTCGGCGACACCGTCGATTCCGCGGCGGTACTCGGCGCGCGCGACATAGCCGACGCAGGGTGCGCCGCAGCGCTTGATGTGGTAGTCGAGGCACGGCGATCCGGAGCGCCGGCCCGGCTCGGTGCCGGTGCAGGAGCGGATCAGGAAGACGCGGGAGAGCACCTCCAGCGTGTCGCGGACGCGTTTCGCGTTCGAATACGGACCGAAGTAGACGCGATTCGAGCGATGGCGCTCGCGCGTGAAGTACACGCGGGGGAAGTCCTCGTCCATCGAGATGCCGATGAACGGGTAGGACTTGTCATCGCGCAGGCGAATGTTGAAGCGCGGCCGGTACTGCTTGATGAACGCCTGCTCGGCCAGCAGCGCCTCGGCTTCGCTGCCGACGATCAGGCACTCGATGTCCGCGATCTCAGCGACCATCGTGTCGTGCCCCGGGGTGCCCGACCGCGTTTCGGCGCGGAAGTGCGACGCGACACGCTTGCGGATCGAAATTGCCTTGCCGACGTAGATAACGCGACCTTCGGCGTCGCGGAAAAGATAGACGCCTGGTTGGTCGGGGAGCTTGCGCCGCTGCTCGCCGAGGGCCTGAGGATTCAGTAGCTGCGCCAGACCTGGTACACGCGGATCAGGCCAGCGACGCACGTCGCGAGCAGGACGATCTCGATCAGCGCCCCGGCCGTCGAGTTGAACCACTGGGCGCCGGCGAGCAGGACGACGATGCCCGCGAGCGACACATAGAGAATCCCGCGATCCAGATCACCAACGCTGTAGATCTCGATCCGGCGGTCGCGATATAGGCGCGCGATGAAGTATGCGATCAGCGCGGCGAGCGTGAGCGAGAGGATCGCGCTGACGATCCCTTGAGCTTGCGAGCTCCCTGGGATCGCGGCGATTGCGAGCGCGATCAGTACGAGGATCGCGATATTCCGAGTAGCTGTCACCTACGACAAATGTAGAGCAGGTGCTGGCGCGCGAAGCCGCCGCCGGAGATTGAGGCTTAGAGCAGGGCCTCGAGCTCAGCGTAGGCCAGCTCGACGGCCCGCTTGGCCGCGGTGTGCCGGGCCTCGCTCTTGGCAGCCTCGTAGCGGGTCGCCCATGCGGCCGGGTCTGCGAGCTCCTCCTCGAGCTGGGCGAACGCCGCTTCAGCGTGCTCGATGGCCTTCGCAGCCTCCTCCTGCCGGCGCTCGCGGTTCTTGCTCGTGCTCGCGGGTTGCGGGGCCTGCTTTTGCGGCTTCGCTGCGACTCGCGCCCGCGTGGGCGCAGGGGGTGCCGCGGGCTCCGCCTCCTGCCCGTCGCGCTCGCGTTCGGCGCGCACACGCAGGTACTCCGGCCAGCCGCCGCTGTAGCTGCGCAGGTGGCGGTTCTCGAGCGCCACCGTGCGCGTGCCGACGGCGTCGAGCAGGGCGCGGTCGTGGGTTACCAGCAGCAACGCGCCCTTGAAAGCCCTGAGAGCATCCTCGAGCGCCTCGCGAGATTCGATATCGAGGTGATTGGTCGGCTCATCGAGGATCAGCACGTTCGCGTTGCCGCTGACGAGGATCGCGAGCGAAAGACGGCGGCGCTCTCCGCCCGAGAGCCCCGAGAGCGGCTTGTCGGCGTCCTCGCCGCTGAACAGGAAGCTCCCCAGCAGCGCGCGTGCCTTGCCTGGTGTGAACCCGGTTTGGCGCTGTACCGCCTGAACCACGCTGCCCTCATCGCCGAGCTCCTCGGCGTGCTGGCTGAGGTAGCCGATCGTCACGTTGTGACCGCGACTCAGCTTCCCCTCGGGTAGCGGTCGCGTGCCTGCCAGGGTGTCGATCAGCGTCGTCTTGCCCGTGCCGTTGCGACCTACGAGCGACACGTGCTCGCTGCGCTCGAGCCAGAGGTCAGCGTGCTCGATCAGCGTGCGCGGCGGCTCGCCGACCGCGATCCGGCCGTTCACGAGCTCGAAGACGACGCGGCCGGAGCGCTCGACCTGACCGAACTCGAAGCTGAGTGCCGCGCCGTCCTTGGGATCGCGCGAGATGCGTTCGATCTTCGCGAGCTGCTTGCGACGCGACTGCGCCTGGCGCGCGCGGGTACCGGCGCTCCAGCGCTCGACGAAGCGCTCGAGGCGCGCGATCTCGGCCTGCTGGCGCTCGATCGCGCGGCCGAGTGCCAGCTCGCGCGCGGCCTGCTCCTTGCGCCAAGCGTGCCAGGTGCCGGGAAAGAAGCGGCTGCGTCCGGCCTCCAGCTCGAGCACAGCAGTACCGACCGTCTCGAGGAACCAGCGGTCGTGGGCGACGAGGGCGATCGCGCCGGGAAATGCGACCAGCGTCTGCTCGAGCCATTCGAGCGACTCGAGGTCGAGGTGGTTTGTGGGCTCGTCGAGCAGCAGCAGGTCCGGGCGCGTCGCGAGCGCGCGGGCAAGCGAGGCGCGCGTGAGCTCGCCACCGGAGAACGTCTTCAAGGTACGTGGCAAGTCCTGCTCCGAGAAGCCGAGGCCGCGCGCCACGTCGTTGGCGCGATTGCGCCAGAGGTAACCACCGTGGTGCTCGAGCTCGGCCTGCGCCTTCGCGTAGCGCTCGAGCGTCTGCGGGTCGCTCGCGCCGGCGGCCATCGCCCCCTCGAGCTTGCTCAGGCGCTGCTCGATCGCCAGCTCGACCTGGCAGCCGGAGAGCAAATACTGCTCGAGTGCGACGGCGCGGTCGCGTGGTGGGCGCTGATCGTGGAGCGCGACGCGCACCCCCCTGGCGAAGCTGAGCTCGCCGCCGTCGAGCGTCGCGTCGCCGGCCAGCATCCGCAGCAGCGTCGTCTTGCCGGCTCCGTTGCGACCGGCGATCGTCATCCGCTCGCGCGGCTCGAGCTTGAACGAGACGCCGCGCAAGAGCGGTGTCCCCGCGACGTCCTTCGCGAGATTCGACGCGAGGCAGACAGCCATCGCCGCATCGTATGCGGCGCCTGCCTGCTCCGATACGATGCGGGCGATGCGGAGGCTGATGCTCTCAACGGCTGCGACTTTCGTGGGACTGCTCGTCGTCGCGCCGGCCGCGCTTGCCGTCGGTGGCGAGGGACTGCTCGGGGAAACCACCGATACGACGATCACCTGGGCCGGGCTCGGGCTGATCATCTTCTTCCCCGTGTTTGTCGGACTCGCCAGCCTGCTCCAGTGGCACCTCGAGAAGCGCAAGCACGCACGCTACGACGCACAGAAGGCGCGCGAGCAAAGCGCCGACTGGCGCGGCGGCTGGTAGCGCGCCGGTCCGCCGAACTCGCGACGGAACGTGGTGAGTAGGGCGCGCGGCGCCTGACATGATCCGGGCTGATGCCAGGCGTCGAAGCGGCGATCGAAGTGCGCGATCTGCGCAAGAGCTACCCCGCATCGCGGGGGGCAGGCGGCGCCATCGATGCGGTTCGCGGTATCGACTTCAGCGTCGCGCGGGGCGAGATCTTCGGTCTGCTCGGACCTAACGGCGCGGGCAAGACGACGACCGTTGAGATCCTCGAGGGATACAGGCAGCGAACGGCCGGGGCCGTCAGCGTCCTCGGCTTCGATCCGAGCGAGCGGCCGCGAGAGCTGCGCGCGCGCGTCGGCATCGTCTTACAGAGCAGCGGCATCTACGCGCACGCCACCGTCGCCGAGCTGCTCGCGCACTTCGCCGACTTCTACCCGCGCCCGCGAAAGATCGACCAGGTAATCGAGCTCGCCGGCCTGGCAGAAAAACGCGATCAGCAGGCGCGCCACCTGTCGGGCGGCCAGCGCCGCCGGCTCGATCTCGCTCTCGCGCTGATCGGCGACCCCGAGCTGATCTTCCTCGATGAGCCGACGACGGGATTCGACCCGGCCGCTCGGCGCGGCGCGTGGCAGACGATCCGCTCCCTGCGCGAGCTCGGCAAGACGGTGCTGCTCACAACGCACTACCTCGACGAGGCGCAGGAGCTCGCCGACCGCGTGGCGATCATCAAGGGCGGGCGAATCCTCGCCGAGGGCTCTCCGGCTGAGCTCGGCGTCGGCGCGGGATCGCGCTATCGGGTCGCCTACGCGAACGGGAATGGCGAGCTGACGATCGTCGAGACCGACGACCCGACGCGCCTGCTCAACGAGCTGACGAGCGCGGCCCTTGCCCGGGGCGAGCAGCTCAACGCGCTGTCGGTGACGCGCCCGAGCCTCGAAGACGTGTACCTGGAGCTGACGAGCGATGCGTAGCGCCGGGGCACTGCTGTGGCGGGAGTACCGCTTCGAGCGGCGCATGTTCTGGCGCAACCGGAGCGCCGCGTTCTTCAACTTCCTGCTGCCTTTGATCTTCCTTGCGCTGTTCGGCGCGATCGTTGCCGGTCATCGCAACGAGCTCGACGTGATCGTGCCCGGTATCGCCGGGATGAGCGTGATGTCGACGACATTCACCGCGCTCGCCTACAACCTCACCTTCCTGCGCGAGCAGGGAGTGCTCAAGCGGATCCGCGGCACGCCGCTACCGAGCGGCGTCTACCTGTGCGGGCTCGCGCTGAACGCCGTCACCAACGCGGCGATCCAGATCGGGATCGTGGTCGTCGCCGGTCGCGTCTTCTTCGGCCTCGGCTGGCCGCCGCAACCGCTGACCCTGATCGTGTTCGCGGTCGTTGGCGTCGCCGCCTTTGCGTTGCTGGGCGCGGCACTGTCGCACGCGATCCCAAGCTTCGAGTCGGCGCCGGCGATCGTCAACAGCGTCTTCGTACCGGTAATCCTCGTTTCGGGCGTCTTCTTCGACGTCAAGCACGTGCCGGGCTTTCTGCGCGACATCGCGCAGGCGCTACCGCTCGAGCCGCTGATCAACGGTCTCACGGGCGGACTCGTCCAGGGGCACGGGGCGCTCGGCTCACACCTCACCGCGCTCGCGGTCATCGGCCTTTGGGCAGTCGTTGGCGTCGTGCTCGCGGTCCGCGGCTTCAGCTGGGAAGCAAGGCGCGGCTAGCGGGGCGCGGCGAGTTCGCTAGACGACGATGCGCAGCGCCAGGTCGTGCGGGCAGCCGGCGTCGAGCAGCCGGCGGACGTCGTCGAGCTCGATGTGCTCGCCGGCGTTGCGGGTCGCCGCGAGCATCAGCGCCTGCATGGTGTCGAAGCCAAGCTCAAGGAACGCCTGCGCTCTCGCCTGCTCGCTTGCCGTCGCCGTCGTTGGGATGACCGTCATCGAACACACCTCCCGTGACCGATTGCGCGCGACATGAGACCAGCGAGCCCGGACGGAAAGCGCGCGCGTCTATGCTGCGAGCCTCGCAATGAGCGCAGCGGAATCGGTAGAGGAAGTTCGTTGGCGACTGTCGGACCTGCTCGACGGGGGCGGGCCCGAGCGCGCGACCGAACTGCTCGATGCCGCGCTCGAGCGCGCTAGGCGGTTCGCGCAGCGCTACCGCGGCGCACTCGCGACGATCGACTCTGCGGGCCTGCGCGAAGCGATGGCCGAGCTCGCCGAGATCTACGACCTCGCCGGTCGTGCCGGTTCGTTCGCCGGGCTTAGCTTCTCCACCGACACGACGGATCCACAGCGCGGTGCACTGCTCCAAAGCATCCAGGAGCGCGGCACGAGACTCGAGACGCTGCTCCTGTTCTTCGACCTCGAGTGGGCGGGGCTCGACAACGAGCGCGCAGAGGAGCTCCTCGCCGGCGAGGGCCTCGACTTCGCGCGCCATCACCTAAAGACCGCGCGCCGCTACCGCCCGCACTTGCTCAGCGAGCCGGAGGAGCGGATCATCACCGAGAAGGCGCTGAGCGCGCACGCGGCTTGGACGCGCCTGTTCGCGGAGCAGACCGCGGCGATCGAGGTCGCGCTTGGTGATGAGAAGTTGACGCTCGATGTCGCGCTCAGCCGCCTCATGCTGCCCTCGCGCGAGAGCCGGCGCGAAGCGGCGGAAGCCGTCACGCGGGCCCTCGAGCCCGGGTTGCGCACGCGTGCATCGATCTACAACGCGCTGCTCGTCGACAAGACGACCGAGGATCGCCTGCGGTCCTACCCGCATTGGCTGAGCGAGCGCAACCTCGCGAACGAAGCCAGCGATGAGTCCGTCGCCGCGCTGATCGCTGCCGTTCGCGCCCGCGACGAGCTGCCGCGCCGGTGGTATCGCCTCAAAGCCACGCTGCTCGGGATCGATCGGCTCGCCGACTATGACCGGATGGCACCGCTCGCCGCCGAGGAGGTCGAGATCCCCTGGGCGCAGGCGCGCGAGATCGTGCTCACCGGATACGGCGCGTTCTCGAGCGAGCTCGGCGCGCTCGTCGAGCGCTTCTTCGCCGAGCCGTGGATCGATGCGCCCCCGGCGGGAGGCAAGCGGGGTGGCGCGTTCTGCTCCTACACGGTGCCCTCGGTCCACCCCTACGTGCTGCTCAACTACACGAGCCGCAGGCGCGACGTGCTGACGCTCGCCCACGAGCTCGGACACGGCGTGCACGCGTCGCTCGCGGCGCGCCAGGGCATCTTCCACCAGGGCATGCCGCTGACGCTCGCCGAGACCGCGTCGGTGTTCGGCGAGTCGTTGATCTTCGCGAGCCTGCTCGAATCCTGCCCCACCCCGGGCGCTCGCCTGTCACTCCTCGCAGAGAATGTCGAGGACGCGATCGCGACCGTGTTCCGCCAGGTCGCAATGAACCAATTCGAGGATCAGGTACACACGCGCCGTCGTGCGGAAGGCGAGCTGTCGGTCGAGGGGTTCGCCGAGCTCTGGACCGCGACCCAGACCGAGCTCCTCGGTGACTCGGTCGAGCTGACAGAGAACTACCACTGCTGGTGGTCCTACATCCCGCACTTCATCAACACGCCGGGCTATGTGTACGCGTACGCGTACGGACAGCTGCTCGCGCTATCGGTTTACGAGCGCTACCTCGAGGAGGGGCGCGGCTTCGAGCAGCGTTACATCGAGCTGCTCGCGGCGGGCGGCTCGCGCAGCCCTGAAGAGCTCGGGACGATCGTCGGTATCGACCTCACGGATCCCGGATTCTGGGACAGCGGCCTCGACCTCGTCGAGCGCCGCGTCGCGCAGGCCGAGGCGGCCGCGGCTGAGGTCGGGACGATCGCCGGACTATGATCGCTGGGTGACCGGCCTGGACGCGGCGCGCCGCCGCGGGCAGCCTTCGCCGCAGATGACGCAAACCCAGCCAATCGCTCCGCCTCGAGGAACGGAGGCACCGCGGCGCACGGGCGCGAGCGTCGAAGTCGACCATGTGAGCCGCCGCTACGGCGCCGTGACGGCGCTGCAGGATGCCTCGCTACGGGCGGCGCCGGGCGAGATGGTCGCGGTCACCGGTCACTCGGCGTCCGGTAAGAGCACCCTGCTGAACCTGATCGGGGGTCTCGACCAGCCCTCGAGCGGGAGCGTCCTGATCGATGGCACGGAGATCTGGCGCGAGCCGGACGTCGCACGCCACCGCCGCGAGCTCGTCGGCTTCGTCTTCCAGCAGCATTTCCTGCTCGCCGACCTGACGGCGCGCGCCAACATCGAGGTGGCGCTGATCGGCGCCGGGATGCCACGCGCGCGGCGGCGTGCGCGAGCACTGGAACTGCTCGGCGAGGTCGGCCTGGCGCACCGCGGCGAGCACCAACCGGGACAACTGTCGGGCGGCGAGCGCCAGCGCGTGGCGCTCGCGCGCGCGCTCGCCAACGAGCCACGCCTGCTGCTCGCCGACGAGCCGACCGGGGCGCTCGACACCGCCACCTCGCAGCGCATCCTCGACCTGCTCGGTGAGCTGCGCGCGCGGCGCGGGATGACGCTGATCATCGTCAGCTACGACGAGCAGGTCGGCGAGCGCGCCGACCGGATGCTGACCGTTACCGACGGCGTCCTGACCGCGAATCAGTAGAGCTCGCGCCAGCTGAACTGCGGCGCGTAGCCGAGGACACGGCGCGCCTTGTCGATCGCGAGCAGCGTCTCGGTCCCCTGCAAGCTGCCGGCGACCGGGACGCCGGGGAAGACCTCGGCCATCAGCTCGCGGCTCGGGCGATTCATCACGCTGTCGGCGGCCGCGATGATGAAGCTATCGGCCCCGCTGAGATCGGCGTCGAGCGCGAGCCGGACGCTCTCGGCCACATGGCTCTCATCGACGTAGGCCCAGAGGTTCCACTTGCGCCGCTGCGGGTCCTCCCAGAACTCCGGGAAGCGCTCGTAATCGGCGCGCACCATCACGTTCGAGAAGCGCAGCCCGAGGATCGTCGTGCCGAACCTGCGGTGGACCTGCCGCGCGATCTCCTCGCCGAGCACCTTCGAGAGCGCATAGCTCGTCTCCGGGTAGACGTGCGCCTCGTCGACCGGGGCGTAATCGGGCGGCCGCTCGAACGGGAGTCCAAGCGTCGTCTCGCTCGATGCCCACACGACGCGCGTGATCCCGAGCCGGGCGGCCGCGAAGAAGACCGTGTACGTGCTCGTGACGTTGGTCCGAAAGACCGTGTCCGGCGTCCCGTGCGCCGGCGAGGGGATCGCCGCGAAGTGCACGATCGCGTCGACCACCGGCCAGCTGTCGCCGCCAGCGAGCGCCTCGAGCGTCTGCCCGTAGTCGGTCACGTCCGCGCGCGCGAAAGGAATATCGGCCTCGGGCCCCGGCGACTCCGGCGAGGGCACGAGATCGATGTTGATCACGTCATGCCCGCGCTCGCGCAGGTCGCGCACGACCGGCCGTCCCGCCTTCCCGCTCCCCCCGGTCACCGCGATGCGCATGTACCTACATCTATCAAAAACGTCGCACGTCAGGCTCGCGCAAGCCCCTTCAGCGGCGGCATCCGCGTGACTCGCCACGCCGGGTAGATGCCGCCGAGCACGCCGATCGAGATCCCCACGAGCAAGCCGCGACCGAGTCCCCAGGCCGTGATCGCCGGTGAGACGAACTCGCCGGCGCCGAGCACACTCACGAGCAGCTGGCTGCCGATGACTCCGAGCAGCAGACCGAGGCCCGCGCCGAGCAAGCTGACGGCGACGCCCTCGCCGACGATCAAGGTCGCAACGCGACTCGCGCTCCAGCCCATCGCACTCAGCAGGGCGAGCTCCCCCTGACGCTCGAGCACCGCCATCGCCATCGTGTTCGTCACGCTGATCCCGCCGACGATCAGCGCGATCACGATGAAGACGAGCGTCGCGTTCTGGATCAGAACGGTGTTGGCGCCGGCACGAGCCGCCTCACCAGGGTCGGTGAAGACGTTCGTGTGCGGGAGCTGCTGCTGGATCGACCGTTGCGCCAGCGCCTTCGAGACACCCGGGGCGAGCTGCACGGCGATCGTCGTCGCCTCACCCTGGTCGCCCGCGAGCGCTTGGGCGAGACCTAGCGGGAGAAACGCCCCGTCGTCCTCGTAGGGGACCCCCGAGTGATAGATGCCCACGATCGGCAGGCGGTGCCCGCCGACGACGAGCGTGCCGCCAAGACGCAGATGAAGGTCGTCGGCGAGCACGCTGCCGACGACCGCCTGATGCCCGCGTGCCGCCCGGCCCGACACGTAGATCAAGCGCCGCGCGACAAACCCGCTCGGTTGCGCGCCGAAGACGAACGACGGCGGCGAGCCCTTCACCTTGCCGACGATCAGCAGCAGCGGCGTCGCGCCGACGACATTGCGGTCGTGCTCGAGCCTCCCCACGAGTGAGAGCGGCAGGAGCGAGGCCGTGGGATCCGCGACGGCGGCCTGGAAGACGCCCAAATCGGAGCCGCCAAGATTGACGAGGCCGGCCGCCGAACGCGTCAGTCCGGCGCTCACCGACAGCAGCGCAACGATCGTTGCGACGCCCACTCCGACGCCGAATGACGTGAGAACGGTGCGCCCGGCGCGGCGCCTCAGGTTCGTGAGAATGAGCGCCAGCATCGCTCGCGGCCCAGCCTACAGCCCGGCCGCGATCCTCATACGTTAGTTTGATCAGGATTCCGGCAACCTCGCGTGGGGTAGGAGTTCGCCACGCGATCAGGGTCATCGCACCATCGCGCACGACCGCGCGTTACACGGTGAGGTAATGACGTCCAGGCTCGGCACACGCAACGCAGGGCGGACACGCACGCGCGTGGCACTCGCCGCTGCCCTGCTCGCGGGCTTGCTCGCGATCGCCGCCACGCCGGCCGTCGCGACTCCGTCGCTCGGCTCGTGGAACTCGACGAGCCTCGGTGCCGCCCAGACCGGCGTGTCCTGCCCGTCCGCCGGCCTCTGCGTCTCGGTCGGTGCGACAAACGCCTACGTGAACACCGCTCCGAGCACCGGCACGACCTGGCAGCAACAGGCGACCGGTGCCGTAGGCGCCCTGAAGGCCGTCTCGTGCGCCCCCGGCAGCTCGTTCTGCGTCGCGGTCGGCGCATCCGGCGCGGTCGTCGTGAACTCCGCCACCGGGTCGGGCAGCTGGACTGCATTGCCCACCCAAGACAGCGGTGACACGCTCACGAGCGTCTCCTGCCCCTCGACCAGTTTCTGCCTGGCGGTCGACTCGAGCGGCGGCGCGATCTACAGTACGAACTCCGGTGGCAGCTGGACCTCGGCCTCGCCCGGACATACGTTCACGGCAGCGGCGTGCACCGGCTCGTCGCTGTGCGCCGCAGTCGACGCGAGCGGCCACATCTACGTCTCGGGCACACCGCAGAGCGGCGGCTGGAACCTCGAGGCCGTCGACGCGAACGCGAACCTGAACTCAGTCGCCTGCGGAACGACGAACGGCATCTGCGTCGCGGTCGACGGCAGCGGCTACGTCTGGGCAACGCAGAACGCCTCGACGTGGAGCTCGACACACATCGCGAGCTCGCTCAGCGCGGTGACCTGCACACCATCGGGCGTCTGCGTAGCCGCGGGCAGCGGCACGGCCTACGCGAGCGACAACCCCACCTCCGGTAATCCGTCCTGGGCTTCGAGCTCGCTCGCCGCCTCGCCGCCAACGGGCGTCTCCTGCGCCGACCAGGGCCTGTGCGCTGCCGTTGACGGCGCCGGCAGCGCCTACGTCGCGACGCTGCCTGCGCCGAGCGCCACCACGGGCAGCGCGAGCAGCGTGAGCCAGACGACCGCGACGCTGAACGCGACCGTCAACCCGAACGACGCCGCGCTCACCAGCTGCTACTTCGAGTACGGCACCGGCACCTCCTACGGCTCGACCGCCCCATGCTCGAGCACGCCCTCGCCGACCGGCGGAGTGCAGAGCGTCAGCGCCCAGGTCAGCGGGCTGTCGGCCGGTACGACCTACCACTTCCAGGTCGTGGCCACGAGCGCGATCGGCTCGAGCGCCGGCGGCGACCAGAGTTTCGCAACGGCGGCGCCGCTACACCCCTCGCCGTCGATCATCGGCACGGCGGCAGTCGGCAACACGCTCACGTGCAGCCTCGGCGTGACGCTGCCGGCAGGGGCCAGCGCGAGCTACGGCTGGGTGCGCGACACGACTCCGATCGCGGGCGCCACCGGCGCGACCTACGTGGTCGCCGTCGCCGACGAGACCCACCACCTCTATTGCTCGGCGACGATCAGCGGCGACGGCGGTACCGCGAGCGCCAACAGCGGCTACGTCTCCGTCCCGTCGGAGACGCTCGGCACCATCTTCGAGACGATCGTCGGGCCGCCAACGTCCTCGGCCCGAACGGTGTCGATGGCGATCACCTGCTCGCCGCAGGCGGTGTCAGCGTGCGCGGTCACGCTCACGCTGACCACGCTGGGACGCCACCCGCACCGCCTCGGCACGAAGACCGCGCGGATCGCCCCGGGAGCGAAGGTGACCGTGAGCGTCGCCCTCGACAGCGCAGCGCGCGCGAGCCTCGCGCGCGCTCACCGGCTCACGGCAGAGCTGACCGTGACCGGCACGATCGTCGGAGTGATCAAGGGGACGCTCAAGCGGCAGAAGATCACGTTCACGACCGGCCGTCATGCGCGTCGCCACTAGAGCGCTGCTCGCACTCGCGGCGGCGCTCGTGGCGAGTGCGACGCTGGCGGCGGCCGGGACCGGGGCGAGCACGCAAGCGCTCACGCCAACCCCGTACATGGGCTGGGACACATACTTCGCGTTCGGCTCGCACTACGACGAGGCAACGGTGCTCGAGCAAGCGAGCAACGTGATCACGAGTGGGATGCAGAAGGCCGGCTACCGGCTGATCTGGCTCGACGTCGGCTGGTGGCAGTCCGGCCTGCGCGGCAGCGGCGGCCAGATCGTCGTCAATCCGCAGCACTGGCCGCACGGGATGGCCTGGTTCGTGCGCACGCTGCACGGGATGGGCTTCAAGGTCGGGCTCTACTCGGACGCCGGCATCAACGGCTGCGGCGGCATCAACCAGGGCATGTACGGCCACTACCAGCAGGACATCAACACGTTCGCCGCCTGGGGCTTCGACGCGGTGAAAGTCGACTTCTGCGGTGGCGATGACCTGCATCTGAACCCGAAGACCGCGTACACGCAGATCCACCAGGCGATCCTCCACGACACGCCGCGCCGGCCGATGCTGCTCAACGTCTGCGTCTTCCCCGAGCCCGGCCAGGTCCACGGCTACCCGCCGTTCGGCGCGTCCTCTTTCGCGTCCTGGTCGTTCGCCCCCGCGATCGCCAACAGCTGGCGCACCGACACGGACGTCGGCTCCCCCGCCGGCGTCCCGTGGTACGCGGTCGCTCGCAACATGCTGGCCGACGCAACCAACAAGAAGGCCGCCGGACCGGGGCACTGGAACGACCCCGACTACCTCGGGCCGAACCTCGGCCTCAGCGACAGAGAGTTCCAGACGCAGTTCAGCATGTGGGCGATGCTCGCGGCGCCGTTGATGGTTAGCGCGAACCTCTCGACGGTCAGCCAGGCGAGCTTCGCGACGATCCTCAACAAGCAGATGATCGCGATCGACCAGGATCCGCTCGGGCAGCAGGGCGTCCAGCTGCAGCCCGCGAAGGTCTCGACCGCGCCCGTGGACCCGGCGGGCGAGGTCTGGATCAAGCCGCTCGTCGGCGGCGCCTACGCGGTCGCACTGCTCAACCTCGACGGCTCGACGACGCTCAGCATCTCGACAACGACCCAGGCGATCGGCATGCAGAAGGCCGCCAGCTACAAGCTCGCGAACGTCTGGGCCGGCGGGACTACGCAGACGAGCGGCCTGATCAGCGCGACCGTCCAGCCACACCAGACGGTCGTCTACATCGTCACCCCCGCGTAGGGAGGCCGGCGCGCATGCGCCGGCCCCGTCCGGCGCATGCGCCGGACGGCGGGTGGGCACATGTGCCCACCCGAAAAGCAAAAGGACGCGACCGGCACGTGGCCGGCCGCGTCCCAACTTGCCTTACCGCTAGAGGCTCTTAACCTGGGCGAGATCGAAGTTCACGACCGCCGTGGGCAGCGGTGCGAACGACTGGGCGCCGGTCTTCGAGATCGACTGCTCAGCCGAGCTCAGCCAGAACTCGATGAATGTCTGCAGGTCCGCAACATCCGGGCCCTCGGAGCGCACGATCACGTCCGTGAACGTCGACAGCGGGTAGAGGTTCTGGATCGCGAGCTGCTTGCTCGTCGGCTTCTTCGCCTTCAGCCCCTTCTTGAAGCGCCCTTGATGGCGTCGGGCAAAGTAGTTCTTGTCGTCCACTGCGGGCGTCTGAAGCGAGACCCAGCAGACCAGCCCGATGAGCATGCCGGCGGGGAGCGTGATGGTCACTGTCAAGCTGCTGACTACCCAGGCGTCCGGAACCGCCGTGGTCCAATCGTGCTACGCGCCGCGAATCTTTGCCGGGTTGCGCCGCGCCTTCGTCTTACGGCGTGTCGGCTCGAAGCGGTAGCCACCACGCTGGTGGGTATGAATGACGTCCAGCTTCGGCTCGATCGTGGCGAGCTTTGAGCGTATGCGCCCGACTCGAACATCTACGGAGCGGTCACGTGGTCCGAGCGGCCCGTGCCACAGTGCCGCGAAGATCGTCCCTCGCGAGACCACCTGACCGGGTCTGTCGGCCAGGTAGACCAGAACGTCCATCTCCTTGGCGGTGAGCCAGACACTCTTGGCGCCGATCGTCACGCGCAGTTGCGCGGGATCGATCTGAACAGGCCCGTCGAGCGGCATCCCGCCCTCGGCGCGCGGGCGCCTGATCGGCTCGGGCGTCAGGCGGTAGCCGAGACCCTTGTGGCCGTGGATGAAGCGCCAGCCAGGACCGGCCTGGTCCAGGGCCTTGCGGACCTTGTGCACACAGATGTCAACCGATCGATCACCCGACTGGCGCTCGCCGCCCCATGCCTCTAGGTAGAGGTCATCGCGGTTGACGATCTCGGTCGGGCGGCGAGCCAATGCAACCAGCACCTTGTGCGCGTGGCCGCCGATCACCGCGGCTCTGCCTTCGATGCGGGCGAGCGGCTGGTGCAGATGAACCTCGAGCGGCCCTACGCACAAGACCTCGTCTCGTTCCTCAAGCGACATCGCGCGGGGCACAGTTATTCGGATGCTTCACGGCAGCGTGTTATGCGCTTGTAATGCGGTCGGTCGGCTGACCGCTCAAGCAGCTGGGGACGCGACCGCGGCTTGCCGATCGCGTCCCCATGACCTGGGCGCGTCGTGGTGCCCAGCTCGCTGCTTGTCTTACTAGCGGTTTGCTACAGGGCGCCTACCTGCTTGAGGTCGGACGCCACCACGGGTGCCGGGAGCGGTGCGACTGCGTCGGGGCCACCCTTGCTCTGCTCCGTCGAGCTGAGGCAGAACTTGATGAACGTCTGCAGATCCGGGATGTCAGCCGAATCCGGGCGGACGATGACGTCGCTGAACGTCGCCATCGGGTATGCGCCCAGTTCCTCGGCCTTCAGGGCGGCCTGCTTCTTCGTCAGCTTCGGCGCCTTGTGCCCCTTCTTCACCTTAGGGGCCGTGTACTTGCTCTTTGCGACGTAGGTCGCGATGACCGGCTCTTGATTGGCGACCAGCGCCGAGCTTGGTACCAGGTCGGCTGCGTCTGTCATATTCGCCGGGAACGGGTGGACGAACGCGCCGGACGGGTTCTCGATCGCCGCGCCGTGCAGGTTCCCCTCGTGGGCGTAGTAGGTCGAGATGTAGCCCACTGCGCCCTGGGTAGCGGCGATCGCGGCTGTGACGCCAGAGCTGCCCTTAGCCCCGGTCCCGACCTTGAAGGCCGGCTGCTGCACCGCGCCGAACGCGGTGCTGAAGGCCGGATCGCTCGCCGACAGGAAGGCCGTGAACACGAAGCTGTCGCCCGACCCGTCGCTGCGCCAGACCGGCGTGATCGCCAGGTTCGGCAGTGCCGGCGAGCCCTTCGGTTGAAGCGCCTTGATTGCGGGATCGTCCCAGTTGGTGATCTGGCCCATGTAGATCTCCGCCAGTACCTTGCCGGAGAGCTGTAGGTTCGGGTTGCTCGGGAGGTTGTAGACCGCGCCGGTCGCGCTCAGAATCCACGGGATCTGAACGCAGACGGAGCATGCCGACGTCTGGGCTGCTGTCAGCGGCGCGTCCGATGCCCCGAAATCGACGAGCTTGCCGGTGATGTCGGTGATCCCGCCGCCCGAGCCGACCGCGTTGTAGGACACGCTGTCGCCGCTGTTGGCGGACTGGAAGTCCGGGATCCACGCGTTCTGGATCACCGGTGCAGCGAGCGTCGAGCCAGCCCCCTTAAGCGAGAACGCCGCCGCCGACGTGGCGGTGACCCCAAGTGCGAACGCGCCAGCAGCGCCAAACATGACGAGCTTGGCAGCTAGATGTTTCATCTGCGAGTTCCTCCTCATAGTTTCCTTATAAGAGAGCAACTCGCTCTCCGCGATCGCAGCATCGCCGCCTAGCGTGACCGCCTTGTTACGAACTCGTGACGCAGGTCGTTACCATTTTGTGAAGGGGGTGGGCGGCGACGACGCAGCGGCTAGGCTGCGCCGCGTGAGCACGACCGCCGTTCCTGCCCGGCTGCCAGGCGCACGCCGCTTTGCCGATCGCATAGGTGATCGGGTGCTGCTCGGACTCGCCGCCGGGGCCTCGATTCTCGCCGTCGCGATCATTGGGCTGATCATCTACGAGATCGTCAACAGCGCAAGCCCTGCGATCTCCAAGTACGGCCTCGGCTTCTTCGGGCATCAGACGTGGAACAACTACACGGTCTTCGGCGCCGCGACGCTGATCTTCGGCACGGTTGTCACGTCGGCAGGTGCGCTGCTGATCGCGGCACCACTGGGGATCGCGATCGGCCTGTACCTCAGTTTGTTCAGCGCGCGCCGCACGGCAGCGATTATTGGCCCGCTCGTCGAGATGCTCGCCGCGGTCCCAAGCGTCATCATCGGCCTGTGGGGGATCATCGTGCTCGGCCCCTTCCTGCGCTCGACGATCGAACCGTGGCTGCACGACGCGCTCGGCTTCATTCCACTGTTCGGCACGCCGTCGGCGACCGGGAGCGGCGTGTTCACCGCGATAATCGTCCTCGGGATCATGGCGCTGCCGATCATCGCGGCGATCACGCGCGACCTCTTCCTGACCGTTCCGAGCGAGTTGAAGGACGGTGCGCTGGCACTTGGTGCGACGCGGTGGGAGATGGTGCGCGGCGTGGTCCTCTCGTCGATGCGCCCAGGAATCGCGTCGGCGTGCATTCTCGGTGTCAGCCGCGCGCTGGGTGAGGCGATTGCGGCATTGCAAGTGATCGGGAGCGTGTTCCAGATCTCCAGCAACCTGTTTGCCCCCGGCAACACGCTCGGCGCGACGATCGCGATTCAGGCGAACGCCGACAACAGCAAGCTGCAGGTAGCGTCGCTTTTCTACCTCGCCCTGGTGTTGCTGGCAATCGAGCTGCTCGTCAACCTGGCGGCGCAGGCGATCGTGCGCCACTACCGCGTGCCGTCGGCGAGCGGACCGACCATCGTCGCGGCCGGCGCCCCCAACTGATGGCGTCGCTCGATTACACGCGCCCACTGACCGCGAGCGGGAACCTTCGGCGCCGGCGGGTGGTCGACCGCCTGATGCGGGGCGCGGCGACGGCCGCCGCACTCGCCGCGGTCGTAATCCTCGGACTCATGGTGTTCGCGATCGCACAGCGCGGGGGCAGCCAGCTGAGCGTCGCGTTCCTGACGCAGAACCCCCCGGAGCAGCTCTACGCCGCGGGTGGCGGGATCGCCAATGCGATCATCGGCAGCGCGTTGATGGTCGCGCTCGCCACGATCATCGCACTACCGATCGGGGTGCTGATCGCGATCTACCTGACCGAGTTTGCCACGGCCCGAGCGGCCGGGCCGATCCGCCTCGCGCTCGACCTCCTCTACGGGATGCCGACGATCGTGATCGCGATCTTCATCTTGGGCCTGCTCGTCGTCGGACACGGCCAGACGGGCTTCTATGCGTCACTCGCGCTGGCAATCATCATGCTGCCGTTGATCGCCCGCACGACCGGCGAGTCGCTCGCGCTCGTCCCGAAGGAGCTGCGCGACGCCTCGCACGCGCTCGGCATCAGCCGCTGGCGCACCACTGTTGGTATCACCATCCCAAGCGCGCTGGGCGGCATCGTGACCGGCACTATTCTCGCTGTAGCGCGCGTCGCCGGCGAGACGGCCCCGATGCTCTTGCTGGCATCCGTCTTTGACAACACGAAGACCAGCTTCAACATCTTCGGCCAGGCGTTGCCCAACATCCCCTACGAGATCTTCAACCTGGCCGAATCCGGCGGCACGGTCAACGTCGCCAAGGCTTGGGGCGCGGCATTCGTGCTCGTAGTCTTCGTCCTCATCGCGAATTTTGTGGCTCGAGCCCTGCATCACCGCAGCACTAGGATGATGACCGGACGATGAGCAACAAGACCCAGACGAGGAGCCCTTACTCAGTGATGGACGAGCCACACTCTGAGATCGATGCCGCGACCGCGCCGGTCGTGGCTCCACTGGCGATAGAGGTCGCCGACAGCAAGGACGAGACGCCGCCCAGTCGCGAGGTCGTCTTCGACCTGCGCGACGTCAGCGTCTACTACGGCCAAGCGCTCGCCGTCGCGGGCGTGTCGCTCGAGATCCACCGCAACCAGATCACCGCGATGATCGGCCCGTCGGGCTGCGGCAAGACGACGATCCTGCGCAGCCTCAACCGCATGAACGACTCGGTCTCGAGCTTCCGCCTGACCGGCTCGTGCACCTACCACGGCAACGACCTCTACGCCTCCGGCGTCGACGCGGTCGAGGTGCGGCGCCGCATCGGGATGGTCTTCCAACGGCCGAACCCGTTCCCCAAGTCGATCTACGACAACATCGGCTGGGCGCCGCGGATCCTCGGGATGAGGGACAACCTCGACGAGCGCGTCGAGAAGGCGCTGCGCGGCGCCGCGTTGTGGGACGAGGTCAAGGACCGCCTGAAGACGAGCGCGCTGGGCCTCTCTGGCGGCCAGCAGCAGCGCCTATGTATCGCGCGCTCGATCGCGATCGAGCCCGACGTGCTGTTGCTCGATGAGCCCTGCTCGGCGCTCGACCCGATCTCGACCGCGTCGATCGAGGACCTGATGCAGGACCTCAAGAACGACTACACGCTCGTGATCGTCACCCACAACATGCAGCAGGCGGCGCGCGTCGCCGAGCGGACGGCGTTCTTCAGCCTCGACGTAAGCGGCGGTCAGCGCAAGGGCATCCTCGTCGAGTACGACGACACGGCCACGATCTTCACTCGGCCCGCCGACAAGCGGACCGAGGATTACGTCACCGGCCGCTTCGGCTAGCGACCCGGTCGGCGCCGAGCGCGGGCCACGCAGGCCCCGCGCGCGTGGCGAGCGCTCAGCTCACGGGACCGCTTTGCTGATCGCGCTGCATTCGGCCTGCGCGGCCGACTTGTACGCGGCCGGGACGCCGGCAATCGCCGCGTTGCACCAGCTGGTGGCGTCGGCCTTGAACGCGCTGACGTTACCGCTCCTGAGGTCCTGACAGACCTTGGCGAGGTCGGCCTTCGCCGTCGCGCCGAAGGTGGACGGCAGCGTGTTGTAGGTCTTCGAGCACGCCGTCGCCGCTTCCTTGAGGACGGAGGCGGTCAGGCCTGCCGGGAGGCCGCCCGATGAGGTCGCAGCGCTCGGCGATGTCGATTTGGCAGGCGTCGTCTTGGCAGGCGTCGTCTTGGCCGGCGTTGTCTTGGCCGGTGGCGTCTTGCTCGGGCTGCTCCCGCCGCCGCACGCCGCGATCAAGAGCACGCTGGCCGCGCCGACTGCCGCGAGCAAATAAAGCCTCGGAATCATTGTCTCCCCCTTGTCGACGGGCAGGACGCGGGCTCGCCCCCGCCACTCGCGCAATTTAGCGCGCTGGACGGATCGCTCGCAGGATTCGCCTCACGTGTCTAGGACGCGAGGATCATCAGCTTGGACAGCGAATAGGGAGCCCGTGGCGCAAACGCCCGCATCCCGTGTCATTCCCGCTCAAGCGTTCGGCCATGGTGCCGATTTCATGCCTGGAACCTTCGTCGAGGGCGATCACGCCCCCGCGCGGGCTCCTCGATCCTGACATTGCCAAATTGGACGAACTCTGCGAGCTTGTGACGTCTGATGCATGCTGAGCTCGGCAAGATGCAAATCGTGGCCGTCGACGACACGAGCGTCAACCTGACGCTGCTCGCGACGATCCTCGCATCCGCGGAGTACGACAACGTGCTCTGCATCAGCGACCCGTACAAGGTCGAGGAGGAGCTCGGGCGCAACCCGCCGGACCTCCTCTTCCTCGACCTCCACATGCCGGGACGCGACGGCTTCGAGATCCTCGCCGGCCTCGCACCCCAGGTCCGCGGACCGGACATGCTGCCGGTTTGCGTGATCACCGCCGACAGCGACATCAAGGTGCGGCGGCAGGCGCTCCAGATGGGGGCACGCGATTTCATCGTCAAGCCAATCGACGCGATCGAGGTACTGATGCGCACGCGCAATCTGCTCGAAGCACGCTGGTTACAGCAACACCTGCGTTACGAGCTCGAACGGTCGGGATTCGAGAACCTCGAGCGCCTCGCCCACATCGCCGAGAGCCGTGACTCGCACGACTACGAGCACGCGACGCGCGTCGGTCGGTTGGCGCGTCGAATCGCGGAGGCGATGGGACTCGGCTCGCAGTTCGCGGCGATGATCCGGGAAACGGCGGCACTGCACGATGTCGGAAAGATCGTGATCCCCGACAGCATCCTGCGCAAGCCCGGACCGTTGACGCCGGAGGAGTTCGACGTGATGCGCACCCATACCACCGTCGGTTCGGAGATGTTCGGGACCGTCACGCACAGCGAGACGATCGGGATGGCGGCCACGATCGCGCGCTCACACCACGAACGCTGGGACGGCAGCGGCTATCCCGACGGACTGGCCGGCGAGGATATCCCGATCGCCGCGCGCATCGTCGCGGTCGCCGACGTATTCGACGCGCTCGTGACGAACCGTCCCTACCGCGACGCGCTCACCGAGGAGGAGGCGGTGGCCGTGATCGACGCGGGCGCCGGTGCCCAGTTCGACCCGGACGTCGTCGAGGCTTTCCACCGCTGGCGCGAGGTTTCGCCGGCGACCGAAGCGATCTACAGGGCGGTCTAGCCTAGCCTCAGCTCGCTTCGTGCGGCCGGCCGGCTGTGCGTATTGCGTGGGCCGGCTGGTTGCCGCACCCCTGCTGCGAGGCTAGGCAGCTTCGCGCGGCCCCTGCGATCGCCCGCACGTAAGATGCCGTGCTGTTGGTGGTGGCGATTGATGGCAGTCCGGGAGTGGTGGCCGACCTCTTGCGTGGGTCGGTGAACTGAGGCGTGCGGCTACCGGAGCGGTTGGCGATCCTCACGGACTTGGACGGCACGCTGGTCGATTCGCGAGCCTCGGCGGAGGCGGCGTTTCGCTGGTGGGTCGAGTACCGCGGGTTGGGCGAGGAGGCGCTCGCGAACTTTCCCTTTGGCCGGAAGTCGACTGAGCTCGTGGCAGACCTCGCGCCAGAGCTCGATGCGGAGCGCGAGGGCGCGCTGCTGGAACGTCGGCAGAGCGAGCACACCGAGGGCGTCGTCGCGGTGCCGGGCGCGGCAGAGCTGTTGCGCGATCACGGTCGCTTGATCATCGCGACGTCGGGGACGCTCGAGCTTGCGCGCGCGCGGCTTGCGCGAGCCGGGCTTACGGTGCCGCCGCTGATCTTGACGGCGGAGGATTGGGAGCATGGCAAGCCCGATCCCGAGCCCTACTTGACGGCCGCCGAGCGGTTGGGGGCCGATCCAGCGGAGTGCTTGATCCTCGAGGACTCGCCGCCCGGCGTTCAGTCCGGTGTGGCGGCGGGGATTCCGGTCATTGCGATCCTCACGAGCTACGCCGCGGAGGAGCTCCCCGGCGCGGTCGCATACCTGCCGTCGCTCGAGGGCCTGGCGGAGGCGGCCGCGTCACTGGGCCTCAGCGCGGCGTGATCGCGACGACGCTGTTCGGCTGGATCGTGATCGTGAGCACGCCGGTGTGGGGCCTGGCGGTTGCCTGTGGCTCGATCACCGGGGCCGCCGACTGCACCCTCAGCACCGTCGCGCTGTGACTCGAGAGCAGCGCAACCGCGACCGGCGTTGCGGCGTAGCTCGTGACCACGTAGGTCTTGGCGCCCGTCGGGCTGGTCACGAGGACCCCCATCAGATCGCTTGGCGTACGGAGCGTCCTGACGGTCGCCCCCACGGGGAGCAGCTGGACGGCGGTCTCGAGCCCGTCGTATAGGGGACGCAGCGTGATCGAGCCGTCGGCGCCGACGAGGAACGGGTCGTAAGTCGAGCCGCTGGAGTGGAAGCGCACCGACTGGATGCCGCCCCGAATCGCATTGATCACGAGCCGCAGGCCCCAGACGGCCGATGCGGCGGAGTCCGAGACGCCCGGCTTGCCGCGGCAGGCGACCGAGTTGCTCTCGGAGATCAGCATCGGCAGGTGGACTCGGTTCGCGACGCCCAGCATCTCCTTGACGAAGTCGCTCAGCTCGGAGACGCCGGGGGACAGGAGCGCGCGAACGGTCGCCTGCCGCGCTCCGGTGCAGGCGTTCAGCGGATAGAAGTGCACGTCGATCGCGTGCAGCGACAGCGCCGTGGCGATCTGCGGAATATCGCCGAGCCAACGCGGCGTCGCGAAGTCGGGGCCCTCGATGACCGTGCCCGGCCCAAGCTGCTGCTCGACCGCTTGCGCATCATCCAGGTAGGTCGAGAACGGGAGCAGCGACTTCGCCGGCGCCGTCGCGTTCCACCACGCGACCGACGGGCCGTCGATGTCCGGCTCGTTCCCGATCTCGAAGCTGAGCAGGTTGGCCGGGATCGCGCTGCGCACCTGCGCCGCGATCGTCGCCGCCCACGCCGGGATCTGAGAGGCGAGGTTGAGACCGACGACGATCGGGTCGTGCGTCTGGCTGTCGAGGCAGCCGAGCTGGCTCCAGAACGCCTGCGGCAGGTCCGTGACCCCCGTGAACTGCGGCGTTCCGGCGGGGGCTGTCTGATCCTCCGAATCGCCGCCGATCCGGATTGTCGGCGCGCCGAGCGCGGCGATGGTGCTGACGAGCGCCGGCGGCGGACACGAGCCGCTGCCCAGGTCCGAGGCCAAGACCTGGTACTCGACGCTCAGTCCGACCGGGTCGGTCGTGACGGTGACCGGCGCGCCGGTCGTCGCGCCGAGCTCGGCCGGGCTCGAGCTCCCCACGCCCATCGACGGCGCTTGCGTCGCGCCAGCGGTCGTAGTGGTGGACGATGCCGCTAGCAGCGCCGCGGCACAGCCGAGGGTCGCAATCGTGCGCCGCACGTGGCGCGCAGTCTACGCGCCGTTGCCTGGGGCGGGTCTCAGCAGCTCTGAGCGCGCGCGACGCGGTCGAGCGAGAGGACCGTGTCGAGCGGGACGAGCAGCACCTCGAGGCTCACGCAGTCCTCTACGCACACGAGTCGCTCGTCTGCATCGGCGGTTTGCCCGAGCGTGCGGTACAGGCCTTCACCGTCGGTCACGTAGCAACCCGACGTGACCTCACCGCAGGCCTCGTCGATCGTCGCCGGCGCGGTTCGATCTGTTGGGAAGGCGATTGACACGCTGAGGAGCGTAAGCGCGGCCGCGCCCCGAACCATCAGGGCTCGCCCACCGCCCGGCGGTACGCCAGCCGCGCAGCCGCTCAGTAATCAGCCGCAGGCGCGCTCAGGCGACCGCGGTGCGGAAGACGCGCGTCGCCCACGCGAGCACGAGCGCGCAGAGCGGCACCAGCACCGCGAACGCCTGCCAGACGTGATCGGAGCCGAACGAGCCGGCGGCGAGCGAGCGTGAGGCTTCGACGACGTAGTAGAGCGGGTTGAAATGCGCCAGCACCCGCATCCACTCCGGTCCGACGGAGATCTGCAGCAGCACCCCGGCCAGCAGCAGCACCGGCAAGTTCAAGCCGTTGATCACGGCGGCGAACGCAGAGATCTCCTTGGTCAGGAGCGCCATCGCGATCGAGAACGCCGCCCACATCATCATCAGGAGGCCGAGCAGCACGGCAAGTACGAGCAGCCCGAGCCAGTGGACGCCGAAGCCGAAGGCAGCACCGACCGCCACGAGCAGCGCGTCGAAGACGAACATCATCAACATGCTTGCCAGAATCGGCGCAACGAGGATCGCGAGGCGGCTCGCCGGCGTGACCCGGAAGCGCTCGATCACTCCCGCGCGCAGCTCGAAGATCGTCCCGAATCCCTGGCCCGAGCCGCTCGCGAAGGCCATCAGCGAGAGGATCCCCGGCAGGAACTCATCGAGCACGTTCCCGTGAGCGATGTAGTGCTTGAGCAGGGGCGCGAAGAGCGCGAGGTAGAGCAGCGGCGTCGAGACACCGACGAACAGCCAGACCGGATTGCGCAACGCATGGATGAGCGAGCGGCGGGCGAGCAGCAGGGTGTCCCTCGCGAGCGTCATCGCTCCGCCCCCTCGGGCCCCTCGCCGGCGCCGGTGTCCCGCAGAGAGCGGCCGGTGTAGCGCAGGAAGACGTCATCGAGCGTCGGCTCGGCGAGGTTGATCGAGTGCAGGCCGATGTGATGCTCGTCGAGCAGCCGCAGCAGCGCCGGTAGCGCCTCGCCACCGTCCTCGACGTACAGGCGCAGGTCGCCGTCGAGCGCGCTGAGCTCGCGAACGATCGGGAGCGGCTCCAGCAGCGCCGTCGCCTGCGTGATGGCGTCGGCGCCGTCGCGCAGGCTCAGCATCACCGACTGTCCGGCGACCTCGCGCTTCAGCTCGGAGGGGGAGCCGAGCGCGACGATGCGGCCGTGATCGATGATCGCGACGCGGTCGCAGAGCGCATCGGCCTCGTCGAGATAGTGCGTCGTCAGGAAGATCGTCGTGCCCGCGGCGCGAAGGTCTTCGATTCGCTCCCAGAGGTTCGCGCGGTTCTGCGGATCGAGGCCGGTACTCGGCTCGTCGAGGAAGAGCACGTGCGGTGAGTGCACGAGCCCGAGCGCAACGTCCAGGCGCCGGCGCTGCCCACCCGAGTAGGTCGCGACCCGTCGGTTGGCGAAGTCGCCGAGATCGAGCAGGCCGATGAGCTCTTCGGTACGAGCCGCAACCGATGCAGCGTCACCGCCGTAGAGCCTCCCTTGCAGCAGCAGGCTCTCGCGCCCGGTGTCGAGATCGTCCGCACCACCGATCTGGCTGACGTACCCGATCCGCGCGCGCACGCGAGCCGGCTCTCGCGCCACGTCCTGCCCTGCCACGATCGCGGTGCCGGAGCCGATCGGCAGGAGCGTCGTCAGCATGCGCAGGGTCGTCGTCTTGCCGGCACCGTTTGGCCCCAGAAAGCCGAAGATCTCGCCGCGCAGCACGTCGATATCGACGCCGCGGACCGCCTCGACCGTCTTGCCGCGGCGACCGCTGAAGCTCTTGCGCAGGGCGCGCACCGTGATGACCTGGTCAGGATGTTCGTCAACTTTGATCACGGGGCGCTAGTCAAACATGAATAGTTAGTTTTGTCAAGTACGCTTCCGTCATGTCCTCGACCCGCCTGCTGATCCTCGGCGCCGTCCGGATCTTCCAGCCCGTTCACGGTTACCTCGTGCGTCGAGAGCTCCTCAGCTGGCACGCGGATCGCTGGGCACACCTCAACCCGGGCTCGGTCTACAACGCCCTCCACACGCTCGCGCGCGATGGTCTCCTCCAAGCCGTTGGCACCGAAACCGCGGGCCGGCGTCCCGCGCGCACAACCTATCGGCTGACGCCCGACGGCGAGACGGAGTTCCGCTTGCTGCTGCGCGAAGCGCTCTGGAACATCTCGCCCCACGACCCGTCGATCCTCATGGCAGGCTGGAGCTTTGCCTGGGCGCTCAGCCGCGAAGAGGTGATCGAGGCCTTCGAGCACCGCCTCGAGCAGATTCAGGCATCGGCGCGGGTGAGCGAGCTGGCGATCGCCGACCTCGCCAACCACCCGTTCACGCCGCCGCACGTGGCCGAGCACTGGCGTCTCGTCCAGGCGCGACTCGAAGGCGAGGCGAGCTGGGTACGCAACCTGATCGCGCGCCTCCAGGACGGAGAGCTCGCGTTCGCCGGTGAACCCGACGCGCCGTCCAGGGGAACGCTCGTGGACTGAGCCGGCGGGCGTCCCTCCGTCCGTCCGTTGGCCTCGCACATCCGACTAGCCGCGCGCGCTGCCGCTCAGGCGGCTGGCCGGTCACGCGGGCCGTGAGATCCATGACCTCGGGCGAGCCGCTCGCGTGCAGAGCAACGTGCCCGGCGACCCCGCCGTCGATCTCCGCAACCCACGCGCAGATCGCGCCCGGCCAGGCGATGAATCGACGCAAGTCGCCTGGGAGGCGCTGCGGGTAGCCGTCGCGCTCATGAACGTCGAGACACAGCTGCTCACACGCGTCGAGATCCGAGTCCGCCCGCACACGCACCAGAACCGGCACGCGTGGAGTATCCCGCCGTCCCGCTCGACAGGAATCAACCCGAGACGCTCGCTCCCACATAAAGCGAGCGCGCGCGACGCCAGCTCTCACACAGTCGCCTCGCGCGATAGGCAGGCGCGGTGCGGCGGTGCTCGGTCGGCGATACTGCGGAGCATGAATGGGCGTCTGACCGCGCTCGGCGTTCGAATCTACGGCGCGCCGCCGGGTCCCGGGGCGCCGCGCGAGGAACGCTTGCGCTGGATCCGGCGGTTCTATGTCAGGCCGGCACCGTTCAACCTGTTGATCTTCGTGGCCGCGGCGATCGTGGTTCCGCAATGGTGGGTGTGGGCGCTGCTGGGCTTGCTGGCCGTCATGTGGCTGAGCGGCGTCACGAGACTGACCCGGGAGATTCGCCGCGAACATCGCTCCCACGACGAGCGCGCGACCGGCGCGTAGCGCGAGCAGCGAGCGAACGGTGCCGTCCCTCGATCCGTCGCCGGGTCAGCGTCGCGGCTCGAGTATCACCATCGGGATCTCGCGGCTGGTGCGGCGCTGGTAGCCCTCGTAGCCGGGGTAGACCTCGATCGCCTTGGGCCACAGGCGCGCGCGCTCGGGCGGATCGGCGATGCGCGCTCGAACCCCCAGTCGTCGCGACCCGATCTGGATCGTCGTGTCCGGGTTCGCGCGGAGATTGTGAAACCACGACGGATTCTGGGGATGGCCGCCTTTCGAGGCGACGAGGACGACGTTCGTGCCGTCGCCGACATAGACCAGTGGGGTGGTCCGCTTGACTGCGCTTCTCGCGCCGACGTGGTCTAGCAGCAGCATCGGCGGCCCACCGCGGAGCCGGTGACCGACCAACCCATAGGTTGCGCGATAGACGAGCACGTGCATCCGCGTCGCTCGGCGAAGGATCGGCCAAAGCCGGTCGGCAGCGCGCATGTAGTCCAACCGAAGCCACGATACCGGCCGCCGACGGGCAGTCGGATGCGCACAGGACGGCAGCCGTCTCGCGCCGCGTCCGGGTTCGCCACGCGAACGTTAGCCCTCAGCGTGACCGCTTTGTGTGGAAGGGAACCGCGTCCGCCGAGGCCGCCTAGCTGCCGCCTTGCGCGACCTGCGAGCGTCCGATCAGCCGCGCTCCACGCTCCCCCAAAGAAAGAAGAGCGGGAGCCTGTCGTGATCACGCGCCAGCTACTCCTCCCGCCCAACAGCGCTGTTTCGCGGGACCGGTAGTGGGCACGCTACCGAATAGGCCGTTGGTCGTACAGACATCCCGCGTTGGACAATGATCGACGCTGTGGCCCGCCGCTCTGAGAGCGCTACAACAACTGACCCGCGCAGCGCGTCTGCTTGGCGGGCGCTCATCGCTGACGAACGGCACGGGCCGTTGCCTTTGCTGTTGCTCGCGCTCACTGTGCTGACGGGCGTTGTTGACGCTGTGAGCATCCTCACGCTGGGCAGGGTCTTCGTCGCCAACATGACCGGCAACATCGTGTTCGTCGGCTTCGCAATCGGCGGTGCCCCAGGGTTCTCGCTCAGCGCGTCGCTTGCCGCCTTGGGCGGCTTTCTGCTCGGAGCATTCGTTGGCGGACGCACGATCGTCGCCGCCGAACGGAGGCGCGGGGTCCTGCTGCGCGACGCGGTTATTGTCGAAACGGGGCTGCTGGTCGCTGCCCTCGTGCTTGCGATCGCCACCGGAGCCCCGTTCAGCGAAGCCATCCGAGACGGGCTCGCGGCGCTCCTGGCGACCGCGATGGGCCTGCAGAACGCCGTCGCCCGCAAGCTCGCCGTGCCCGACCTCACGACCACGGTATTGACGATGACCCTCACCGGCATCGCCGCGGACCCGCACGAGCCCGCTCACAGCCCGGTCGTAGCGCGACGCCTGCTCGCCATCGCGGCGATGCTCACCGGCGCCATCGTTGGCGCGTTGCTCGTTGTTGAGGTCAGCGCAGTTGCGGCGCTCGCGCTCGCCGCCGGGCTCGTCGCTGCCGCGGGCACCGGCGCCACCCTCGCGGCCCGGCACCCAGGAACCTGGCAGCAGTAGGGAGCATCGCTCCTGCTTCCGCCCGAGGCTGTCGGGTTTAGCGGTTGCTGTCCGGCGAGGTTAAGAAGATTTCTGGATGAGCCAGAATTTCTTGTCGTGTGATCGCGGGCAGGTGTTGTTGATGCCGCCGTCGTTGGCGGATTGGGTCGAGGACGACCATCTCGTCTGGACAGTGCTCGGGGCGGTGGAGCGGATGGATCTGACCAGCTTCTATGGCGCGTATCGCGCGAATGGGCAGGGTCGCGCGGCGTATGACCCGGAGATGATGGGGTGGATTCAACTGGTTGTCGCAACGCCCGACGTTGAGGAGTTGCCATGG
>Ga0224555_1001235_pt1 | contig 36636 bp, 34 predicted proteins | sample 714S23034metaG_FD_180687 | JGI IMG/M metagenome (GOLD analysis project Ga0224555, IMG submission 180687) | Peat soil microbial communities from Stordalen Mire, Sweden - 717 S2 30-34 | ecosystem: Environmental > Terrestrial > Soil > Wetlands > Peat | place: Sweden: Norrbotten County, Stordalen... | reverse complement strand
CCACCAACCGCACTTCCCGAAGCAGCCGGCCGGCGTGCAGGTGTTCTGGGGATACGCGCTATTTCCGGACCGGGTCGGCGACTTCGTGCCGAAGCCGATGGCCGAGTGCAACGGGGCTGAGGTTCTGCGGGAACTCTGCGGCCATCTGCGATTCGATCCGGAAACCGTCGCATCCGCCAACTGCATTCCCTGCCGAATGCCTTACATCACCAGCATGTTCATGCCGCGCGTGCGCGGCGACCGGCCGCTGCCGGTGCCTCGCGCGTCGAAGAACCTGGCGTTCATCAGCCAGTTCGTCGAGATTCCGGAGGACGTCGTCTTTACCGTGGAGTACTCGGTGCGGGCGGCCCAGATGGCCGTCTACGAGCTGCTGGGTATCGACCGCAAGATTCCGCCGGTAACGCCGCACGACAAGTCGCTGCACGCGCAGTTTGAGGCGTTGATCAAGGCAATTCAGTAATACTGGGCGGACGGCTCAGCCCATGTACGCCGTCACGAACATAATGATCGTAGCCATCAGCATGACACCTGCGCATATCCAGCCAAGGCAGCGAAGCAGAGGCCCGTTGCGGCGTTCGCCCATTACATCGGCCCTGCTGGTAAGCAGCACCACCAGGATGAGCAGGGGTGGCGCCAGCGCTCCGTTAAGCACCGCCGACCAGAAAAGCATCTTCACCGCGTTCAGACCCGCGTAATCCAAGCCCAGGCCCAGCGCCATCGCGAGGCCGAGGACCGCATAGAAGCCGTGAGCCAGCGGCGGGTGGACCTCCAGCGAGCCAACCCAGTCGGCCGCTTCGGCGATGGCGTAAGCGCAAGATCCGGCCAATACCGGGACCCCCAGCATGCCTGCGCCGATCAAGCCCAGGCTAAAGAGCCAGTACGCGCCGTTGCCCGCCAAAGGACGCAGCGCCTCGGCGGCTTCGCGCGCGGTGGAGATGCTAGTGTTGCCGTGCGCGTGCAGCGTGGCGGCGGACGTGAGAATGATGAAGTACATCACCAGGTTCGAGAAGAACATACCTGTGATCACGTCGTTTCGCGAACGCCGTATTTCCCGATTGGTCGAGCCTTCCCGTTGTTCCACGGTCTTCTTGCCCGCGGATATATCTTCCTCTACTTCCTCGGCAGCCTGCCAGAAGAAGAGGTACGGCGAGATGGTGGTTCCCAGGATACCGACCAGCGTCGCCCAATACGCCCCGGTCCACTGCACCGTTGGAATCAGTGTGGCCCGCACCACGGCCGGCCAGTCCGGATGCGCGAAAAATGCGGCTGCGATGTAGGCGAACAATGCCAGCGTCAGCCACTTGAAGATGCGGGCGATCAGGCGATAACTGGTCCAGAACAGGAGGGATACAATCAGGAGCGCGTATAGGGGGGTCCAATAGAGCGAATTGACGCCAGTGAGAAGCGCCGTCACCGCACCCATGCCGCCGAGATCGGCGGCGATGTTGACGATATTGGCGACCACCAGCAGCGCACACGCGCTCCACAGGACCCACCGTGGATAGCGCAGCCGAATCACGCTGGCCAGCCCGAGTCCGGTGACCATACCCAGGCGGGCACACATGATTTGGATGGCCGCCATCAACGGAAAAGAGAAGATCGCGGTCCAGAGGGGCGCGTAGCCGAACGCGGCTCCGGTGACCGAATAGGTCGAGATGCCGGACGGGTCGTCGTCCGCGGCGCCGGTAATCAGTCCCGGCCCGAGATTCGAGAAAAACCTGCGAAAGCGGCCTTGCAGGACAAATACGCGCCTGGCCGCCTTGGCGCCCGCGGATTTCTGGCTCAATGGCAGGTCCGCAGTTCTTCTACGGCGCGGTGCCAATCCTGTTCCGGCGATCCTTGCGGACAGCCCCTGCCTTGCCAAAGCCGATATGCCAGTGCGGCGATATCCCGCTCGCTGGCTTCGTGAGCGATGGCGTTGGCGCCATGCCCGGTCCTGGTTCCCTGGTGCTCCTGCTGTGCGTGCAGGTAAGCCTGATTGGAGTGCTCCAGTGCTTGTCTGGAACTTTCATGTCCGGTCAGGTGATCTTCTTGTCCGTGATGCTCGGCGCCGGTAAGATGGGCATGTGCAGCATCGCCATGGTGCTCGGCAGCTATCTGTTGTGAATCGCGCATAACATTAACACTGCACGTATGGCACCGTCCCGCGCGCGGCCTCATACGGGGCGTGGGCTGGCCGGGCGGGAATGCCGTGGCCGGTCGGCAAATCTCGCACGCCAGGTGCAGTTTTTACATCTATCGCCGCTGAGTTTCAGCTAACCCACGCTGGCTCAGTTATGGACCATCCCGTGCTGGAAGGCATAACTCCGGCCCGCACGGGCGGAAGGAATGGCATGGCGATGACACCTACCGATATGTTCCAAGAGGTACTGGCACAAAAAGAGGCCGATCTGGCGCGGGTATTGCGAAATCGGGACGGCATCGCAATCGAGAAGAGCGCGGATCAAATGGACGAGATTCAATACGCGTCGGAACGGGACCTGGCGATTCGAAACGTGGACCGGGAGTCTATCCTGCTGCGTCAGGTAAAAGGGGCGTTGCGGCGGATTCGGGACGGCAGCTTCGGAACTTGCATCGACTGCGAATGGGCGATTAGCCCCAAACGCTTGGCAGCCGTGCCGTGGGCGTCGCGCTGTATCGAGTGCCAGGAGGCGGCCGATCAAGAGAGCCAGGAGCGAGGCAATGAGAGCGAACCTCTCGTCAATGCGGCGTAATCCGGTTTCGATTACAGGTTCCAGCACGCGAACCATCGCGTTTCTGGGCGACTATCTGCCGCGCAAATGCGGCATTGCCACGTTTACCTCCGACCTACTTGAGGCGGTGGCGGCGCGGCATCCCCAAAGCTGGTGCTTCGCGGTGCCGGTCAACGACATCGAGGGGTGCTACCGGTATCCCGACGTGGTGCGGTTCGAGATTCAGGAGCAGGACCTGGAGGCTTACCGGCAGGCCGCCGGCTTCCTAAACTCCAGCAACGTGGACGTGGTCTCGCTCCAGCACGAGTTCGGGATTTTCGGCGGGCCGGCCGGCAGCCATGTCCTGGCCCTGCTGCGCGAATTGAAAGCGCCGGTCGTCACCACCCTCCACACCGTTCTCCTCAAACCGAACGCCGACCAGTATCGCGTGATGCGGGAATTGATTGCGCATTCCGCCCGGCTGGTGGTCATGACGGAGCGGGGGCGGACGATTTTGCAGGAGGTTTACCAGGCGCCAGCGGCCAAGATCGATCTGATCCCGCATGGTATTCCCGACGTGCCATTTGCCGCCTCGGACGACTACAAGGACCAGTTCGGCGTGGGCGGAAAGAAGGTATTGCTGACGTTCGGGCTGCTGTCGCCGAACAAGGGGATTGAACATGTGCTGAATGCTCTCCCTGAAATCGTCGCGGAATTCCCGGACGTCGTCTACATCGTGCTGGGCGCCACCCACCCCAACGAGTTGCGCACGCGAGGCGAAGCGTACCGCCTCGGCCTCGAGGCCATCGCCAGGGAAAATAAAGTCGAGAACCATGTCATCTTCCACAACCGCTTTGTGGAGCTGAAGGAACTGACTGAGTTCATTGGAGCGGCCGATCTTTACATTACTCCTTATCTGGACGAAGCCCAGAGTACGTCGGGAACCTTGGCGTACGCGTTTGGCGCGGGCAAGGCGGTGATCTCCACGCCGTATTGGCACGCCGGCGAGTTGTTGAAGGACGAGCGTGGGGTACTGGTGCCATTTGCAGACCCAAAGGCGATTGCGCGCGAGGCGAGCGGGTTGTTGCGCGACGAGACCCGCCGCAACGCCATGAGCGATAACGCCTACAGGTTGGGCCGCGCCATGGTGTGGAGCAATACGGCCGGCTTGTACATGCGCTCCTTTGAACTGGCGAGACGGCTGGAGGCGGCGGCGTCCCGCGAATTTGTTCCCACGAACGGGTTCGGCCATCTGCCGCATGCCTCGCCGGAATTGAATCTGGATCATCTTTACCGGATGACCGATTCCACCGGCATTTTCCAGCACGCCAGCTTCACTGCGCCAAATCTCTCCGAAGGCTACTGCACCGACGACAATGCCCGCGCGCTCATCCTGTCGGTGTTGCTCGGCCAATTGGAGGAATCTCCGCTGCGAGTGCGGGCGCTGGCCACAACCTACGCCGCCTTCCTCGACCACGCCTTCGATCCAAAAACGACACGCTTCCACAATTTCCTGAGTGCGGACCGCCGCTGGCTCGACGAACGGGGATCGGAAGACTCTCATGGCCGGGCCATCTGGGCGTTGGGCACGGCGGTAGGGCGCTCCCTGCATTCGGGTTCGGAGCAGATGTCCGCACAACTCTTCGCGCAGGCGCTGCCAGCCGTGGCGGAGTTCACTTCGCCGCGCGCCTGGGCCTTCAGCCTGATTGGCATTCACGAATATCTGCGCCAGATGAAGAGCGACCGCCAGGCCAAGCGCGTGCGCAAAGAATTGACCGAGCGGCTGGTGGCGATCTTCGATCAAGTCGCCGAGCCCGGCTGGACCTGGTTTGAACAGAGCTTGACTTATGACAACGCCAAACTGGCTCACGCCCTGATTGTCAGCGGACGCGCCATGCGGCAGAAGAACGTGTACGAACGAGGCATCCAGTCGCTGCGCTGGCTGGTGGGCGTACAGACCTCACAGTATGGTCAACTGCGGCCCATTGGCAGCAACGGATTCTATAAGCGCAACGGCGCGCGGGCGAAATTCGACCAACAGCCCATCGAGGCGCAGACCACCGTCTCGGCCTGCCTGGAAGCCTACCGCGCCACAGCCGACCCGTGGTGGCATCGGCAGGCGCAGCGCGCCTTCGACTGGTTCCTCGGCTCGAACGATCTCGGGCTGGAACTCTACGCCCGCCAGAATGGCGGCTGCCGCGATGGGCTGCACCCGGACCGGGGCAACCAAAATCAGGGTGCGGAATCCACCCTGGCGTTTCTCCTGTCGCTGGCGGAAATGCGGCTGACACAAAATGCCGCGGCTAGCGTTCCACGAGCCGCTATGGCAGCCTCGGCCGCCCGATGAGGCAAGTCGACGTAACGCGCAGCACCGTCACTCTGGACCCCGACCGCACGCACGTGCTGGCCCGGCCTTTCCGGCTCATGAGCGACCAGCGCTCCATTAAGATTTCCGCCCGGGTGATGGCTCTGCCCGAGAACGAAGTCCATACCCTTTTGGAAGGGGTGCGGGCAGAATTCAGCGACCGCCAACTGAACATCGACGAATTCCTGCGCGGGAGATTTGACGCCGTCAGTCCCTATCTGCTGGATGGCCAAAAACTGTCGGAAGAACGAAAGCTGCTGCTGGGCGGGTATTTTAGCCACGAGTATTCGCTCGAATCCGCGGCGTTGTTCAATCCCTCGATGGTGCCGCACCCGGATCAGTCGGACGTGCCGCCCGGATCGTTGCGTTTCGTTCTGAGCTTGCGCGCCACGGCCGAAGGGCACGTCTCCTCGATCGCCTTTCGCAGCGGGATATTGGATGCCCACGCGAGCGTCACCATGGACGTGCCTTCCCGCTACAGCCTCGAGCCGACGCAGGTGCCCAATTCGACGTTTGACAAACCCCTGTTCGAGCGGAAACTGCAGGAACTCCGTCTCATGGGCGATTTCAACCGCGACGTGCTCGGCGGCTTGCCGGACCCATTCACCATGGAGGAGTTGCGCGCCAGTATCGGCCGCGCCGCCAAACAACTCCCGGAGCATGAGCGGGAAACGACAAAAGGCATAGCGAGAGAAACGCTGATGCTCGCCAGATCCAATTACGAAGTACAGTTTACGGCGGAGTCGCGCTTGTCCGAACGGGTTTTATTCCCCGTCACGCCTTCGCAGAGCAACGGGATCGAGGACGCTCGCTTTGTCCTGTTCCACAACGAAGACGGCACGCAAATCTATTATGCGACCTACACCGCTTACGACGGCAAGATGATCCTGCCGCAGTTTCTCGAGACGCGCGATTTCCTTCGTTTCAAATTCATCACGCTGAACGGCCCGGCCGTCGAGAACAAAGGCATGGCGCTGTTCCCCCGCAAAATCAAGGGCCGCTATGCGATGCTGGGCCGGCAGGACGCGGAGAATATCTACGTGATGTTCTCCGATCATCTTCATTTCTGGCATACCATGCAGCTCATTCTGGAGCCTAAGTTCTCCTGGGAGTTTATCCAGTTAGGGAATTGCGGCTCGCCGATCGAAACCGATGCCGGCTGGCTGGTGATCAGCCACGGCGTGGGTCCCATGCGCAAGTATTGCATCGGGGCTTTTCTGCTCGATCGCGACGACCCAACCAAGGTAATCGGCCGCCTGCCCGAGCCGCTGATCAAGCCCAATGCCAACGAGCGCGACGGCTACGTGCCCAATGTCGTTTACTCGTGCGGCAGCCTGGTACATGCCGGGCAACTGATTATTCCCTATGGGATATCCGACTATGCCACAACTTTCGCGACAATTCCGCTCGACCAGGTGCTGGCCGCGATGGAATAGCGGGGGCCTGCGCCGCAGCGGTACTCAACTGTACATTCAGCTCTTAAGTCCGCTTTCTTCCCCTTGACGCAGGTCGAGAATCGCCACATAATTCTATCAGAGCCCAAGGTCTTATTAAGCTCTGGGATCTCTTTGGAAGGAGGTGAAGCATGCCAACCGACATCGCCACGCTTGCGTATCAATTGTGGTTAGAGAGGGGCGGTCCCATTGGATCGGATCAAGAAGACTGGTTCCGGGCGGAAATGATGCTCACAAATGCAGGCACAGTGACGGGCGAAGATCTGTCCAGACGTCCATCGGCCCCCTGCCGCGACACTCGCACCGAGTCCGAAATGCCGGCCGAGTTCCTTTGGGATGGGCACTGGGAGGTATGGGAACGCGAATGGATCACCGCCCGCTGGGTCTGGGACGTACGCGCATCGCGCGCTGGAGTTACGAATCGGGCGTGTCTTGCCGGCGAGCCCGCGTAGGCGGGTCCCGCCGGCCCGGAACGAACGGGATCGAGGCTATTTTATATCGATTTTGAGCAGGGCGTCTGAATGCTCGTGACGCCAGTCCCAGTAAGCTTGCTGATCGTTTTCGTTGACCTTGGAAAAATCGCGATACTTGCGATGGTTGTCCTTCACGTACACACGGTACGCCTGATCCTCATGACTGTTCCATTGATGATCGTCGTTGTGGTTCTTGTCGTGGTAGGTGCGAGCGGCCTTTTGATGGGCTTCGGCTTTTTGATCGTCGGCTCGCAACGTTGTTGGAGCCATTGCGATTGGCACTATAAGGGCGGCGCCCAACAAAGCCGCATTCAAGAAACGGGGCATAGTTTATCTCCTGGCGGCCAACAGAGCAATCGTTGCGCCAAACCGCCGGCAACGGCTGTAGTGAACGCAACGATTTGAATACAAAGACGATCATGCCCGCCGAATGATCTGCGGCGCGATCCCAGCGGGAAGGCGCCCGCGAAGCAGGGCAAAAGTTGCACCTGGAAAGTGCGGAACTTGCGGCTGCCCCAAGGTTTCCGATTCGCTCCAACCCAGCCGCGCCAGAGAGGCCCAGTGGCGACCCGCGTGCTGTTGTTTCAGGTTGCATCTGCGAAGACAAACACCCGCAAAAACCGACCTGCCTCCGGCAGGGCTCGCTGCGCGGCCTGGACTCCGGGGCGATGCGGGCGCCATTGTCGTGTTTGGAACCATCGCAGCGCTGTACTTTGCGCGCGAGATTTTAATTCCCTTCGCATTCGCTCTCATCCTGACGTTTGTATTGACTCCGGTGGTGGCGTTTCTCCAGAGGCTGCGCGCCGGCCGTGTATTGTCCGTTCTCACCACCATCCTGCTTTCGATCGCGGTGCTTGGCGGTATCGGCTGGATCATCGCGACCCAGTTCGTGGACGTCGCCAATGAGCTCCCTCTATACCGCCAGAACATTCACGCCAAGATAGCAGCGATTCACATCCCCGCAACGGGGCAGCTAGGCAAAGCCGCCCAAAGCGTGCAGGAGGTCGTGCGGGACCTCACGGGCCCGGGCCCGGAATCCCCGGTCTTGCCTCCGCGGGCTCAGAATCGTAAGCAGCCGAATGCGCCGCTTGCGCCCATGTCTCCCGTGCCCGTCCGGATGGTCCAAGCCCCAACCAGCGGATGGGTGCAGCTTCGCGATTTGGGCACGCCCATCCTTGCGCCTCTGGGACGGATGGGAATGGTGGTCATCTTCACGGTCTTCATGCTGCTGAAGAGAGAGGACTTGAGGAACCGTCTTCTGCGGCTGGCCGGGCTCGGCCAGTTGAACATGATGACGCAAGCGCTTGACGACACGTCAGGCCGGGTCAGCCGATACCTGCTGATGCAGTTCCTGGTCAACGCAGGTTTTGGAACTCTGTTTGGTTTTGGCCTTTACTTGATCGGCGTGCCCTACGCAGCGCTATGGGGAGCGGTCGCCGGCATCCTGCGGATTGTGCCGTACGTGGGAACGCTGGCTGCCGCGACGCTGCCGATCACGCTCTCTTTGGCCGAATTCGATGGATGGCTCAGGCCGCTGCTTGTGTTCCTGGTCTTTGCGGTCCTGGAACTGATCGTCGGCAACTTCGTCGAACCCTGGCTTTACGGCGCGCACGTGGGAATCTCATCCCTGGCGCTGCTTGTGGCCGCCGTCTTCTGGGCCGTTCTGTGGGGACCCGCGGGGTTGATCCTGTCTACGCCTCTGACGGTCTGCGTTGTGGTTCTGGGCCGCTACGTCCCGCAACTCTCGTTTCTGCACATCCTGCTGGGGGATGAACCGGTGCTCGCGGCCGAGGCCCAGATCTATCAGCGGCTGCTCGCCATGGATCAACTGGAAGCGCATACCGTGGTGGAGCAGTTTCTTAAGGGAAGGCCGTTGGTGGAGTTGTACGACACGGTGCTCATCCCGGCTTTGACCATGGCCGAACAGGACCGGCACAAAGGTGCAATCGACGCAGTCAGGGAAGAGTTCCTGTTTCTCAGCATCAACGAAATGATCGCCGAGTTCTCCGAGTATCAAGTGGCGGACAGCGCATCCGGCCAAGACTCCGCGCCGATACCGGACGCCGCGGAGCATCCTAATGCCAGGATTGTCTGTCTGCCGGCCCATGATCGGGCCGATGAAGTCACGGCCGCCATGCTGTCTCAGATCCTGGAGCAAAAGGGATTCGCGACTTTGTCCTTTCCCGTGGTCGCGTCTTCTCTCAATGAGGTGCTCGCGATGATTGAAGCCGGACGGGGCGACGTAGTCTGCATCTCGGCGTTGCCGCCTTATGCGTTCGCGCCGGCACGGGCCATGTGCAAGCAGATCCGGGAACGGTTCCCAAAACTCAAAGTAGTGGTTTGCGTTTGGGGATTCAGCGGCGATACGCAGAAAGCCATGACCCGTTTCGAGCGAACGCAGCCCGACCGCCTGTCCACCAGCCTGGCGCAGGCCGTGGAGCATGTGCAGGAACTCGTTGGCCCCAAGCCGGAGGCGGCAGCCGTCGCCGCCAGCCTCGTGGAGGCCTAATCCCAACACTGTTCACCTTGGTCCGCCGCCTGCGGGGCGCGTTGGCAGGCGACATAAAACGATCGCCTGCCCCACCGAAACATCACTAAGTGAACGGCATTGGGCCTAATCCTGGTCCAGGTATTCGCCAGGCACGTCGTCCTCTGGGACTTGTTTGGTGTGAACTTCAGCCACGTCGGGGTCGGGGGCATCTTGCACGCCGCCGATCGCTTCGGCTTCGAAGGACTGCCCTTCCTCAAGCAGCTCTTCGACGCTCTCCGATCCCGCCTCCGCGACGCCTGACAATCCCTGGTTATCCCCGGACTGGCCGGCTGAACCTGTACTTGCCTCTTGCTTAGTCATGCACGTATTGTTGCACGCGGCATGCCAATAGTTATGCAATCTCAATTGGAGGGCGGGCAATTTTGCCCGCAGCTGGCTTTCAGCCGGCTCTCGCCGCCTAAAAAGGCGTCCCCAGAGGGGACCCCAGGCCAAGATTGGCCGCCCTCCAAGGCGATGCTACGCAAATTGACCCACTACCCAATCCCGAGCTGCTTGAACACGGGGACTTTGACAAAATCCGCGAGGAAGGCAAAGACCGCTGCCGCCACGAGTATTTCTCCGACGGCGAATACAGGCAGGGGGCTCATGGCAACTCCGCAAATCGCCAGCGTCGAGGCGATCAGCACATCGATTACGGACGACCCGATGAGCCACCGGCTGGGACGAGCGGAGCCCATGTGCCGGCGTTCCCGATTGGTGTAGGTGGTTGCCTGATTGCCGAACACTATGGCCACGAAGGCCACTGTTCTTAGCGTTTCGATTCCAAGACCCAAACGGAATTTGCCGATGGCCAGAATGGCGGTACAAAAGACCAGCTCGCAGGTTCCCATGAAGACACCCGCAATCGTCAATTGGCCGATCCGCCAGGCATTGGGCATCGGGGACGGCCGCACGTTGTCCGTCGCCAACGACATGCCCAGCAGGTCGCCGGCGAGCATGATAATAACCATCAACATCGGAGTCAGGATGGCGTGCCCGGTCATCACCAGACCGGCCGCCAGGAAGAGCACCTGCACGGTCTTCTTGGTAACCGAGTTGAGCGCGTAAGTGAAGATGCGCTGGAACGTCACGCGGCCTTCTTTTACCGAAGCGACGATGCCGCCGAGTCCTGGCTTAGTCAAGACAATGCCGGCCGCCGACTTGGCCACATCGGTCGCCGTCGACACCGCGATTCCCATCTGCGCCTGGCGCAGCGCGGGCGCGTCGTTGGCGCCGTCGCCGCACATGCCGACGGTGTGGCCGCCTTTTTGGAATGCCTTGACGAGGTTGTACTTCCCCTCGGGGAGGACGCCGGCGAAGACGGCGAAATCCTCGGGGTGGACACTGTCGGGGATCGGTCCGGGTGGGCAGACTTTGCCGTCCAGGCCTACGGCATGCGCCACGATCGCGGCCGTCGCCGGGGCGTCGCCCGTTATCATTACGGTGCGCACACCCAACGTGTGCAGCTCCGTAATCAACGCGGCAGAATCCGTTCGCGGCGGATCGCTGAGAGCGACGATTCCCGCGAGTTTCAAGGCGTCCGGCGGACCCACCGCGACGGCCAGCACCCGGTAGCCCTGTGCCTCCAGTTCGCCCGCGGTCTTCTGTGCATCGGGATCTGCCGGCGTGAGGCCGCCAACCGCGGCGAAGGCCCCCTTGACCACGCGCAGCGCAGTGCCGCCCGGATCGGCCGCAGTCGCCTCCGACATCTTGGTCCCCGGATCGAACGCAGTGAACTTGATCAATTTCGGCAGATCGGAGGCCACCTTCTTCGCGGCTGCGGCACGGATGGCCGTGTCTACGGGATCTTGCCCTCCGTCCGAGCTCGCCAGGGCAGCCAGCCCCAGCACGTGCGGCTCATCGAAGCCGGACATGGCGTGGACTGCGGTGACCGTCAGTTCGTTTTGCGTCAGTGTGCCGGTCTTATCCGCGCACAGCACGTCGATACTGGCCGCTTCATCCACGGCGGAGAGCCGCGTCGGGAGGACGCCCAGTTTTGCCAGAGCCCGCGCGCCGAGCGCCGCCGCAAGCGTAAAAGTGGCCGGCAGCGCGACCGGGATCGACGCCAGAACCGCCGTGAGCACCAGGGGGACGATCTCGCCAATCGGCATCTTGAGAACGTGGGCATAGCCGACCAACATGACGATGAGGACGCCGTTGAACAGGGCAAGATTGCGCACCACACGCAGAACGGCCTTCTGCTGGGTACTCTCCACGTGCGCGGTGCGGACCAGCTCCGCGGTGCGTCCAAACTTGGTGCGCGCTCCGGTCGCGGTAACCTCCGCAACCGCTTCGCCGCGCCGCACCAGCGCTCCCGCATAAGTTTCAAACCCGGCGCCGGCTTCGATCGGGACGGATTCGCCGGTGAGCATGGACTGGTCGAGCAGCACCGATCCCTCAGTCAGGCGCACGTCGGCGGCGACCACGGCGCCGAGCGACAGTTTCACCACATCGCCAGGCACGAGTTCGGCGGCGGGCACGGTCGCCCACGCATTGTCGCGGCGGACAGATGCGTTCAACGCGAGCCGCGACTTCAGCGCGGCAAGGGTCGCCTGAGCGCGCCCTTCCTGCAAAAAACCGAGGGCCGCGTTGAAGGCCAGCAGAACGGCGATGATGGCAGCCTCGACGTATTTGCCGAGAACAACCTCGAGCACGATCGCCGCTTCAAGCATCCATGGAACCGGCGCCCAGAACTTGGTCAGCGCGCGGCGCAGCGGATCGGAAGACGTATCGGGCACGGCGTTTGGGCCGAACTTTGCGAGCCGGCTGCGTGCTTCATCGCTGGTGAGGCCTGATGTAGTCATTGAGCGACCATTCTACTTCTCTAGCAGCTTACGGATAGATTCCAATTCTTCCTTGCGTTTCGCGGTGGTCTTGGGATATGCCATCTTCAATTCTTTTAGGGTATCCAGGACGATTTGGGAAACGATCGCGCGGGCATTCTCCTTGTCGTCGGCGGGAACGGCATACCAGGGCGCGTGATGCGTGCTGGTCGCGCCCAGGCAAGCCTCATAAGCCGCCGTGTAATCCTTCCAATATTTCCTCTCGTGAATGTCGGCGAGGCTGAATTTCCAGTTCTTTTCCGGCTGGTCGATACGCTCCAGGAATCGCTTGCGCTGTTCTTCCCGCGAGAGATGGAGGAATACTTTGACGGTCCGCGTGCCGTTCCGGTAAAGATGTCTTTCCAGGTCGGTGATGGACTGGTAGCGCTCCTTCCAGATGGATTTCTCGTCGCGCAACTCTTCGGAAAGTCCCTGGCTGCGGAGAATCTCCGGATGCACCCGAACCACCAGTACCTCCTCGTAATAGGAACGATTGAATATGCCGATCTGCCCGCGTTCGGGAAGCCGGAATGTCGTGCGCCAGAGGAAATCGTGTTGCAGTTCCTCAACGCTCGGCTGCTTGAAACTGGATACCTGGCAGCCTTCCGGATTGATCCCAGACATGACGTGCCGGATGGCGCCGTCCTTGCCGGCGGCGTCCATCCCTTGGAAGATCAACAGCAGGGCATAGCGATTGGAGGCGTAGTGCAGGCGTTGCAGCGAGCTTAACTCCGCAACGTGTTCCTCCAACAGTTGTTGATACTCCTTCTTGGACTTGCAAAAGGGCTTCACCCTCGTCGGCCACTGGTTGAGTTTTACTTTCTCACCCGGCCGCACACGGAAATCCTTTGAATCGATTGTCATTTTCATCCTTTCGTTGTCAGCGCTTCGAAACCGGAGATGACGTCGAACAGTTCCTCATCGATGCCACTCTGACGCAAACGATGGAATGTCCGGTTGAGGTCCTCCAGCAATTCGTCGATGTTTTTTTCGGCGCGTTGCATAGCGGCCAGGCGGCTCGCGTTCTCGCTCGCGAGGGATTCGGCGCACGCCCGAAACAGCGAGATAAAAAGATATTCGCGGATCAGTGCGCCGAGAGTCGCCGTGCCGCTGCACATGATCTCGGGCAAGCTCTTGGCCGGCCAGGGGACCTTGGCCAGACCTTGTTCCCATTGCGCGTCGAGCGGCAACAAGCGCTGGCTGACCGGCTCGTAGAGCGCCGCGGACTGCGGGCGGTTGTGGAACACGTACAGACGCACATACTCGCCTTTGGCCCGATGCTGTTCGCTTTCGATTTGAATCTGCCCGACGAGCTGGGTGATGGCCTTGACGGAATTCGGCACCGGGAAGAGTCCGATGGGCGCGAGGCCGGCGTCCGCCAGGCGCTCATGAACGCGCTCACCGACGGCCCAAACCTCGGCTTTGCCCGAAAGAGCCGCCAGCGTCTTGACCGCATAGTCGGACACCACCTCGTTAAACTGGCCCACCAGTCCCTGGTCGGAACCGAAGACGACGGCGCCGATCGCACCCGCATCGGTCTGCCCTTTCCGTTCCGGAACCAAGGGCGCCGGCCCTCTTTCGCGGAAGCATGCGCCCAAACCCAGTTCCACGGCGCGATAGTAATCGGCCAACGCGCTCACCGAATTCTCGTATTGCCCGATGCTCGATGCCGCCACGGCCTTCATCGTGCGGACGACGGATTCGAGATCGCCGGCTCCGGCGATCTTTCGGCGCATGCTCGCGGTGGTGTCGCTCATGGCTTCTTCTCGAGTTCAGGCTTCGGCTTGGGCTCGAAGCGGGCAAGGGCTTTGGTCGCGATGTCGACAATCGCTTTGCGATCTTCGTCGCTCAGTTTGCCGGCGGTATCCAACCGCCCGCGCACGTCCGCCGGGATATCCGCCGCCGCCTCGCAGAGGGCGTGCTCGGCGTCCGTCATCTGGTCCAGCGGCACAAGGTCGAAGAGTCCGGCGGTCAATGCCAGCAGCACCGCGATTTGCGCGGGCACCGAGACCGGGGAGAACTCCGGCTGTTTGAGGCACGCGCGGATTCGGCGTCCGTGTTCGATGGTCTTGCGGGTGTCCGCATCCAGGCGCGCGCCGAATCGGGAAAAGGTTTCAAGCTCCTCGAACTGCGCGTAGGATAGCTTGAGGTCACCGGCTACCGCACGGTAGGCCGCGAGTTGCGCCTGGCCGCCCACGCGCGACACGGATTTTCCCACATCCACCGCGGGCAGTACGCCCAATTCGAAAAGCGATGGTGAAAGGTAGATCTGCCCATCCGTGATGGAAATCAAGTTGGTCGGAATATAGGCGGAAATGTCCTGCGCTTCGGTTTCGATGATGGGCAGCGCGGTGAGCGATCCGCCGCCCAGTTCCTTGCGCAAGTGCGTCGCACGTTCGAGCAGCCGCGAGTGGATATAGAAGATATCGCCGGGAAACGCCTCCCGGCCAGGCGGACGGCGCAACAGCAGAGAAAGTTCGCGGTAGGAGCGCGCGTGCTGAACGAGGTCGTCGTAGACGATCAGCACATCCCGGCCCGCTTCCATGAAAAACTCCGCGATGCTGGTGGCGGCGTAAGGCGCGATGTAAGCGAGGCCCGGCGGATCGTTGCCCTCGCTCACGACGACGACGGTGTAAGCCAGCGCGCCCTTTTCGCGCAGGTTCGCCACGGTCTTCGCAACCGCGGACGCGCGCTGACCGATGGCACAATAGACGCACAAAACATTCCGGTCGCGCTGGTTGAAGATGGCGTCGGTCGCAATAGCGGTCTTGCCCGTCTGCCGGTCGCCGAGAATCAACTCGCGCTGGCCGCGCCCAACGGGAATGAGCGCGTCAATGACCATGACGCCGGTCTGGAGAGGCACCGTAACGGGCGCGCGGTCCATGATGGGCGGGGCTGGACGTTCGATGGGCAGGCGCTTCGTGGAGGCCACCGGCCCTTTGCCGTCGAGCGGCCGGCCGAGCGGGTCGATCACGCGCCCAAGCAACCCATCCCCCACGGCCACATCCATGACCCGGCCGGTGCGCCGCACTTCATCTCCCGCGTGCAGATGCGAGTAGTCGCCCAGCAGAACGACGCCAATCTCGTCTGCATCCACGTTGAACGCGATCCCTAGCACATCGCCGGGAAACATCACCAATTCATCGAAGCCCACGCCGGGGAGACCCGACACCTTGGCGATTCCGGTGGCGACGCTGGTGATGGTGCCCACCTCCCGCGGCGTCAGGGCCGGCGTGAATGCCTCCCGCACTTGGCCTATTTCGGCAAACGCACTGTCGAAATCGCTCTGTAGGCTCTCGGGTTCCATGGTCATTAGCCCTTTGTTACGGGCTTGGGTTCTTCGGGTTTGGGTTCGGGTTCAGGCTCGGCCTTGACTTCCGGTTCGGGCTTGGCCTTGGCCTCCGGTTCGGGCGCGGTCTTGGCTTCGGGCTCAGGCGCGGCCTTGGCTTCCGGTTCGGGCGCGGCCTTGGCTTCCGGTTCGGCCTTGGCCTTGACTTCCGGTTCAGGCGCGGCCTTGCCTTCCGGTTCGGGCTTGGCCTTGGCCTCGGGTTCAGGCGCGGCCTTGGCTTCCGGTTCGGGCGCGGGCTTGGCTTCCGGTTCAGGCTTGGCCTTGGCTTTAGTTTTCTCTCTTTCTTTCAGAAGTTCGTCGACGCCCTTTTCCAGCAATGCCAGATAATCGGCGATGCTCCAGGCCACCTTCTGTCCATTCGTAGTGAGTTCGATGCCGCTGACCAAATCTGGCGCGGTCTCAAATTGCACGCGGATCTCGGCAGAGAAAGTTTCGTTGAGCGCATTTTGTATGGCGGCGCGCTGTTCCGCCGGCAAGTCAAACGTGCTGCGCACCACCGCGGGACCGGCGGCCGTCCTAAGTGCCTCGCCAAGGCCTTCTTTCGCCTTGCCATTCATCTCTCGCAAGCGGCGCGTGAACACCTCGCCCAGGCGTTCTTCCAGACTCACCGTGGCCAGATCCGTCAGCGCCTTGCGCGTTATGGCAAATACTTCCTGCTGCGTCCGGCGGCGGATTGCCTCATGTAAGGTCTGCTCTTCGTTGCGCAACGCCTCCTGCCGCTTGGAACTCAAATCCGCGGCAGCCTTGCGCGCTTCGTCGAGGAGCCGCTGACGTTCGGCCTGCGCCTCGTCTGTCGCTTTGGTCATCAGCGCGGCGCGCTGCTGGTCGAACTCCGCGTTCTTGTGCTGGAACTCGTCGTGCTCCTTTTGCGCTTCGGCCTTCTTCGCGTCGGCGTTCGCCAGTTCCGCTGCGATGCGTTTCTCCCGCGCATCGATGGCGTCGAGGACGGGCTTGTAAAGGAAGCGCTTCATCAGCCACACCAGGATCAGAAAGTTGAGCGCCTGCGCGACGATGGTGAACCAATCGGCTAACATATGCTTACTTCTTTGCGGCTTGCGCGATGACGTGGTTCCAAAACGGGTTCGCGAAGATCAGAATCATGGAGACCACGAAGCAATAAATGGCGGTGGACTCGATCATCGCCAGGCCCACGAACAAGGTCCGGGTGATGGTGGCGGAGGCATCCGGCTGCTGAGCTAGCGAAGTTAGCGCGGTCGCTACCGCCCTCCCTTCCGCCAGCGCGGGTCCCATGGTCCCGAAACCGGTGGTAATGCCGGCGATGACAATCGATGCCACCGCGATAATGGTCATGCTATCCACAGTATTCTCCTTTTCTTGTCATAGTTCATGCTGGTTTGGGCTTACGGACTCGCGTGGCGGCCGCGATGTACACCGTGGCCAGGATGCTGAAAATGTAGGCCTGCACCATGCCGGTGAGCAGACCGAGCACCGTCATGACGATCGGGAAGATGAACGGCGTGATCGTCAGTAGGATACCGACAATCATGGCGCCGCTCATCATGTTGCCGAACAAACGGATGGCCAGGGCCAGCGTGCGTGAAAGTTCGCTGATGATGTTGAATGGCAGCATGATGACCGTCGGCTTTGCATAGGACCTGAGGTAGCTGCCCAGCCCTTGCTCCTCGATGCCGAAGAACGGCACCGCCACGAAGACGCACAGCGCGAGTGCCGCCGTGGTCGATAGCGAAGCAGTCGGCGGCTGGTAGCCGGGAATGACAGTGCAAAGGCTGGCTAGGGCGACAAATAGGAAGAGCGTGCCCAGAAAGCCGAGATATTTCTCCGGCTGACTGAGTCCAACTTCCTCAATCTGTTTCCGGATGCCAGTGACCACGATTTCCAGCAAGTTCTGCCAGCGGGAACGTTCGAGGCCGATTGAAAGGTTGCGCGTGATCAGCCTGGAAGAGCCGGCCAGTACAAGCATCAGCGCCCACGTGAACACAATGGTGGCGTTGAGTTTGAAAAACCCGTGTTGCCAAAACACGATCTGGTCGGGACTAAGGTGCATGGCTGACCACCTGTGCGGAATAAGCCGGCTTTTCCGCCGCTCGAATGAAACGCGTCGCGAAAAGGCGTGCAATGACAAATCCGAGGAGGCACACCAGCAGCCTCTCCCAATGACCGCGCCCGATAAAATAGAAACCCGTCAGTGCAATGCCCGTGCGCAGCAACAGGCTGCTTAAGAACAGAAGTGCCGGCTGTTTGGACGAGACGCCCTTGCGAACCGTCCACCAAAGACCGCCGAAGAATGTCGCCCCGAGCAGGACGCCACCCAGCAGAGCCAGCACCAGACCGAAAGCTTCAGTCATCGCCGTTCTCCTGTTCGTCTCGCATCTCCTTGTCTTCCTTGCTCACCCAATGCCAGGCATTCAAACAGCCGAGGAGCAGGCCGATGACCAGAAACGTCAGCGTCCAGGAAAGCTGTCCTGGATTGCGCTTGTCCAGCCAGATACCGAACGCCGCGCCGAGCAGCGTCGGAACCACTACCGACCAGCCGACCAGCCCCATCATGCCCAAGCCAAACCAGACGCCCTGAGCGGAGTTACGGTGCGCCTTGGACTTGCGCGCCGCCTTCGCGGCAATCTCGCGGCTGAACGATTCGTTACTCACGGTGAAACTCCGCCAGGCGGCTGATGAAATCGCTCTCCATTTTCGCCATCACCGAGCGCACGCTCTGCTCCCGTTCGTCCAGGTTCAGAAACTCCTTCTCCACCGCCGCATGTAACTGGCCGAGGTCCGTTCCGCCGATTGCGTTGCGCACCGAGACGAGCACGTCCAGGCCGGTCTTCACCAGCACCCCTTCATCGACGGCTGCATAAACCTCGCTTTCCCCTTCGTCTTGATAGGTCAGGATTCCGGGGGCGAGCGCCGCGACGCAATCCAGCCGGTGTGGCAGGAGCCCAAACGATCCCTCGCGGGTTTCCGCGACGATACGCGAGACGCCGGTCTTCTCGGCGAAGATTCCGAAGGGCAGGAGAATCTTAAGATGCATGAGCGCCGGTTGGGGCATGTTCGACCTCCGATTTAGGTTTCGGCTCGGGCTGCTGCTTGGCGGCGGGCTTCTTGGCTTCGTCAATCGCGCCGATCATGTACAGCGCGCTTTCCGGGTAGTCTTTGAATTCATCGTGCAGAATTCGTTCGCAGCCATCCAGCGAGTCTTTGAGGCTGACGAGTTTTCCCTTGATCCCGCTGAACTGCTCGGTGGCGAAAAACGGCTGCGTGAGGAATCGCTCCAGCCGCCGGGCGCGCGCGACCACTTTCCGATCTTCCGGCGCCAGTTGTTCCAGGCCGAGCATGGCGATGATGTCCTTGAGATCTTCATACTGCGCGAGCGTTCGTCGAATTTCCTGCGCCAGTAGATAATGGTGGTCGCCGACGATGCCGGGCGTAGCCATTTTGGAGTTGGATTGCAGCAGATCGATGGCCGGGTAGAGTCCTTCGCTGGCCCGCTTGCGCGAAAGCACGATGGATGTCGAGAGATGCGAAAATGTATGCACCGCCGCGGGGTCGGTCAAATCGTCCGCCGGCACATACACCGCCTGGATGGACGTGATCGCGCCGGTGTCGGTGTTGGCGATGCGCTCCTCCAACCCCGATAGCTCGGTGCCCATGGTGGGCTGATAACCCAGCCGCGATGGCATTTGGCCCATCAAGCCGGACACTTCCATGCCGGCCTGGATAAAGCGGAAGATATTATCGATCAGCAGCAGCACGTCGCGATGTTCGTCGTCCCGGAAATATTCGCACATGGTCAACGCCGTGAGGCCCACGCGGAAGCGGCTGCCCGGCGGTTCATTCATCTGCCCGTACACCATCACCATATTCGGCAGTACGCCTGCCGCCTGCATGCCGCTGTAAAGTTCCTCGCCCTCCCGGCATCGCTCGCCGATCCCGCAAAAAACGCTGACACCCTTCTGGTGCTCGATCATGTTGTGAATCATTTCGGTCAGCAATACGGTCTTACCCACGCCTGCCCCGCCGAACAGACCCGATTTGCCGCCGCGCTCGAGCGGCACCAGCACATCGATGGCCTTGATGCCCGTCTCGAAGATCTCGGATTTCGTGGAACGCCGTTCTAACGCGGGCGGGTCTTGATGCACCGAGCGCCATTGGACATCCGCCGGCGCCGCCTGGCGGTCGATGGCGTTCCCGAAGACGTCGAACATTCGCGAGAGAATTCCTTTGCCGACGGGCGCCTTCAGCGGACCGCCCGTGTCTTCCACAGCGCTGCCGCGGACCAGGCCTTCGGTAGGAGTCAGCGCAATTCCACGCACGCTGTGCGCATCGAGCTGGGCTAAGACCTCGATGGCAATCTTCCCATCCTTCGCGTGCAGCAACGAATAGATCGGCGGCAAATGTGCGTCGAACCGAATGTCCACAACACTGCCGCGCACCGAGACCACCGCGCCGAGGTTCGCTGGATTGGTTTTGTTCTCCATGTTTGCCTGCGGCGGCGCGTTACACCTTTGCCTCCGGCGGGTCGGCGGCTCCTCCAGGTGGCAGGACTTCCGGCAGGTCAAGGCGAGCCACCCCAATCCGGCTATCGGCCATCCCGTAATAGACGTCGAAGCGCTCCGGTTTGCCAAGATCGTCGCGCCGGTCGATCCCGGTGGGAAACACCACGTTGTCAACCATGCCGCTGCGTTCCTGCGGCAGCGCCGGCGTCAACACCGGCTCAGCCGAACGATAGCGGACGACGAGCGGATGCTCCTTCGAGAACACCATTACCCCGGCCGAGTAGCAAAGCTGGTGTCCGGGGCTGGGGTCCACGACTTCGCTCACGCCGTGGTAAACGATGAGCCAGCCGTGCCGGGTGAGTATGGGCGGAGTGCCGCCGCCGATTTTGAGCCGCTCCCAGGGCGACACGGGAGCCGCCAGCCGGTGATGAGAAGTAAACTTGCGGAGGCGAGATGGTTCGCTGTTCTCCAAGGCCAACTTGCAGTAGGAAATCCAGATGCTTTCCCGATCGAGATCCACCTCGCGAACCGCGGGCCGGCAGGCGGTTTCCTCCGGGCGCGTGCCTGGAAAAAGCGGTCTATGGAGCATGGCCAGCTCCGGTTGCCCCGACGGATTAGGAATGGCGACGGGGAAGAGGCTGGCATCTTTATCGTCCACGTCGCCGATATGGATGCCGTGATACGGAGCAAACGTCGCCAGCCCCAGGCGCTGCCAGTGGAACAGGTCCGCCGATAGGGCAAAGGCGATCCGTGGGCCTTGGTCCGAGAATGCGGTGTAACTCATGACGTACCGCCGCAGGGGTTCCACGAACGTAATGCGCGGGTCCTCGCAGCCACCGCCGCCGCCGGGCCGCCGCTCATAATCGGCTTCCGGCTCCAGTGCGATGCCCAGCCGCTCGACGCCTGTAGGGTCGCCGGCAGCGTTGAAGCGCACTCGTGCAATGCCAATGCGCGAGTAGTTCCCCTGCGCAACCAGCCGCGGAAACAGATACAGATCGCCATCGGGGCCGCGAGCGGCAGCCGGATTCAGGACGCCTTCGACTTCATGCGGATTGCCTGGCTCCGGCTCCATCACCATTCCCAAGCGCTGCAACTGAAATCCGCTCATAAACAAGCGATGATCGCCTCTGTAACGGGTTTAGTTTCCTGGGGACCTCGAACCTCTATAGAAACAACCCCTGCTTCCTTAGCCGGATAATCGTTCCCTCCCGGGAACAGTGCGTCGCCTATGAAAATCATGTCTTGCAACGAAATGTTCAGGACGTCCCGCAGCTTTCGGATTCCGTAGCCTTTGTCAATGCCGGGTTTGGTGACATCGATGGATGTCGCGCCACCCATGCGGACGGAGAACTCGGGAATGAGAGTGTCGAGGATCGCTTTGATTTTCTTACGCTTGGTGTAGTCGGGGTCCCACTTGTCCTTTTCTTCTAAGGGAGCCTGCTGACCTAATGCCGAGAATGTGACCTGGCTTCCACGGTCTTCAATTACTTCGCCCCAGACCTTTACGGGTTTGAAGCCCGCTTGTCCGACCGCCTCCTCTAGAGAACTGACGATCTTCTCCTTTTCATCCGCTGTGAAATCTTCCGAATACAGCTTTTTCCAACTCCCGTTGTATTGGAAGAACTTGGTTCCGCACGTCGGAAGAATGGATAGATTCACCAGACGTTCGTCATGGGGAAGATGGGAGAGCACCTGCTTTTCGAACTGGGGCCAATCGCCTCCGGAAATGATGGCCACTTTGACGACGCCGAGAAGGTCGTGGAGGCGCGTGGACATTTCAGCGTCAAGAGGCGATTTGCTTTCGGCGAGTGTGCCGTCCAGGTCGTAAACGATCAGCTTTTTCATTGGGTATCTCGATCTCCAGCACGTTCACCGCGCCCTGCGGCTGAAAGGTACACGCTCCGAGGACCGCGGGCAATAAGAACACATCGCCTCTTCCAGCTTCATGCGCGACACCGTCGTACTCTACATGCCCGTTGCCCTCGATCGAGACTAGCACGTGGGGAACACCCGCGGCGCCGACGGTGAATGGCAATTGTCCGCGCAGGCGCCACAACCGAAACTGTTCACAGTCGAAGAGTCTTTCGCGCTTGACCGGCGTGGTGGCCTCCACTACGGGCGCTACCAGACCGCCTGCGCGGTTCTCGAAGTCGATCGAGGCAAGCGCTTGATCGACCTGGAGTGCCCGAGGCTTGCCTGTCTTGGCATCCACATGGTCCCAGTCGTACAGGCGAAAGGTGACGTCGCTGTTCTGCTGAACTTCGAAAACCACTACGCCGCCGCCCAGAGTGTGAACCGTCCCAGCAGGTATGAAGACGGCGTCGCCGGCCTTCGGAGTGAAGCACGCAAGGATGTCCGCTAGGGGGCCGTTCGCGAGCGCCCGCCGTACGTCGTCTGCATCGATACCCGGCTTGAGGCCCGCGTAAATGCGGCTGTCCGTCCCCGCCTCCAGCACCACCCAAGCTTCGGTCTTCCCGCTTTCGCCCGCTGGCAGCAGATCCTTATGCGCGTCCGAGGGATGCACCTGGACCGACAGCATTTGCTGTGCGTCGAGGAACTTCAGCAGCAGCGGGAACCGGGGGAAGCGACCGGCCAGCCTTCCCATCAATTGTTCCTGACACTGCTCCATTAACTGGCCGATGGTCCGCCCTTTGAGCGGTCCGTTGGCAACCTGGCTTGGATGGTCCGGGCGGTCGCTGAGTATCCACGCCTCGCCGATGGGGCCGTCGCCCGGCAGCGGTGCGGCCAGCAAGTTCGCCAGACGCCGGCCGCCCCAGAGCCGATACTGGTAGATCGGTTCGAATCGCAGGGGATACATATGCGGCTTCGCTATTTTCCCACTGCGCTTGCGTGCGGCTGCCGCGGCCGGCCGCTAGGCATAAACGCCAAGTCTTCGCTCAGCACATAGATGATGATGGCCGCTAAACAAAAAAACAGGCCGACCCAGACGCGCCAGTCGCGATGCGCGCGTTTCCAGTAAGGACGCTGGCCATCTTTATCGTCATCGGGATGCGGCCCGAGGTGCCGGTGGTGAGTGCGCTCAATTTCATTCACTGGTTCCATGCGACCCTTTCCATTTCCAATTCCGAATCTCCGGCAAGTCTTCGCCGTGCTTGTCGATGTACTGCTTGTGCTCGATGAGCTTGTCCTGCATGGCCTGCTTCAGGTAGGCCCCCTTGGAGCCCAGATGCGGCAGCCGATCGATTACGTCCTGCACCAGGTGGAAGCGGTCCAGATCGTTCTGCACCCTGATATCGAAGGCCGTCGTGATGGTGCCCTCTTCCTTGTAGCCCCGGACGTGCAGGTTGCGGTTGGTCCGGCGATAAGTCAAGCGGTGCACCAGCCACGGATATCCATGGAAGGCAAAGATGATGTGCTTGTCTTTGGTGAAGAGTGAGTCGTAGTCCGTGTCGTCCAGGCCATGCGGATGCTCGCTGCTGGACTGCAGCTTCATCAGATCGACGACATTGATCACCCGGATCTTCAGAGTGGGCAGATGCTCGCGAAGAATGGAAACGGCCGCCAGAATCTCCAGCGTGGGGGTGTCGCCGCAGCAGGCCATGACCACGTCCGGCTCGCCGTCCTGGTCGTTGCTGGCCCATTGCCAGATGCCAATTCCTTCCGTGCAATGCACCACCGCGGCATCCATGGTCAGCCATTGCGGAAGGGCGTGCTTGCCGGCCACCACCACGTTGACGTAATGCCGGCTGCGCAGGCAGTGATCGAAGACCGACAGCAGGCAATTGGCGTCGGGCGGCAGGTAAACGCGCACGATATCGGCCTTCTTGTTGATCACGTGATCGAGGAAGCCGGGATCCTGGTGCGTGAAGCCATTGTGATCCTGCTGCCAGACGTGGGAGGCGAGCAGATAATTCAGCGATGCGATCTTCCGGCGCCAGGGCAGTTCCAGCGTCACCTTCAGCCACTTGGCATGCTGGCTGAACATCGAGTCGACGATGCGGATGAAGGCCTCGTAGCTGTTGAACAGCCCGTGCCGCCCGGTGAGCAAATATCCTTCCAGCCAGCCCTCGCACTGGTGCTCGCTCAGCATCGAATCCAGCACGCGTCCCGCGGGCGCCAGGAACTCATCGTTCTTCACTTCCCGCGCGTCCCACTGACGGTTGGTGACTTCAAAAACCGCGCCCAGGAGATTCGATACTGTCTCATCCGGACCGAAGATACGGAAGTTGCGCTGATTTTGATTCAGCTTAGTCACGTCGCGCAGGAAGCTACCCAGCACCAAGGTATCTTGACCGTCCACAGAGCCAGGCGAGGGCACGTTCACCGCATGGTCGTGAAAGTCCGGCATGCGCAGGTCGCGCAGCAGAACGCCGCCGTTGGCATGCGGATTGGCGCCCATGCGCCGGTCGCCCGTCGGCGCCAACTCAGCCAGTTCCGGCATGAGCCGGCCATTCTCGTCGAATAACTCCTCGGCCTTGTAGCTCTTCATCCAGCTTTCAAGCTGCTTGACGTGATCGGGATGATCGGCATCCACCAGGAGCGGCACCTGGTGCGCGCGGAAGGTGCCCTCGATCTGCAGGCCGTCGACCACTTTCGGTCCGGTCCAACCCTTGGGCGACCTCAGCACGATCATGGGCCAGCGCTGCCGGGTAGTGTCGTTCTTCTTGCGCGCATTCTCCTGGATTTCCCGAATGTCCTGGATGGCTTTTTCCAGAGCGGCGGCCATGAGTTCATGCATCTTCTCCGGATCGTCGCCTTCCACAAATAAGGGCGTCCAGCCGCAGCCGCGGAAGAACTGGTCCAGTTCCTCATGCTCGATGCGCGCCAGGACGGTCGGGTTGCTGATCTTGTAGCCATTGAGGTGCAGGATCGGCAGCACGGCTCCGTCGCTAATTGGATCGAGGAACTTGTTGGACTGCCACGCGGTCGCCAATGGGCCCGTTTCCGCTTCCCCGTCGCCGACCACACAGGCGACGATCAGATCGGGATTGTCGAACGCGGCCCCGAAGGCATGGCTGAGCGAGTAACCCAGCTCGCCGCCTTCGTGAATCGACCCCGGCGTGGTCGGCGCAACATGGCTGGAAATCCCGCCGGGGAACGAGAACTGCGTGAACAACTTCTTGAGCCCAACTTCGTCCTGGCTGATGTTTGGATAAACTTCACTCCAGGTGCCTTCCAGGTAAACGTTGCCCACAATCGCCGGGCCGCCGTGGCCGGGACCGGCGATATAGAACATGTCCAGGTCGTACTTCTTGATGACGCGATTCAGGTGCACATAGATGAAGTTCTGGCCCGGCGTGGTGCCCCAGTGCCCGACCACCAGGGGCTTCACGTGCGACAGTTTCAGCGGTTCCTTCAGCAGCGGGTTGTCGTAAAGATAAATCTGGCCGACCGACAAATAGTTGGCGGCGCGCCAGTAGGCATCCATTTTGTGGAGCAGTTCCGGAGTGAGTACGTTAGTGGTCACAGTTCAGTCCTTTTCATTACTGTGCCGGTGGCATCATCGCTGCCACAGGATTCGTCCGTCTTCCAAGGGAACGGCGACACCGGCATAGTGCGGTGTCACTCGCGCCGTATAGTCCGCGGGCAGGCGGATTGCCGGCGCCTGTGCGCGATAGACGTATATGCCGGGCGTGCCCGCCAGGTGACCGATGCGCTCCATGTCCTGGCGGAAAGGGCCGTCCCCATCGATGCCGTCGGCATATAGCTCTACTCGCACCGCATTCGGGTCCAGATCGTGGAGATACACCTCAAGCTCAAACGCGTGCCGTTCCCCGCCGGCCTCGACCTTCATTGCGCCGATGCGCAGCGCGGGCCAATCCTTTTCCATGGCCTGCTGCGAATCGACTATTTGCCGGCCCGCGGCGCCCTTCCCGGCCGCACGCCGATGGAAAGTTTCCGCGCCGGGGAGGTAGTGTTGCTCCGTGTATTCGCGCACCGTGCGGTCCGCGGAAAAGCGCGGTGTCAAGCTCGCCATGCTCTTCCGCATGCGCGCCACCCAAGCCGCCGGAATACCATGCGCGTCGCGGGCATAAAACTCCGGAATCACTTGCCCTTCGAGCAGGTCGTAGAGCGCTTCGGCTTCGGCAGCGTCCCAAGACGGATCGTCGCCATGCTCCCGGCCATCCCCCAACGCCCAGCCGACTTCAGGCGTATAAGCTTCCGCCCACCAACCGTCCAACTCCGACAAATTCAGGCCTCCATTGACCAACACCTTCATGCCGCTTGTCCCGCTCGCTTCCCAGGGCCGCCGGGGAGTGTTGATCCAGACGTCTACCCCTTGCACCAGGTGCTCGGTCAGGAGCATGTCGTAGTCACTGAGAAAGATGGCATGCGGGCGCGTCTCGGGCTGCCGGATGAAATGCATCCATTCCCGAATCAGGTCTTGCCCCGCCTGGTCCGCCGGATGCGCCTTGCCGGCCATAACGAGTTGCACAGGCCGCTGAGAATTGGTCAGAATACGAAGCAGCCGCTGTGGGTCGTGCAGCAGCAGGTTCGGTCTCTTGTAGGTCGCAAAGCGGCGCGCAAAACCCAATGTCAGGGCGTTGGGATCAAACAGATGTTTCGCCGCCTCGACATCCTGGGGCGGCGCACCTGCCGCGGTCAGGTCCCGGGACAAACGTGCGCGAGCATACGCCACCAGAGACTTGCTGGCATCGGTTCGAAATTGCCATAGCCTGGCGTCTGAGACCTTGTAAATGTCCTGCTCAAGGTTCGTCGTGGTTCCCAGCCAGCGGTCCTTCTTACAGGTTTCCGTCCAAAGATGGTCGGCTGGCGCCGAGTCCCAGGTGGGCATGTGGACACCGTTAGTCACATAGCCGATCGGGATTTCGTCCTCCGGCCAGCGCGGAAACAGAGGAAGGAAGAGACGCCGGCTCACTTCTCCGTGCAAGCGGCTCACCCCGTTCGCCGCCCCGCTCCCGCGGATTGCCAGATATGCCATGTTGAAAGGCTCCGACGAGTCGAACGGGTTCTGGCGGCCAAGGGCCAGTAAGTCGTGAAGTGCGATGCCGAGCTTCTTTTCGGCATAGCCGCCGAGGTATTGCTCGATCAGCGCGGGAGGGAAACGGTCAAAACCGGCGGCCACCGCAGTGTGGGTGGTGAACAGATTGCCCGCTCGCGTGACCGCCAGGGCGGCTTCGAAGGGCTGCCCGGTATCCTCCATGAAGGCGCGGGCGCGTTCCAGCACGGCGAACGCCGCGTGTCCTTCATTCAGGTGACAGATCTCCGGCGCGAGGCCGAGCGCGCGCAGCAGTCGCCAGCCGCCGATCCCGAGCAGCATTTCCTGCTTGAGGCGCAACTCCGGCCCGCCCCCATAGAGTTCGCTGGTTATCCCCCGATGCACGGGGAAGTTCGCCGCGTCATTGCTGTCCAGCAGGTAGAGTTTCACCCTGCCGACCTTCGCCTGCCAGGCGCGCAACCAGACCGAGTATCCCGGCAATGCGATCTCCAACCGCAACCACTCCCCGTTTGGCTGGCGCAACGGCGTGATCGGCAACTGTCCGGGATCGTTATACGGGTAAAGGGCCTGCTGCTGTCCGTTTTTGTCGATCACCTGGCGAAAATAACCCTGCTGGTAGAGCAGGCCTACGCCGGCCACCGGCACGCCCAGATCGCTGGCGGCCTTGAGTTGATCGCCGGCCACATTACCCAGCCCGCCCGAGTAAATGGGCAGAGCTTCGCTCAACATGAACTCCATGCTGAAATACGCCGCACAGGTCAGTGGAGCTGCCGGATAAGTCCGCTGAAACCACGCGGGGGCTTCGGCCGCCTGCCGGCCGTCTTCGACCAAATCGTTTACGTTTTTCCGGAAAGCGGGATCGGCCAACACGCGCTCGATCCGATCGCGCGAGGCCGTCTGCAGGACCACCCAGGGGTTATGCGTGATCTCCCACAGTTCCGGATCAAGCTGCCGCCATACTTCGTCGGTAGCATGATTCCACGACCAATGCATGTCCAAGGCGAGTTCCGCCAGGGAATCGACTCCCTCGGTTTCCGTAGGCAGGAGATGGTATGTGGGGTGGTTGACACGGGTTTGTTCGCTCATGTTTTCGGGGCTCTAAGCTCCTGCGACGGCGCGCACGGCATGCGCCTTGGATTCGATGCACTGCAGCAGATCGTTCCAGGATTTGACGAAGTCCTCGGCGCCCTCAAGCTGGAGCTGCCCGGCCAACTTCCCGGTGTCGATGCCAGCGCTGGCGAAACGCTCCAGCACCGTTTCGCAGTCTCCGCCATCGGCGGGTAAAGCATTCGGAACATGCCCGTGATCTGCAAACGCCAGCAGGGTAGCCTCCGGCATCGTGTTCACCGTGTTCGGGGCCGCCAGACCGGCGATGTAAAGGACGTCCGAAGCCTTCGGATCCTTGGTGCCGGTGCTGGCCCAAAGCAGCCGCTGGGCGGAGGCGCCTTGGGCCGCCAGTTGCAGCCACTGCGGCGAAATCAGCAGATCGCGATAGGCCTTGTACGCCTGCATTGCAATGGCTATGCCAAGTCGATTTTTCGACTCATCGGGCTCCTTGCCCGCCACCGCCTTATCCCATCGGCTGATAAAGATAGACGCCACCGAATGGACAGCCGGATTGAGGCCGGCTTTAATCCGCCTCTCGATCCCCCGCATGTAGGCGCGGGCAGCTTCCAAGTATTGATCGCGGGAGAATAGCAAGGTTACGTTTACGGGAATGCCGGCAAAGATGGCTTCTTCAATGGCGGAGAGTCCTTTCGGAGTTCCGGGAATCTTGATGAAGAGATTCGGCCGGTCCGCCGCAGCGCATAACTGCTTGGCAGCTTCCAGCGTCTTCGCGGGCTCGTCCGCCAGGAGCGGGGATACTTCCAGAGACACCCAGCCATCCACGCCATTCGTTGCATCGTGAATGGGCCGGAACAGGTCGGCTGCCTTGGTCAGATCTTCCAGCGCCAGCTCGAAGAACAGCTTCTCACCGGCCTTTGCGGCCTGCATCTTCGCCCGAATCGCCTCATCGTAGAAATCGGTGTTGCGGATGGCGTGGTCGAAGATGCTCGGATTTGAGGTCAGCCCGGTGATGGACAGTTCCCGGATGTAGCGTTCGAGCGTGCCGCTGGTAAGTAATCCCCGCGTGATGTTGTCGAGCCAAAGGCTCTGGCCCGTGCGATGCAGTTGTTCCGTGGCTCGCATGGCCGCCCTAAACGCCGCTCGTCGCAAAGGGAGGTTCGTCTTCGACTTGGTGCAGCCAATATGGCGGCCGGCCGTAGTGAAAGTACAGGCGGTTTTCATACTCTCGAGTAATCGGCATGGACTCGGTGTATTCCGGAGCGTTCTGGATAGCTTCCCGGGAGAGGCCCACCGAGACTTTGGAATCCGCCCAGCTCACCCGTTCGATCCATGCGGGTGAAACCAACACCTTCTTGCCCGGCCACCAATTCCGCGTGGCCACCTCGATGTAGCGGATCGCCCAGGCTTCATCGTCCACGATGAATCCGTCCACATGGCCGATCTCGCCGTCAGCCGCCTCAATGTCGTAGCCAGCGACGGCTTCGGTACTGCGCAGATGCGAATCGGTCAACTCTCTGGCGATTTTCTCCGCCAAAGCCTCCCTGGAAACATAGGTTGGAATAGCCAATCCCGCCGGGAAAAACGCCGGACCCCACAGGTAGGGCCCCTCCCAATAGTAGGGATACCCATAGTAGCCATAGTATTCGGCCTCATGCTGGCGGGAGACAGGCTGGTGCGTATCGATGTTGGGACTGTTCTCCACTTGCTTTTTCGTCAGAGCCACATCCAATCGCTCCGCCTCCCAGTCCGCATGGACCACGGAAATTGGCGAGATCAGCACTTGGCGGCCGCCAAGCCAGCCGCCCGTTTCAACCACGAGGTAGCGGATGGCCCACGTCTTATCGTCGAAATACAACTGATCTACAGTTCCAAGCTCGCCGTCCGTAGCCCGGATTGCGAAACCCTTCAAATGAGCGGTATTTCTTAGCATTGGTTTGTCCTCATGGGTGGTTGTCGAGTCCAGGCGTTATCGCGCGGCTCCTGCCAGTTCGGGCGAGTGCAGGGTCACATTGACAGGCCGTGTGTTTTCGATGACGTCCTTCGCTTTGCCGACTTCCGCGGCCGTGCCATGCACCAGCAGCAGGAACTGGTCCGTCTTGAGCGCCGTTTCGTACTCTACGATACTATCCTTCGGAATCCCCATTCCGTAAAGGCCCGCACCGATGGCGCTCAAGCCGCCGACTGCCACGGCGCCTTCCAACGCTCCTACGATCCATGCAACCAAGGGGCCCGCCACGAGTATTGGACCGAGACCGGGAATAGCAAAGAAAGCCGATCCGAACAGCAGTCCCCAGAAGCCTCCCCAAAAGGCGCCGGTCTTGCCCCAGTGCTTCATCCGGTCGCCGGTATTGTAATAACCCACCACGTGTTCATCCGTGTGGGGGTCCTTGCCAACGATGGACAAGGTGCGCATGTCGATTCCCGCGCGCTGGAGTTCCTTGACCGCTTCTTCCGCTTCGGTATGCGTGCCGTAAACAGCCACCACTGCGTTTAGTTCGGACATTACCTATCTCCTTTTGTATTTGTGCCGCTTTTGTGAATTAAGTTTCGATTCCCCATTGCGCGAGCACGCGCACCACCAACCTTTTTCATGGGGACGTGCGTTTCGTGCGGCTAGTTACAGGGGTTTGGCCCAGATTCGGGACGTCGTGCCATCAAACTTCCATGCAAAATCCGTCGTTACGAGTGCAATATCTGCCTCGGGCCTTGGAGGGCGGCCAATCTTGGCCGCAGCCGCCTTTTTAGGCGGCCAGAGCCGGCTGAAAGCCGCCCCCAGAGGACCCCGGGGCAGAATTGCCCGCCCTCCAATTGAGATGCCACGAACGGGATGGCGTGTTGCCACCACCGAAGCGCGCTGGCGTGCCTCCCCTTCAGTGAAGGAGCAGGCGAAGCCGCCTGCCCCCTCCGACTACCTGGATGTGATCGGCGTGCCGATCTCCGTGCCGATTACCTCGCCGGAGATCACAAGCTCCACACGTCGGTTCAACTGCCGGCCTTCCGCGGTGTCATTGGATGCCACCGGTTGAGTCTTGCCGAAGCCCTTCGCCGTGACCGAACCCGCCATTCCCTGATCGATCAGGTATGCACGCACCGACTCGCCGCGTTGCTCGGAAAGCTGCTGATTGTAGTCGTCCCCGCCGACGCTGTCCGTATGGCCTTCCACGTCCAGCCTCAGTCCCGGATGCCCGGAGACAATGCCAGCGACTTTGGCCAGTTTCTCGCGCGCCAAAGGCCGCAACGAAGACTTAGCCGTGTCGAAAAGCACATCCGACATGTTCACGATCAGACCACGCGCCGTATCCCGGGTCTGAAGAATGGCGTTGAACTGGCTGAGCAACTGAGTTCGCAGTTCAGCCTTTTCGGCCTGCAACTGGGCCGTCTGCTTGGCCGCGCTGTCGAGATCGGCCTGGCTAGCCGTCCTTTGCGCCTCATTTTCCCGCTTCAGACGATCCACCTCGGACGCGGCGGCGGACGCGCTCGCCGCGTTCTCCAGTTTCAAGCGATCCGCTTCGGCCGTGGCGGCGTCCGTGCGCGTGTCGCTTTCGCGTTTCACGCGATCGGCTTCGACCGTGGCGGCGGTCATGCGCGCGTCGTTTTCGCGTTTCACGCGATCGGCTTCCGCCTGCGAGGAGGCTGCCTGCGCATCCTTTTCCCGCGTTAAGCGCTCGGAATCGGCCTGCGCCGCAACCCGCGCCGCTTCGGCTTCCCGAGTGACGCGGTCCGTTTCGGACTGCGCGGCAACCCGCCCGCTTTCCGCACGCGCTTCGCGATCCACCGACTGTTGCCGCTCCGCGGCCAGGGCGTCTGCATCCTGGCGCTTGACCGCGATGGCCCGCGAGTCTTCCGCCGTCTGCACGGCTTCCCGGGCAGTCATGATGACAGCCTTATTGCCGGCGTGGCGTTCCTGGTAAGCATTAGCCTGAGCGAGGCTCGCCTCAGCCTTCTGGAAAGTTTCGGCCGCAAAACGGTCCGCGCCCACAGCGCGCGCGATCTGCACCGCGTTGCGCGCTTCGTAGAGTTCCAGCGGCTGTTTCCGGTCGAACTTCAGCGCCAGCGGGTTCGCGAGACGCTGATACTGGCCGCGCTGCAACAGTTCGTACTTGGCGTCGATCTCCTCGATCTTGCCTTTGGTGTCCGCGCGCACCATGTTTTGCATCACAATCAGGTCGCTGGGCTGAGTGACCGCGTAATAAGGTTCGGCGGTGACCACCAACCCGAACACTTGCAGTTCGGTGGTTACGTCCAGCTTGCTTTTGGCCCCATTCAGGACGACTTCACCCAGGTTGGCCGTGCGGCCTTCGGGGGTAACTGCCCACAGCACATAGGTGAGATACTCGGCTCCGTTTTGCGCCGCCGGCTGCAGGCCAAAGAATTCCGCCTCGATCCGGATATAGCCCTGCTTGCCTTCGACTCGGGCCTCTCCACCACCGTTGGGGAGAAGCTCGGTTCCCCGGAAGTCGATCCTGGTTGCGCCGCTGCGGTGCTGGTAGTTAATGGCCTTCACGGTTCGCTCTGTCAGGGACAGGCGGTAAACCGGCGACTCTCCGGCTGACAGCCGTGTCGCATTCTCGGCCGGAACCCTGGGTTCCTGGGCCGATAAAAGTCCGCATGCTATGAGCGATGCGCCGATAAGTTTCATTGGTGTCATCTTCGGCTCCTTTCCGGCAGATTATTGGCTGCCGCCAGTTGCCGGACTCGCGTGCGCGTGTGCCGGGTGCTGGTTCAGTTCGGCAATCAGTCTCGCGGCCGACCTCGGCGTCGCCACGGCCGTCGTGAGAATTTCCCGGTTGCTCAGCTTGTTGCCGTAGATCTCGGCATTGTCGTCCAGGTCCTGCCGCAGGGTAGCGCCTTCCAGCGCAACGCCCGCAAACAGCCCCTGGGACCGCGACCACGAAAGAATCTCGGCGTGCATTTGAAGGTCGGTTTGAGCTGTGGCCGTGCGTCCCACAGGTCCAGCGGCAGCCGATGCTTCGCCGCCTAGCGTGAACTTATCGGAAAGCAGTTTGTTCTCTCCGCCTTCGTTCATCACAAGCATGATTACGTCGGTCATAGAGCCGCCAATCTGGAAGCCAACGCTGCCGCCCTCGACGCGGACCGCGCCCGGCGCAGACCAACCGCCGTCATGCCGGCACGACACAAAACCTTTTCCATACTTGGCGCCGACCACGAAAGCCGCGGTCTTCAGGCTGGGGACGATCACGATGCAACGGGCGTTCGCCAGAAGGTCTTCCGGGATGCCCTTATCCGGCGTCGCCATAACTTCGGAAAACACCACGGCCGCTTCATTGAGCCGCTTTACGGAATCGCTGTCTTTGGCCAACAGGGGTGCAATCGCCAAGGGCGCAATCGCCAGAGTAGCCGCTAGTATCATTCGCATTATTTGCCTCTTCCGTCGACCCGGTGAACCCGTAGGGGCGTTGGGCGACAGCTCCCCTTAGTGCACGAGTCGCACCAACTTCGTCTTTTGTTGAGCCGACTCGCCAAAGGACGGCTTGCGAACCAGGCGGGGACCAGACAAACCCCCTGAGTAGCGACCACATATGGTCAATTGACGGGGCGCGGTCAGAGACCTCCAGGCGATCGCAGATGAGCCGCCTCAATAGCTTGCAACGGGTCGGGAGTGGCAGCGCGATGGCGGCTGGGTGTGATGTTCCCGAGTTAACCCCGTGCCGGGATGCAGAACCTGCATGAAAATGCATAATTTGCTTTCCGCCCGGAGTTCCCGTTCGAAGACTGTCCTCCCCTGCCACCAGATAAGAGCTGGCCAGTGGCATGCATATGCAGACGATTTAGGATTGACCACCACCCTTACAACAAATGGCACTATGACAACAGGCGATACTATGATCGCGACGGTCGCGGTTATCACGTCTGGAACGTGCTCCGCGGGGTCGGAATCGCCGGCCGCCCACTGGCTGGTGGAGAACGGCCCCAGGGAACTTGAGATCCTGTTCCGGGCGATTCTCTATCACCCTTCCACGCCTATCCTCATCACCGACGACCATGGCAATTCCAGGGAGGCCAGCGCCGGCGTGAGCAAGCTCTTAGGGTTGCCGCGGGAAAAGATCATCGGTCGCCCGGTCGACGACTTCGTACCGCCCAGCTTCAAGCCCGAGATTTCGCAGTTGTGGAGAGCCTTGCAGGAGCAGGGGGAACAGGAAGGCACGCTCCGGCTGCTGGGGCCGGATCGAAGCCCGCTGGAAGTGGAGTTCACGGCCAAAGGAAACGTGCTGCCCGTGCGCCACATCCTGGTCCTGCGCGACAAGACCGCACCCGCGGAAACAGAACACGGCCCCACTGACCGCATTCCGTCATGGGTGCGGGATTATGCCCTTTTCCTGTTGGATGTGGACGGACGGATTGTCACCTGGTATTCGGGCGCGGAACGCATTTACGGCTACACAGCCGGTGAGGCTACCGGGCAACACGTGTCCTTTCTCTATCCCAGCGAAGAGGTCGCCCGCGTAAGTTTCGAAGAGAAACTCAAGAGGGCCGCCGCCGAGGGCCATTTGGGAAACGAAGGCTGGCACCTGAGAAAAGACGGGACGCGATTCTGGGCCAATGTGATTACCATGGCCTTGCGAGATGAAAACGGAGAACTGCAAGGCTTTGCGAGAGTGGTGCGCGATTTCAGCGAGCGTCACGAAAAGGACGAGAAGTTGCGGCGCAGCCGTACGCGTGTCCGGCCAATCCCGTCGGAATCGACCGTTGCCGGCATCGTTTCCGGTGAGTTCGACCATGTCCCCGAGGCGAATGACGCGTTTCTCGAGATGGTCGGATACAGCCGCGAGGATCTGCTGGCAGGCCGGCTGCACTGGCCCGATCTCACCCCGCCGGAATACGCGCCGCTAGACGATCTGGCGCACGAAGAAGGCCTTCGATTCGGCGCCTGCACGCCTTTTGAGAAGGAGTTGATTCGCAAGGATGGAACGCGGGTTCCAGTCCTGGTAGCCACGGCCGTGTTGAAGCTCTCTCCCTTCCGCTGGATCACGTTCGTGCAGAACCTCAGGGAACGGGACCGGTTTGAGAGTATCGAGGACGCCGATGTCGAAACCAAACAAGACTTCGAGGAGATTGTGGGCGTCAGCGCGGCTCTGCGGCGGGTTCAGCGGCAGGTTGAAGTGGTTGCGCCTACCGACGCCAACGTGCTGATCCTGGGAGAAACCGGCACCGGGAAGGAGTTGGTGGCGCGCGCCATCCATAGGATGAGCCCCCGCAAGAACCTTCCTTTCGTCACGTTGAACTGTGCCGCCATTCCGACCGGGCTTCTCGAGAGCGAGTTGTTTGGCTACGAGAGAGGGGCCTTTACCGGCGCCCTGTCGCAAAAGATCGGCCGTTTTGAGATGGCCCACCGCGGGACTCTGTTTCTGGATGAGGTGGGCGATATTCCGCTGGATCTGCAGCCGAAGTTACTCCGGGCTTTGCAGGAGAAGGCGTTCGAGAGGTTGGGAGGCACCAAAACCATCCCCATCGACGTCCGGCTGGTGGCCGCCACCAACCGGAATCTCACCCAGATGATGGGGGATAAACTCTTCCGCAGCGATCTCTATTACCGGCTGAGAGTCTTTCCCATCACCACGCCTCCGTTGCGCGATCACCCGGAGGACATACCCATACTCGCCCGGCACTTCACCAAGAAATACGCGGAGAAGATGGGAAGGCAGATCGACAAGATCCCGTCGGAGACCATGCACGCGCTGGTGAGCTGGAACTGGCCGGGGAACGTACGGGAGCTCGAGAACTTCATCGAACGGTCGGTCATCCTTTCCACGGGCGCCAGGCTGCGGGCTCCTCTAGCCGAAATACGGCCGGATGCCATGCAAGTTGCCAGCAGCACGACGCTTGAGCAGGTGGAGCGGGAACATATCGTCCGCGTGCTGCGGGAGAGCGGCGGGGTGGTCACCACGGCCGCCACCCGTCTCGGACTCCACCGGACCACCCTGAACGCCATGATGCGCAAGCTCGGCATCTCCCGCAAGGATCTCTGACAGTAGGCTGATATGGCGGCCAATTTTGGCCGCAGCCGCCTTTTCAGGCGGCCAGGGCCGGCTGAAAGCCGGCTGCGGGCAGAATGCCCGCCCCACAAGATCCAAGCTGGTTGTCACTCTATTATGCGAGACTCAATAATCTGACCACATTCAGTCATTTGACGAGGGCCGGTCGCTTGCCGCGAGCCGCGCACAGCGCCAATTCGGGCTCCCGTGGCCTTCTAACACGGGCTTACTCACTTGCCCGGCCATTGGGCAACGGATTGCTCTTTGCTGGATGAAGGAGCAAGAACATGCCGTTGATAAATCTTGTCGTTGTGTTGGTTATAGTCGGTGTGGCGTTGTACCTGATCAACCGGTACATCCCCATGGCCTCCAGTATCAAAACGATTCGTATTTGTTTGCCGCGTCGCAAAGAGGATGACAACACAGGGACTCGATTGCAGCGGCAGGTCGAGCGATTATCGGGGCTTGACAGGAATGATTGGATCCGGGGTCCGAGGGATTTGGTGAGTTAA
>Ga0224555_1001234_pt1 | contig 36651 bp, 26 predicted proteins | sample 714S23034metaG_FD_180687 | JGI IMG/M metagenome (GOLD analysis project Ga0224555, IMG submission 180687) | Peat soil microbial communities from Stordalen Mire, Sweden - 717 S2 30-34 | ecosystem: Environmental > Terrestrial > Soil > Wetlands > Peat | place: Sweden: Norrbotten County, Stordalen... | reverse complement strand
TTTGCCTGGATGCAGAACTACCGCCGATTGGTTACACGGTGGGAATACCACATCGAGAACTTCCTCGGCTTCGTGCAACTGGCCTGCCTTTTGATGCTGCTTAAACATTTATGAGATGGCCTCTAGGAACTTGTTGAAAAATCCTCATGTTTCCGCGGCCCGTCTGTTGACTCATTCGTCTAACAGACATGCGTGGAGACGAGCGGATTCAGGATGGTATGTTCAGCTATGTTTCGTTGGAGCAGCGGGTTCCAGCAGATCATCCGTTGCGCGGGATTCGCAGGCTGACGGATGCAGTGTTGGGTTCTTTGAGCCCGGAGTTCGACAAGTTGTATAAGGCGTCGGGCCGTCCTTCGATCGCGCCGGAGTACATTCTTCGGGCGCTGCTATTGCAGGTGCTCTACTCGGTGCGCTCGGAGCGATTGCTAGTCGAGCAGATCGACTACAACCTGCTGTTTCGCTGGTTCGTGGGCCTGGGCATGGACGATGCGGTGTGGAATCACGCGGTATTTTCCAAGAACCGCGACCGTTTGCTGACCAGCATAGTGGCGCAGAGTTTTTTCGCGGAAGTGAACCTTCGGGCGAAGAAGTTCATGAGCGACGAGCACTTCACCGTGGACGGCACACTGATTCAAGCCTGGGCCTCACAGAAGAGCTTTCGCTCGAAGGACGGCTCCGACGACGGCGATGGCGCGGATTTTCATGGCCAGAAGCGCTCCAACAAGACGCATGAATCAACCACCGACCCGGATGCGCGACTGTACAAGAAGAGTTATGGCAAGGAATCGAAGCTGAGTTATCTGGGTCATGCACTCGTCGAGAACCGCAACGGTCTGATTGCGGCAGCGATGGCCACGCATGCCGATGGATATGCCGAGCGGGATGCAGCGCTATTGATGCTTAAAGAGAAGCAGGAAGGCCGCTCACGCCGCATCACAGTGGGCGCGGACAAGGCTTACGACACCAAGGATTTCGTCAGCACGGCGCGTGAGTTGAATGTCACCGCGCATGTTACGAAGAATGACAAGGGACGCTGCAGCAACCTCGACCGAAGGACCACAAGACAGCCCGGATATGCCATCAGCCTTAGCCGCAGATGGCTGGTGGAGAAGGGATTCGGATGGCTGAAGCAGACCGGTCCGCTGCGGCAGGTAAAGTTGCGAGGGCTGCAGAAGGTGGACTGGCTGTTCGTCTTCAGTTGCGCCGCCCACAACCTGGTACGGCTGCCCCGCCTCATCGCACAACAACAACCGGCAAGGCTCAGGGAGCAGTGCGCCTGAGGTCCGGCTCAGGCTCTGATTGAGCCCCGGCGACCCGCCAAAGACCAATAAACACTGGCGAATCGACCTATTCAAACCAATTTCAGGTCGCCGAAAGCAAAAATCCCCAAGAAGCAAGCCTACACAGAGAGAATTTCAACAAGTTCCTAGGCGAGAGCCTGCCATGAGCAAAGTCGAAGGCGTGGGGCGCCCGGAACTTTACGCCACCTGTCAAAGCGCTCTGGCTGTTTCAATCGCGAAAGGAAAAACTGGTTGTACACTGGGCCTGTGTTCCATACGGAGCCTGTGATGCGCCGATTTTTTGCTTTCTCCCTGCTTGCTCTTATCGTGCTGGCCGGTTGCCACGCCGGCCAGAAGACGCCCGCGCAACCCGGCGCCAGCCCCCACTTCAAGGTCTACCATCTGCGCGGCAAGGTCATCTCGACCGACGCGGCCAAGGGCGAGGTCACGCTGGCCCATGAGGCCATTCCTGGCTTCATGGAGGCCATGACCATGCCCTACAAGCTGAAGGACGCGAGCATTCTGGGCGAGTTGCATCCGGGCGACGTGCTCACCGCCGACGTGCTGGTCTCGCAGGACCCGGACGCGGATGTGCTGCTGGACCACATTGTCGTGGTGGCGCAGGCCAAGCCGGATTACCCGCCCGCGGTCTCCTACCATGTGCCCGCGCCGGGCGACCCCGTGCCGGACTTCAAGTTGCGCAACCAGGACGGGCGGCCGATTCACCTGGGCCAGTTTCAGGGCAAGGCGCTGCTCCTCACCTTCATCTACACGCGCTGCCCGTCGCCCGAGTTCTGCCCGCGGGTGACGCACAACTTTGCCGTGCTGGAGAAGCAGTTGGCCGCCAACCCCGCGCTCTACGCCAAAACGCATCTGCTCAGCGTCAGCTTTGACCCGGCCTACGACACGCCGGAGCGGCTCCGGGCCTATGGCGCAACTTATCTCGGCAGTACCGCGATGAATGCCTTTGCGCACTGGGAGTTTGCCGTGCCCCAGAAGCCGGTGCTCGCCGAAATGGCCCGGTTTTTTGACCTGGGAATGAGCCAGAATGCCGATGCGACGATCACCCACACGCTTTCGACCACGCTGATCGGCCCGGATGGGAAAGTGGTCTGCTTTTATCCGGGCAATGAGTGGACGGCGGATCAAATCCTGGCGGACCTGCGCCAGCGGATGGGAAACTGAGCGCTCGATGGCCGCGGCGAGCACCTGATTGCGATGGTGATGGGCGTGAGCAGGTCAAGCAAATCCGCTCCGGCGGCGCGGCGCACGAGAAAGGTCTAGAGCATGAGCAGTCTGCGGGGCGGTGGAATGGGTATGAGTATGCGCGCCGAGCGTGCGCCACGTGGGGGCAGCGCGCGCGCCGGGCAGGATGGCTCGTCCCAGCGCAAGCCCAGCCTGAAGAAGCTGTGGCCGCAGATAAAAACATTACTCGCCCCGCGCCGGGGGCTTCTCGTGGCCGGCCTGGGCCTGATGGTCGTCAACCGCGTTGCCGGCCTGGTGCTGCCTTACACCTCGAAGCCGCTGCTGGACAAAGTGCTCAATCAGGCTCATCCGCGGCCCGATCTGCTGCCCCGCTTCATCGCGCTGGTCTTCACGGCCATGGTGGCGCAGGCCATCACGTCATTTTTACTGACGCAACTGCTCTCCAAGGCCGGCCAGCGGCTGATCGCCGAGATGCGCCGGCAGGTCCAGCGTCATGTGGGCCTGCTTTCGGTCTCCTACTACGACGAAAACCGCACCGGCACGCTGGTGGCGCGTATCATGACCGACGTGGAAGGCGTGCGCAACCTGGTGGGCACCGGGCTGGTGGATTTTGTGGGTGGCCTGCTGACTGCCGTGCTGGCCTTTCTCTACCTGCTGCATCGCAGCGTGACGGTCACGCTGACGGTCTTCGCCGTGGTGGGCGCGTTTGTCTTTATCCTGCGGTACGCCTTCAATGTCATCCGCCCCATCTTCCGCGAACGCGGCAGGATCAACGCCGAGGTCACCGGCCGGCTGACCGAGTCGCTGGGCGGCGTGCGCGTCATCAAGGGCTATCACGCCGAGGAGCGCGAGGCGGGGGTTTTTGCGGCCGGCGTTGAGCGCCTGCTGAACAACGTGATGAAGTCGCTGACCATGACCAGCACGCTCTCCGCCGCATCCACCACCGTGCTGGGCTTGGTCTCGGCCATTGTAATGTGGCTGGGCGGACATCAAGTGCTGGCCAACACCTGGACCATCGGCGACTACTTCAGCTACAACATGTTCCTGGCCTTTATGATTGCGCCGGTCTTCCAGGTCGTGAACATCGGCACGCAACTGACCGAAGCCTTCGCGGGACTGGACCGCACCGGCGAGATCATGGCCGAGCTGGAAGAAAACCAGAGCCCCCTGCGCACCGTGACCATGCCGCCCATCCAGGGCACGGTGCGCTTTGAGGAGGTCGAGTTTGCCTACGAGGCGGACAAGCCCGTTCTGCACGACGTAACATTTGAGGCCGAACCGGGAACGGTGACCGCGCTGGTCGGCTCCTCGGGCTCGGGCAAATCCACCATCATCAGCCTCTTGTGCGCCTTCCACACGCCCTCCCTTGGCCGTGTTCTGGTCGACGGCGTGGATCTGGCGCGGGTGGACCTGAACAGCTTTCGACCACAGTTGGGCGTGGTGCTGCAGGACTCGTTCCTCTTCGACGGGACGATCAGGGAAAACATTCTGTTTTCAAAACCCGAGGCGACCGAAGAGCAGTTTCTCTTTGCCTGCCGCACGGCCCGCGTGGACGAGTTCGCCGAGAGCTACCCGGAGGCCTACGAGACGATTGTGGGCGAGCGCGGCGTGAAGCTATCCGGCGGACAGCGCCAGCGGCTGTCGATTGCCCGCGCTCTGTTGGCGGAGCCGCGCATCCTGATTCTCGACGAGGCCACCAGTTCGCTCGATTCCGAGTCCGAGGCGATGATCCAGGCCGGCTTGCACCAGTTGATGCGGGGACGCACGACCTTCGTCATCGCTCACCGGTTGTCGACCATCCGCCGCGCCGATCAGATTCTCGTCGTCGAGGGTGGGCGCATCGTCGAGCGCGGCAGCCACGCGGAGCTATTCTCGCTTGGCGGCCGCTACTACGACCTCTACACCCGCCAGCACGGCCTGGAAGCAAACCTCTTCCTCGCACCCGGCGAGGGGGACGTGGTCGAGGGGGACGCGGTCGAGGCGTAATCCTGGCCGTATAGAGCGAATCTTGCCAGCCTGCACGGTATCAGCGCAATCACACCGCAGACCACCCTATGTGAGACTGGCACGGACGGGTCCCGGCACTCCCCGCAGGCCAAGGCGTCGTACTGTGGCCTTCGGTCTGTTTACTGCTGCATCACTTCAATGCTCGGCGACGGATCGGTCTGGGATGCGCAGACAAACCTGGTCGGGCTGATGACCGCACATCCGGCTCCTTGCGATGTGCCATCGGCGATCAAAAAGGTTCCCGTGCCGGGCGCTGTCGTGTCCCAACTGTAGGCCGCGTTCACCAACTGGTCCCAGGAGAGTACCTCCGCTCCAGCGGTGCTGGCGGCGCCGGTGATCGCGCCGCTGCCGGCCAGCTCGTACACTCCCACGCTGGCGTCCGACTCCGCATTCAACAGCGGCAGTTCGCCGGAGAGATAATCTCCGGCCAGGGCCGCGGCGGTGAAGGTGGTCTGCGTTTGCGGCTCCAGCCAGCCCGAATCCACGGAGCCACTGTCTTTTACGCTCATGGCAAAGGCGCTGTTGGTGTTGAACAGGTAAAGATAATCCGTGCCGCTGTTCAGTTGGAGCGTGGCCCGGCCGGGATTGACGGAGTCGAAGGTGAGCGCGGCCGGGCCGCCGTTCAAACTGCCGGCGGAGTAGACGCCGTTGTCATTCGCGTAGCTCTGGTTGATGGTCAGATTGCCTGCGCCGTCGCCCGTGCCCTCGAAAATATCGGCATAGTAGCCTGACGGCGTGCTGCCGCTGTCGCTGCCGCTGAATTCAGCCCCGCGCAGATAGAAGACGAAGGGGCCGTCGAGGCTCGCGCCGGAGTAGGAGGACAACTGCCGGGTGCGCATATTGCCCGACTGCTCGCCATCATCCCAGGTGTTATCCAGAATGAACATGCGGTTGGCGTCGATGATGTAGACGGTAAAGCCGGTGGAGGTGCCGGCGCCGTTGAGGGTAATCGTAAAGCGGCCCGTGGTGGGGTCCGGCGTGGTGTAGGTTCCGGTGAAGGCAAGGGTCTGGGCGGTGGTGTTGCCGCCCATGGCGGTGTCGATGGAGCCGCTGGTGATCGCTCCGCCCGATGCGCTGAAGAAGCCCACCGAGGCCTTCATATTGCCGTTGTTGTCCTCGCCGTCGAGGTTGAAGGCGAAGCTCTGTCCGCTGATGGTGCTGGCGGCAAAGGCGCTGGGCGTGGCCAGGTAGCAGTTGGCAGCGCCTTGCTGGTAGGTGGGCAGGGTGCCCAGGTCATCGGCTTCGACCATGCGGAACTGCTGAGCCGGCTGCGTGGAGCTGGTAAGCGCAACGGCCCACTGCGTGGTCTGGTGTCCCGCGGCGCCACTGGTCAGAACCATGTAGATGGAGGCCATGCCGTTGTTGTCCGAGCCGATGTTGTAGCTGCCGCTGATGGTGCCCGTGGCCGAGCCGATGTGAGTGCTGTTGGTATCCAGGATGCCGGTGGAGAAGTTTCCCTGGCCGTCGGCCTGGAAGCTGGCCAGAGTGGCCCAGCGTGAGTTGTCGTTATCAAAAGTACCCTGGAAGAGGCAGACGTAACTGCCGTTGAGGTTGCCGTCGTTGGCGCCGTTCGGCCCGGCGCCAAAGTTGACGGTGTAAGTGACCGGGCCAGCGCTGGCGCCGGTGGTGTCCGCCACCGAGACCTGGAATATGGCCGAGCCGGAGGAGGTGGGCGTTCCGGTGATGGTCAGCTTGTTGTCGAAGGTAATCCCATAGGTCAGGTAATCCGGCAGCCCCGTCACCGTCCAGTAGTATCCGGGGACGCCGCCGGTCACGCTGATCGGCCCGGAATAGGCGTTGCCCGCGGTTCCCGTGGGCAGCGTGGCCGTGGTGATTTTGATCGACGGGTTGATCGTAAAGGTGAACGCGGCCGATGTGCCCGCCGCCGCGCTGACCGCGATGGTGGTCGTACCGGCGGTGGTGATCAGGCTGGCGGGAACCGCGGCCGTCAGCTCCGTTGAGCTGACATAGGTTGTAGCCAAAGCCATGGAACCCCACTTCACGACCGTTGTGGGAGTAAAGTAGTTTCCGCCGATGGCCAGCGTGAATGCCGGTCCACCCGCCGTGGCAAAAACCGTGCTCAGGCTGTCGATTTGCGGCGGCGCCGGATTGATGGTGTAAGTAACCGGAGCGGATGTGCCTGCCGCCGTGCTGGCCGTGATGCTGGCCGTGCCGGAGTTCGCGATCAGACTGGCCGGAATGGAGACCGACAACTGCGTTGGGCTGATGTAGACCGTGCCCAGGGAGGTCGTGTTCCACATGGAGGTTGCCCCCAGGGTGAAGGCCGTACCGGTGACGGTCATCGTGCCCCCCGCACCGCCGGCGGTGAACGAAGCGGGAGTCAGGCTGGTGATGGTTGGCGGCGCGGGGTTGATAGTAAAGAAGGCCGTCGCCGACCAGCCGCTGCCGGGGGAGTAGACGATGATGCTGCTTTCACCCGCAACAGCCATCAGGCTGGCCGGAACCTTGGCCGTCAACTGCGTGGCGCTGACGTAGGTCGTTGCCAGCCGCGTAGATTCCCACTGGGCGAACGAACTTGAGATAAAGCCGGTTCCGTTGATGGTCAGTGTGAATTGCGCGTTACCGGTGGCGATTGAATCCGGGCTAAGACTGGTGATGATGGGCGCTGGCGGCTCGATGGTGAAGGTGGCAGAAGCCGATGTTCCCCCGGCGGCGGTAATGGTCACGCTTGCCTTGCCAGCGGTGGCAACCAGGCTGGCAGGAACCGCCGCTGAGAGGATAGCCCCTTGGATGACCGTCGTGACCAGCGGTGTGCCGTTCCAATTGACGGTCACCGGCGAGTTGAAATTTGAGCCGGTGACGGTCAGCAAGAAGGCACCATAACCAGCATGAAGCGAAGACGGGGCCAGGCTGCTGATGACTGGTTGCGCCGGGTTGATGGTGAAGGGGAGGCTGGAGGAGGTTCCGCCCGCGGTAACGATTGCAACATTGACTGTTCCTGGGCCTCTGAGCAGGCTGGTGGGAACGGCGGCCGTCAGTTGTGTGGAACTGACGTAGGTTGTCGTCAGCGCGGTACTGTTCCATTTCACCACGCTGGCCAAGCTTCCGGGCTGATAGTTTGTGCCATTCACCGTCAGCGTAAAGGCTTCCGCCCCGGCCACAACCGAACTGGGACTCAGGCTGGTGACTGTGGGCGGAAGCGGTTTAATGGTAAAGGTAGCGTCCGAGGAGCTTCCGTTGACATTGGTGACCGTGATGCTGGCCGTGCCGGCGGTGGCAATCAGGCTGGCAGGAACCGCGGCCGTCAGCTTGGTTGCGCTGACGTAGGTCGTCGTCAATGCGGTCGCCCCCCAGTTGGCCGTCGCATCTGAAGTAAAGTTCGCGCCATTGATGGTCAGCGTAAAGGCTGCGCCGCCGGCAGTGGCCGAAGTTGGACTCAGGATAGTGATGGAGGGCGACGTGACAAGCAGCGCGATTTCGGGGGAGGCGCCGCCGGTCGTGCTGGCGGTGGCGGTGGCCGTGCCCGCGGCCGTGCTGACGGAGACAGCGGCCGTGCCGGCAGTGGCGGCCAGACCGGTGGGGACGACGGCTGTCACTTGCGTGGCTCTGACGTAAGTCGTGGCCAACGGTGTAGCGTTCCAACGGGCAGTCGCGGCCGAAGTGAAGTTCGTTCCGTTGATGGTCAGATTCAAGGCCGCGCTGCCGTCGGTGGCGGCCGTTGAACTCAGACCGGTAATCGTTGGCGAGAGCGAAGTGACGGGACGCACGATCGCGGACGAGATTCCGCAGCCCGTAGGCAGCAAAGCTACACCCAGCGCGACGAGGCAAAGCATCAGTGACGACAGTGTATACCGGCGGCGAGGCGTGGTGAACAGCACACCGGTGAACGCAATCGCGCCGCCCGGCCCGATCAACCGGGAGGCCGGCCTCTTCCCGCTGGAACTGGCGGCGTCAGCCGGGCATAGACGCAGAGGGGCTATTTCACGAGTTGCAGCCGGCGCTTTCAGTACCGATGCCACTGCCTGGATAACCGGAAAAACCACGGTCCCCCATTGCTGGGACGAACGCGCGCTTTGCATTTGAACCCCCTCGGGTCGTGAGTCTTTTTCTTCCCGCCGCCAATCGCTGAATGGGCTGTGCCGCGTCTGAAAATCGGGCCGGCCCGGCGCTGCAAGAGCGGCGGTGAGATGGCCGCCTGGGTAGAATATCGTCAGGAGTCAAGGGGTTCAAAGGGTTACTTTCGTCCTATTTACAAGTTCGTCCTATTTACAAGTAGTTCTAAATGAAGGAGTTCCAAAGGCGGAAAAGATCCCTGTATAACTCGTCCAAGATAAGAACTTTCTAATGTTCGGGGAGATGAATTAGTAGGATTTATAGCGGCGCGGGCGGCAAAGCGGCGAACTCGCAATAGCCTCAGAAAAACTGCCGGACCACCGGTCCCCCCTGAAGTCCGCCATTTGGCAATCCACACGCTCGCTCCATCTGCCACGAGCGAGCCGCAGCGCCTATAATCAGCCTGTTGTGAACACATTTTCTTCATCTCGTTTGCGTCGGGCCGGGCATTTGCGCCGGGCAGGGCATCTGGCGGCCCTTCTGGGATTGAGTCTGGCGCTGGCTCTCTCCGTCACGGTTCACGCGCACGCTCAGGGCGCCGCAGAGATTGGCCCCACCGCAGGTGGCGGGGGGGGACGGGGCCGCATTCTGCTGGTGCTGCCCTTTGACAACCTCACCGGGCAGCCCAGCCTGGAGTGGATGCGCGAGGCCGCGGCGAATCTTCTGAGCAGCCGGTTTACCTCGGCCGGCTTTGCCCCCATGAGCCGCGCCGACCGCGTGTATGCCCTGGATCACCTGGGGCTGCCGCAGGGATTTCATCCCTCGCGGGCCAGTTCTCTCAAGCTGGCCGAGACGCTGGACGCCGATTCGATCATCGTGGGCAGCTATAAGACCGATGGCGGAGAGATTGTGGCCGAAGCGCAGGTGGTGGATGTTCCTCATCTGCGCATGAGCCAGGCAGTCACGGCGCGCGGCCAGATGCGCGCGATGACCTCGGTCTTCGACGCGCTGGCCTGGAAGCTGACCCGGCAGATGGATCCAGGGTTCAGCGTGGCCGAAGAAACCTTTGTGGCCGCCGGTTCCGGCCTGCGCCTGGACGCCTTCGAGCAATACATTCGCGGCATCACCGAGTCCGACCAGGCGGAGCGTCTGCGCCACCTGAACGCGGCCGTCAAGCTCAGCCCGGATTTCTCGCCGGCCTGGATGGCGCTGGGCCGCGAGCAGTACGCCAGCCAGCAATACGAGCAGGCGGCGGAGGCTTTTGCCAAGGTCGATCACAACGGAGCCGACGCCCTCGAAGCTGGCTTTTACCGCGGCCTCTCGCTTCTGTTCTCCGGCGACTACGCTCGCGCCGGGGAGGCCTTTGCCGGCGTGGCTCGTGTTCTGCCGCTGGCTGAGGTCCTGAACAATCAAGCAGTTGCGCTCGCCCGCCAGGGCAAGGACGGCATTCCGCTCTTCCGCCAGGCGGTGGCCGCTGATCCCAACGGGGCCGACTACCACTTCAACTTGGCCGTCAGCCTCAGGCGCCGCGGCCACGACACCGAAGCCTTGGCCGAGATCTCCCATTGCCTGCGCTTGCACTCCAATGACAGTGAGGCCCAGGCACTGCAGAAGGCATGGAAGGCTTCTGCCACGGCGTCAACCGGAGCGCTGGAGGCTGGCGCGGACGAGGAAGCCGAGACCAGAGTTGATGCTCTGGAGCGCATCGAGCGCGGCTTTGACGCCGTCGCCTTTCGCCAGGCGGCCTTCATGATGGATCAGATGAATGAAGCCCGGCTGGCCGCGCTGCCGCCGCAGGAACGCGCGCAAAAGCTCTCCGCCAGGGCAAAAGACTACCTGGACCGCGGCCTGCTGCTGGAGGCTGAGCGGCTCTATCAGGCCGTTGCGGCCGCTGACCCCAAGGCCGCCGCGGCCCACGCGGGCTTGGCCGAGGTCCGGGAACGCACCGGCGCCGCCGGGGCTGCCCGCAAAGAAGCCCACATTGCGTTGAAACTTGGGCCTTCCGCCGATGCGTACCTGGTGCTGGGCCGGCTGGATCTTGCCGACGGTCACCTGGACGAGGCCGGAAAGGAAGCCAGCGAAGCCCTCGAACTGGTCCCGGCAAGCAAGGCGGCGCACGAACTCCGCCAGCAGATCGAGGCCAGGCAAGCCCAGAAAAAGTGATGTGGTTTTCAACCTCAGGGAACCTGTGAATAAGTCGAGATTTTGAAAGGGCACGACTTTAGTCGTGCCGCAAAAGCGACAAAATAGCTCCGGGCTTTAGCCCCTGAGGGAAGGTTGGATTGCGATAATGACTTATTCAGAGCTTCCCAAAGGAAGAAGATTATTAGAATCTGGGCAACCGTTTGAAAGGAACGATCATGAGCAAACGTAAGACCGGAAACGGCCCGCAATTTGTAAGGTTTTTTGGTCCGTTACTCGATGCGCTTCGAAAATTGGGTGGTTCTGCCACACCAGAGGAAGCCGTCGAGCAAATTGCCAAAGATCTTGGCGTGAGGGATGAAGAACAAGACGAAAAATTGCCCTCAGGTGAACCTAGGTTTAAGAATCAAATTGCTTGGGCTCGATTTTATCTTGTGCGTGATGGAATGCTTGATTCATCAAAGCGAGGAGTTTGGAGTCTCACAGATAAAGGGCGTACTGTCACACTTACATATGAGCAAGCAAAAGAAATATTTCTCAGAATAGCAAAAATATTTCGAGTTCAACATGGCCCTGATATGCGGGGGAAAGAACCTGAAATCGAACAGATTGCAGAAGATACAATCACTTCTTCTGGAAATTATCGAGAACAAATAATTCAGTTATTGCTTTCGCTTCCAGCGAAGGGCTTTGAACGTCTTGCGCAACGGATATTACGAGAATCTGGCTTTACCCAGGTTGTGGTAACTGGGCAAAGCGGGGATGGTGGTATTGATGGAAATGGAACACTGCAAATCAATCCACTTCTTTCGTTTAAAGTGCTATTCCAATGTAAGCGTTATAAAGAAACAGTTGCACCCACACACGTGCGAGATTTTCGAGGAGCAATGGCAGGACGCGCAGACAAAGGGATCATTCTGACTACTGGTACATTTTCTGCGGAAGCTCGTCGCGAGGCATCACGCGATGGAGTACCACCAATCGAACTTATAGACGGAGAAAAGTTGGTTGATCTGCTTGAACGATTAGAGCTTGGATTGAAACCTATAACGACGTACGAATTAGACCCGAGCTTCTTTAACGAGTTCGAGTGATCAAGAGGAGCAAGCCATGATTCAGCGCGTGTACGGTTTTGCAATTCTGATTGGTTTGATTGCGGCCTTCGGGCTCTCTGCTCCGGCCCGCGCCCAGCAGCCCTTCGTCGACAAATTTGTCCTCTCCGACACCATCCAGCCGGTCACCGCCTCTGAACTTGACCGCGCCATCGCCCGCGCCAACTCCGACGGCGCCCACGCCCTGCTGGTGGAACTGAACACTCCCGGTGGCCTGCTGGACTCGACCCGCATCATGGCCGGAGCCATTCTCAGCTCACGGGTTCCGGTCATCGTTTATGTGGCCCCGGAAGGCGGCCGCGCCGGCTCGGCCGGCTTTTTTCTGCTGGAAGCAGCCGACATCGCCGCCATGGCTCCCGGCACCAACGCCGGAGCAGCCCACCCGGTGGCCGAACTCGGCCCCCAGCCGGACGCGACCATGAGCCAGAAGATCGAAAACGACGCCGAGGCCTTCCTGCGCTCCTACGTCACCCGTCGTGGCCGCAACGCCGTGGCCGCCGAGGACGCCGTTCACTCGTCGCACTCCTACACGGCCCAGGAGGCGCTGGACCAGCACCTGATCGACCTGATCGCCTCGAACGACGCCGAGTTGCTGGCTGCCCTCGATGGCCGCACTATTACCCGCCTGGACGGCGGCAAACTCACCCTCCACCTGGCCGGGGCGCGGATCGAGCTGGTGCAGCCCACCGTGCGCGAAGAGCTGCTCGGCTGGCTGATCAATCCCAACATTGCCCTGCTGTTACTGGTCTGCGGCGCGCTGCTGATTTATCTCGAGTTCAATGTCCCCGGCACCATCGTCCCCGGCGCTCTGGGAACGTTGATGGTCCTGCTGTCGGTCTTCGCGCTCAATCTGCTACCCATCCACTACACCGCCGTGCTGCTGCTGGTGGCGGCGCTGGTTTTTATTCTGCTGGAGGCCAAATTCGGAGGCCACGGAGCGCTGGCCATCGCCGGAATCGTCTGCCTCACCTTCGGAATGCTTACGCTGGTTGCCGCGCCGGTGCCGGAGATGGCCGTCAGCCCCTGGGTGGCCCTGTCGGTCAGCGCCGCCTTTGGCTGCATCACCGTTTTTCTGGTCCGCCTGGCGACGCGCGCCCGCCGCATGAAATCCCGCCTGGGGCCCTCGGCCCTGGTGGGCTGCCAAGCCACGGCCATGGAGGCGCTTGCCCCCGAGGGCCATGTGCTGGTGGAGGGCGAGATCTGGAACGCTTTTTCCACTGAATCCGTTCCAGCTGGCTCGCCCGTGCGCGTGGTGGGCCTTGAAAATTACCAGTTGCGCGTCGAGCCACTCCAGCCGCAAAGTTCCGAGCAGCCCCCCGTATAGCCCGGCTGGAGTACAATCCGTCCTGAGTGAGGGAAGTCCAATGCCCGATGTTAGTATGCCGATTCTGATCTTCGTCGCCATCGTCGTCCTCTACCTGCTCAACTCGATCAAGATTCTCCGCGAGTATGAGCGCGGGGTGATCTTCCGGCTGGGCCGCGCCCTGCCCACGCCCAAGGGCCCCGGCATCATCCTGGTCTTCCGGCCCTTCGATCAGATGGTGCGCATCTCGCTGCGCCAGCAGGTGTTCGTGGTTCCGCCACAGGACGTCATCACCCGCGACAACGTCACCCTCAAGGTCGACGCCGTGGTTACGCTCTACGTGGTCAACCCCAACGCCGCCGCCATCAAGGTGGTCGACTACGTCTACCAGACCTCGCAGCTCGCACAGACCACGCTGCGCTCGGTGCTGGGCGAGGTCGAACTGGACGAGGTGCTCAGCCATCGCGAAAAACTGAATCTGCGCATCCAGACCATCATCGACCAGCGCACCGAACCCTTTGGCGTCAAGGTCATCTCGGTCGAAGTGAAGCAGGTGGACCTGCCCGAGCAGATGCAGCGCGCCATGGCCAAGCAGGCCGAAGCGGAGCGCGAAAAGCGCTCGAAGATCATCCACGCCGAGGGCGAATTCAATGCCGCCCAGAAGCTGGTGGACGCCGCCGCGCTGCTGGCCACCGAACCGATGACCCTGCAGTTGCGCTACCTGCAAACCCTGACCGAAATCGGCGTCGAGAAGAACACCACCATCGTCTTCCCGCTGCCGCTGGAGATGATGACGCTTTTCAACAAGCTGGGCGTGACGGCCATGAACAAGGCCGAGGCAGAAAAGCAGTAAATCGGCTTGAACAACCTTTCGCGATTGACCCCCACGGACAGTTCACCGTCCGTGGGGCGTTTTTCCGGCCTCCCTTTTTTGCATCACGGAGCGCCGGCCACTGAAATTTGATCGCAAACCACGCTTTTTCATTCTCACCCACGTTTTTTAAATTCCGCCGGAGGCTTGAAAGCACTAAATGCACGAAGTCTATGAGGACGAGGAAGAGCTTCAGCCGGTCGAGCGCCGGCGCGACACTGAGGTGACGCTCGGCCCAATGCGGCTGCTGGGCCTCTTTTGCGGCCTGGTTCTTGTCTGTGGCCTCTGCTTTGGTTTGGGCTATGTTGTGGGCCGCCACAAAGGGCAGCAGCCCCCGTCGGCAGCCGCCGCGCAGCCCGCTGACGCCACGCAAACCACTACGCCTGCCAATGCCGCCCCTCCCAAGCCCTCGGCCGCTCCGCCGAGCGCACCCGCGCCTGTTCCCGCACAGCAGGTCACCGCTGGCGCGTCTGAAACCCCTTTGGCTGAAGCTCCTTCGGAGACGAATCCCGTCGCCAGTCCACAGTCCGCAAGTCCGGCCTTGGGCAACTACTCCAGCGCGGCAGCCGTTCACCCTGCCCTGCCGTCGCCCATGCAATCCTCACCGGCGCCTGGAGTGATGGTCCAGATTGCCGTCGTCGCTCACCGGGAAGACGCCGAGGTGCTGGCCGGGGCGCTGCGCCGGCGCGGCTACGCGGTAACCTTCCGCCTTGATCCGGCCGACGGCCTGATCCATGTGCGGATCGGCCCCTTCAGCAGCCGCCGCGACGCCAATCTCATGCGCCAGAGGTTGCTCAGCGACGGCTACAATGCGATTGTGCAGCCGTAGCCGGCCTGAATTTCTGTGTATTTTTCACGGTATGAGCTCACAGGGCGTCGTTTTGGAGTGCAACAAAGGCTGCCAAGCATTTTGGCCGAGATTGTTGGGCGACAGAGTATTCGCTATGTGTTCGCTGGCGGTATAATTTTAGCTAGGATAGACTGAACACTGCGCGGAATCGACGAAATGCGAGTTGGTCGCCGTGATCGTCAAGTCTGCACAGTTTGCTTTGGTTCCCAGGCGGCTTTAAAAGGCTGTTTGTGTTCTCCAGGGCAGGAGAGCGGTACTAAGTAGCCACGAGTAGGCTGCGTGCACAAAAAGTACCTCCCGACAGCAGGAATCTGCGGACGATAACCCCGGCTTCCGCGCGATTTGCAGCAGGTGAGAGCTCGTAGCTCAGTAGGTAGAGCAACGCCCTTTTAAGGCGTGGGTCCTGGGTTCGAGCCCCAGCGAGCTCACCATTCTCAACCTGGCTTGAAAATACAGATAGAAGCGGCAACAAAGAGTTGGAATCAGGCCAAAACGTCATATAAGTAAAAGAGCCGCAAGCCTTTTCGTGGCTGCGGCTCCTTGCGGCTGATTTTCTGCTGGCGTTACGGTTCCTTCGCGCCATCCACAAAGGCCTTCAGCTTGCGCGAGCGCGACGGGTGGCGTAGCTTGCGCAGGGCCTTGGCTTCGATCTGGCGGATGCGTTCGCGCGTTACCTGAAAGCTCTGGCCGACCTCTTCCAGCGTGTGCTCGGAGCCGTCTTCCAGGCCGAAGCGCATCTTGATGACCCGCTCCTCGCGCGGCGTCAGTGTGCGGAGCACCTGCGAAGTGTACTCCTTCAGATTCACGCTGATGACCGCCTCGGAGGGTGAAACCGCCTGCCGGTCCTCGATGAAATCGCCCAAGTGCGAGTCTTCCTCTTCGCCGATGGGGGTTTCGAGCGAGATCGGCTCCTGCGCGATCTTCAGCACCTTGCGCACCTTGGCCACCGGAATGTCCATGCGCTTCGCAATTTCTTCACTCGAAGGCTCGCGGCCCAGTTCCTGCACCAACTGGCGGCTGGTGCGGATCAGCTTGTTGATGGTCTCGATCATGTGCACCGGAATGCGGATCGTCCGGGCCTGGTCGGCGATGGCTCTCGTAATGGCCTGGCGAATCCACCAGGTGGCGTAGGTCGAGAACTTGTAGCCGCGGCGGTATTCGAACTTGTCCACCGCCTTCATCAGGCCGATGTTGCCCTCCTGAATCAGGTCGAGAAACTGCAGGCCGCGGTTGGTGTACTTTTTGGCGATGGAAACAACTAACCGAAGGTTGGCTTCGATCAATTCGCGCTTGGCCTGCTCGGCGTCCATGTCGCCTTGGATCATCTCGCGCTGGGTGCGCTTCAGATCGGCGATTACAACGCCCGCCTCCGCCTCGCTTTTTTCCAGATCGGCCTTGCAGTTTTTCTGCTGGCGCCGGTACTCTTTCTTCAACTCCTCGCTCTTTGAGGCCTCGTGCTTCTGCTCGAGCGAGCGAATCTGCCGCTCCAGCGTGCGCATGGTGTCAACGGTCTTGTTGACCTTGTCCAGCAGGCGCTTGCGTTCGAGCGGCGTGTACTTGAATTCGCGCACAATGCGCGAGACGAGCACCTTTTCGCGCGCGATCAGCCAGCGGGTTTGGCGCGCGGCCGAGGCCTTGGCCTTGGCTGTGGGCGCGGTCTGCTTCTCCTCGAGCTGGGCAATTCGCTTCTGGTGCTTCACCAGGGCGTCGATGCGGGCAACAGTGGCCTTGACGCGCGTCTGCACCACCTCTTCGGTCAGTTCCTCCTCGTCGAAGATGACCACTTCCTTCACATTGCGCACGCCGCGCTTCAGATCCTCGCCCAGGGCCACAATCTCGCGGATCACGATCGGCGAGCGCGAAATAGCCTTAAGGACGCGCAGTTGCCCGCGCTCGATGCGCTTGGCGATCTCGACCTCGCCCTCGCGGGTCAACAGCGGCACCGTGCCCATCTCGCGCAGGTACATACGCACCGGGTCGTTGGTCTTTTCGAGGGTTCCAGGCGTCAGATCGAGCTCGACATCCTCGCCCTCTTCCGCGTCAAAATCCTTGTCGCCGTGGAACTTGGGGCCGTCCAGAAGGTCGATGCCCTGGGTGCCGATGGTGGTGATCAGGTCATCCAGATCCTCGGGCGAAGAGGCCATCTCATCCGGCAGCATCTCGTTCACATCGCCGTAGGTCAGGTAGCCCTTTTCCTTGCCGACCTCAATCAGGCTCTCAATGTCGTGATCATGCTCATGATCGTGTTCTTGTTCATGCTCATGATCGAACTTGTCGTCAATCGCCAAAATATTCCTACTCTCTCGCGCAATGTTGATTCAGCACCGTATTGCGCACCAGTGCGTGGCCCAGTCCGTCCTGGAACGCAGAACGCACCAAAAAAGATTTCCGCTAGGAAATCCTGGTGCATTGACGGACACAGAGCTGCGGTCACCCGCAGAGAAGAAGCGGTTTCAGGGGTATACTCCGAGGGATGATAAGCGCTTCAGGTTTCACCTGGGTCGCCCGCGAGCCGCGGCTCATGGTTGGGGCAAAGGGGGCGCGCATCCACACAGAGACTTTTAGATTACCACAGCAACCTCCGCTTTTGCCAACACAAAACCACCCTCCTTGGAACCAGTAGTTGCCGGGCCGGGCCATCCTGTCTTCCGTCCACTCCTGCTTCCCTCTGATTTGACGCGGCAAAGCCTGATTCGACGCAGGAAAGCGTGGGCTGCGGCTGGCTATCCGCGCGGGTCTTGAAAGCCGCTAGAGCTCCGGCGGCGGCTGAGTGTGCAACTGGCGCAGAGCGATGCGAAGCTCAACTTGTTGCAAAGCAAGAGCGTCCTCTCGTGCGCGGTCCCCGCGGTGTTGGGCCGCTTCCATTTCGGAGCGCAGCTCACGCAAGCGGTGTTCGATGGCCCGCTCGTGAATCTCCTGGATGGCGCTTTGGACCTCGCTCTCCCCCGGCGGCTTGGTCTCGGCCAAGAGAGCCTCGGCCAGCAAAGCCCTCTGCCCCACGTCTTCGACCACGCCCATGGGGTCGAGGGCCTGCCGCTGGCTGAGCGCCTGCAGGGCCGCGTACGAGCCAAGGGGCTCAAACCACGCGGGTTGAGCGATGAGCGCCTCGGCGGCCAGCCGCCGCGCGCGTCCATACTCGGGGTCGTTGATGGCCAGAGCGCGCAAGAGCACCCGCTCGACCTCGGTCAGCGTCGTGACCCTCGTCTCGACGTGGTCGCGCCGCCGGAGCGCTGCCTGGTGCAGTTCCTCGCGCAAGACGGCCGAGTCGATACCCAGCTTTTGCGCCGCGTCGTGGGCAAACTGGTCCCGGGCGAGCTTTTCCGGCAGACGGCGAATGTGCGGCAGCAGGAAGTTCATGGCCTTCACCTTCTGCTCGGCGCTGGCCCCTGGGAAGGCAGTCCGGGCGCGCTCGATCAGGTAGTCGGCCTGGCGGCGCGCACCGCGCAAGGCCGCCATATAGGCCTCGACACCCCGTTCGCGGATGAAGCGGTCCGGGTCGAGGCCGTCGTCCAGGGTGACAATTTTGAGGTTGAAGCCCTCCTCGGTGAGCAGGGTAATCGACTTTTCGGCGGCATTCGAGCCGGCCGCATCGGGGTCGAAGTTGACCACGACCTGCGAGGTGTGACGGCGCAACAAGGCCACCTGCTGCTCGGTGAAGGCCGTTCCGCTGGTCGCGATCACGTTCTGAATCCCGCGCAGGAAGACCGAGATGCAGTCCATCTGCCCCTCGACCAGGAGAGCAAACTCGAGCTGGCGAATGGCGGCGCGCGCCTTGTCCAGGTTGAAGAGGACTTGCCCCTTGGAGTAGAGCGGCGTCTCCGGCGAGTTGATGTACTTTGCCCCGGCCTTGTCGCCGGTTTCGAGCGTCCGCGCCGTAAAGGCAATCACCCTGCCGCTCTCGTTGGCGATGGGGAAGGTAACCCGCTTGCGGAAGCGGTCGTAGATGGGGCCCAGGCTGCCGTCGCCTTGTTCCTTTGAGCTGAAAAGTCCGCTTACCCGCAGCGTTTCGTCGTCGGCCATGCCCCGGAACCGGTCGCGCAGGGCGTTGAAGCTGTCGGGCGCGTAGCCGATGCGGAATTTTTTGATTCCTTCCGCATCGAGTCCGCGTCCGGCCAGGTACTCGCGCGCCACGGCGCCTTCGGGGGAGCGCAACTGCTCCTCAAACCAGGCGGTTGCGGTCTCGTGCAACTCCAGGAGCCGCGCCCGCAGCCGCGCTCCGGCAGCCTCCTCGGGCGAGGAAAACTCCCGTTTGGGCAGCGGAATCCCGCACTTCTGCGCCACGATCCGCACCGCCTCGGGAAAGCCGACATTCTCGATCTTCTGGACGAAGCTGAAGACGTCGCCCGAGGCCTGGCAGCCGAAGCAGTAAAAGAACTGGCGCACGCCATTGACGTTGAACGAGGGCGTCTTCTCCTTGTGAAAGGGGCAGAGCCCGGAGTAGTTCTGCGCACCGGATTTGCGCAGCCGGATGTAGCCCTCGATCACCTTGACGATGTCGGCCTGCTGCTTGACGGTTTGGGCGAAGTCGCTCACGGGGTCTGTATTGAGGATAAGGCCGGAGGCTTTGCATCGAGTATTCCAGGGCAGGGAACGAGGGCGTTTTTTCCCGGCGGCCACTTTCTGGCCGAAATCATTTCCTTTAACATAGAAAGAAATGGCTTTTCCTATCAAAGTTTGCGTCGTATGCTCCGAGGAATTTGAACTGAGGCCGGATAAACCCGGCTTTGCCAACCGCTGCCCGGCGTGCAGCGAACCGGAATCGACCGGCCCCGCTACCGCGTCCTCATCCAGCCGCCACCTGAGCGCCGAAGAACGCAAGGCCGAGGCGGAGGCCAACGAGGCGCGCCGGAAGGCGATTCGCGATCTGCTCTACCGCAAGGAAAGCTGACCCGCATCCAGCAGGCTCATCGCGTCTAGGCCGGTCGCAAAACCGATGGCCGCCATAATACATGTTGCAACGAATATCTCCTTCGCGCATCCAATTCTCAGTACGGCGGAGGAGGTCTACCGTGTCGCTTCGTCCCGTAAGAGAAATCTTTCCAACCAAACCCACCATCGAGGGCGCGGGCGTTCGCCTGCAGCGCGCCTTCGGCTTCGGCAAGACCGCTGAATTCGATCCCTTCCTGCTGCTGGACGACTTCCGCAGCGACAACCCGGCCGATTACGTGGCTGGCTTCCCGTGGCATCCCCACCGGGGAATTGAAACCATCACCTATGTGCTGGCAGGCGAGGTGGCGCATGGCGACAGCCTGGGCAACAAGGGCCGCATGAGGGCCGGCGACGTACAGTGGATGACCGCCGGCAGCGGCATATTACATCAAGAAATGCCTTCGGGCGACGCCGCGGGACGCATGCACGGCTTTCAGCTCTGGGCCAACCTGCCCGCATCGCTCAAGATGACCGCCCCGCGCTACCAGGACATTCCGGCCAGTGCGATACCGGAGGCGACAGAGGACGACGGGAGTCGCGCGCGCGTCGTCTGCGGCGAGTTCTGGGGCAAAAAGGGGCCGGTCGAGGGCGCGGCTGTGGGGTCGAACGTGAACGCGCGCTATGTGGACATCTACATCCCGCCCCTCAAGCGCAAACGGATTCAGGTGGAGACAACGCGCCACGCCTTCGCCTACGTCTTCGCCGGCGCGGGCAGCTTTCGCGACGCCTCGGCGCCCCAGGCCGTGCTGACCGAGTCGGCTGTCGATCCCAATGCTCAACCGGTCTACGACGCCAAGAACCACTCGCTGGTTCTGTTCGATCGCGGCGACGAGATCGCCGTTCAGGCTGGCCCCGAGGGCATTCGCTTCCTGCTGGTTTCCGGACAGCCGCTCGAAGAGCCGGTGGCCTGGCAGGGGCCGATCGTGATGAATACCCAGGCTGAGTTGCGGCAGGCCATGAGCGAGTTACAAGACGGGACGTTCATCCGGCACGGGTGAGGCGGCTGGCGCGGCTGCGACTGGGCATTCTAGAGCGGTTCTCCAATTGCTATACACCGAAACCACAGCCGTTGAGTGGCTTTTTCCTCAAGAAAAGCCACCTTGCACAGAGTTGGCAAGGGAACATGAATTGGAGAACCGCTCCAAAGCCGGTCCGGGGGAGTTGGGAGCTTCACAACTCCACGGGCAGTTCCCCTGACAGAATCTGTCCAGATGTAACTCCGCGCTGGCGCAGGGCGCGCAGGCTCAGCGCGTCGCAGCGCTTGGCCAGGCGGCGGCCACTCGCATCCACCACCAGCCGGGAGTGGAACCAATGGGGAACTGCGAGCTCCAGGGCGCGGTAGAGCAGAATCTGCCGCGCGGTGGATTTGAGCAGATCCTCGCCGCGCACAACCTCGGTGATTTTCATGGCCGCGTCGTCGGCCACGCAGGCAAGCTGATAGCTCGGAAGACCGTCGCGCCGCCAGACCACGAAGTCGCCAAAATCCACACCGGCTACAAAGCGCTGGGCCCCGAGATTTTCGTCCACAAACTCGATCGCTTCGCCGTCGGGCACGCGAAAGCGCCAGTTGATGCTGCCCGGCTCTTCGATCCCGCTCGCAAGGTCTTCAAGCGGCCGCGGAGGGTTGCCCGCAAAGGCGCGGCCAGATTCGAGTTGCGGGGCAGCTGGTCTGCAAGTGCCGGGGTAAACAGGTTCGTCGTCCAGCGGCGGCAGTTCTCCCGGTTCCAGCTCGCCCGGCTCCAGCTTGCCGTTGCTCCGCGCTCCGAACGCGCCAGGAGCATGGCTTTCGTGCGGCGCGGCGAGCGCGGCCTCCAGGTCTTTGCGCGAGCAGCGGCAGGGAAAGAGAAATCCGCCCCGCCACAGTTTGCGCCATGCGTCAAGATAGATGGCCCGGCGTTTGCTCTGCGCGTAGGGAGCAAAAGGGCCGCCCTGATCGGGTCTTGACGAGCCGGGGCCTTCCTGCCAGTGAATTCCCAGCCAGTGCAGGTCTTCGATGGCGGCCTCGGCGTACTCGGCGCGGCTGCGGTCGGGGTCCAGGTCTTCCATGCGCATCGCCAGCGTGCCGCCGGCCGCGCGCGCCCGTTCGAAGGCCGTCCAAAAAGTGCGCGCGTGGCCCAGGTGCAGATAGCCGGTGGGCGAGGGCGCAAGACGGCCGCGATAACCCGGCGGCGGCGATGAAGAGCGGCTGGCCATGCTGGTTATCAGTGTAGCCATTCCGGTTCGGAGCCGAAGAGCGCGTTCGCAGAGCCGGACCTAGAACAGCTCCGGAATGCCGCGGAAGGCGATGCGCATGGGCGCGGCCTTGAAGGCGGTCAGCATGGTGGCCGGGGCCAGCGTACTGAGGCCGTACTTGTTGTTCAACGCATCCACGGCCACCTGCAGGCGCGCGCGGCTCTGCCCGTCCTCCGATCCGTCGAAGAGGTTGAGCGTGTGCAGCCGGTCGGCCACCAGACCATTCAGGTGAACGCCGATGAAGTAGGGGTGTTCGAAGCCGGCTCCGGTGGGCCGCGAAGCCCACAAACGGCTCAGCGCGGCAACCAGCGTCTGATCGTCCTGGCACTCGCTGAGCCGGAGTTCTCCCTTCCATCTCCGCCGGGGTGCGCCGAAGCGGTTTGCCAAAGTCTCCGGCTGCTTAGGGCTTCCGGCGAGCGATTTTTGCCCGCTGAGATGAACAGACAGCCCTTGGCCGCTGGGGCGGTTCGCCGGGGGATTTTCACCGCGCGGCGCCATGAAGCCGATGGACAGACCGATGCTGCTGGTCCACAGTCCGCCCGCGCGCAGCCGCAGGCCGGCCTTGTGCAGCAGCTTGTGCGCCACCGCCCAGGCTCTTTCCAGGGTGCGCATCTCGGGCGCGAGCACGTGCTGGTGGCTGAGCGACTTGAGGTGCTCGGTCTCTGACAGGTCGAAATCCTCTCCCTGGAGCCAGTGCCAGAGCCGCTCGCCCCAGACCGAACCCCAAACCTGGCCGGCCTGTTCGCAGTTGAGCGCCAGCAACTCCTCCATGGTTCGAATGCCCTTTTCGTTGAGCCGTTTCTCGGTGCGCGCGCCGATGCCCGGCAGGTCGCGCAGGGTGAGCTGGCGCAGCGCCTCGGGCAAAATGTCAGCGGTCAGCGCCACCAATCCGTCGGGCTTTTCCATGTCGCTGGCCACCTTGGCCAGGTAGCGGTTGGTGGCCAGGCCGACCGAGCTGCGTATTACGGGGCCGACGCGCTCCAGGATGCGCCGCTTCACCTGCCGGCCCAGCTCCAGCGCCGCCAGCAGCGGCCGCTCCCGGCCCATCAGTCGGCAGGCCATCTCGTCGATCGACAGCACCGCCGCCACCGGCAGGCAGCTTTCCACGGCCTCGACGATGCGGTGATGGTAGTCGACATAGAGCTCGTGGCGCGCCTCGACCAGCACCAGGCCCGGACACATTTGCTTGGCGTCTCCCACGATGGTTCCGGTTTTGACGCCATGCGCCTTGGCCTCGTAACTGGCAGCAATGCAACAGGTTGTATCGGCCATCATGGGCACAACGGCCACCGGGCGGCCGCGCAGCTCGGGCCGCGCATCCTGCTCCACCGAGGCAAAGTAGGAGTTCATGTCGACGAAGAGCCAGTTCAGGCGTGGGCCGCTCTCCGGGTCCGGCGCAGGCTTCCGCTCAACCTCCTCCGGCGGCTGCTTCAGAGGCTGCCGCGGGGATTCCTCCTGAGACTCCTTCAGGGGCTGAGGCTCCTTCGGCCTCTTCCCAGAGGCGAACTCCGAAACGGGATGGGTACAAATGACCATCGTATTCAGATTTTCGCTTTTTATTCTCTTAAAAACAAGGAGAAATCGAAAAATAGTCGATGAAACCTTTGACGCAACGGAACCCCAACCCCAGAAAACGCGTCAAAAGAGGTGAGCAGCGGAGTCCGCTGAGCGGCGAAGCTCTCGTGAGGTCCGTTGTTCCTGGTGGCCGGCAATGAATAGCCTGATTCGCTGGTTGATGGTCTACGAAAACGCCCTCGCTGTCCTGGTTACGGTAGGCGCGGCCCTGTTCCTCACCTGCTGCCTGGAGTGCTCGAGTTGCCCCAGACGCGACCGGGACGACATCTTTCGCCGCCATGCGCTCTAGCTGTGGAGGCTTTCCTTGGTTGAAGCGCGCACGGCGCTAAGGCGAGGTTGTGGCTTTTATGCAAACAAATGCTCCTGTCCCGAGCTGCCTACGGGAAGAGAAAATCTTTATTTACTGCCCAGCCGCCGGCTTGAGGTACTGCTCAAAGTGCTCCAGGATGCGGTTGTACAAATGCGTCCGCACATCCGGGCCGCCGATTGAGTGCGTCTTCCGCGGGTAAATTTGCAGGTCGTAGGGAATGCCCGCCTCGATCAGCTTATGGGCAAATTGCACTGTGTTCTCCAGGTGGACGTTGTCGTCGCCGGTGCCGTGCACTAAAAGCAGTCGGCCTTTCTGATCAGCCGCCGAGTTGACCACCGAAAAGCTTCTGTAACCGGAGGCAAACTCCGCGGGCTCGCCCAGGTAGCGCTCGGTATAGATCGAGTCGTAGTCGCGCCAGTCGGTGACCGGCGCCACGGCCACCCCAGCGCGGAAGCGGTTCGAGTGGGTGAGCGCGTAAAGGGTAAAACTCCCGCCCCAGCTCCAGCCCCACCAGCCCAGGCGTTTGGGGTCCAGTTGCGGAAACTGGGCCAGCGCCGCGTCCACCACGGTGAGTTGATCCTCCAGTTGCACCGGACCGAAGTTGTGCCAGGCGGCCTGGGCGAAGGCGCGTCCGCGGCCGCTCATGCCGCGATTGTCAGCGTGCAGCACCGCGAAACCGTGTCGGGCGAGCAGTTCGTCGAAGAGCAGGCCGTCGCTCCAGCGGTTGACCACCGATTGCGAACCGGGGCCACCGTAGGGATTCACGATCAGCGGGATTGAAGCGGGAATTGCGGCTGAAATTGACGAGGCCGGTTTTGCCGGGGATTGAATCGCGGAAGCTGGAATCGCCGAGGCCGGGTCTGCGGCGGCTGGAATTACCGAGGCTGGGTCTGCCGGGGTGGAGTTTGCCGAGGCCAGATTCTGCCCCTCGGGCAGCAGGAGCGTGGCGTAGAGCGTGGTCCCGTCCTGCGCCTTTACCTTAAACTGCACCGGCGCGCGCAGGCGGTAGGCTGCAAGCGGCCGCGCCGTCCAGAAGAGGCTGCACCGGGCCGTCTCCGCCACCACGCCGCACAACTTGAGCGACGGCGGCTCCATGCGCGCCGATTGCCGGTCCACAAAGGCGCTGCCCATGGGCGCAAAGCTGCCCTCATGGAAGCCCGCGCCTGCGCTCAACTGCCTGCGTTCGCCGTTGAAGTTCACCTGCCACAACTGCTGATCGAGTTCGCCGCTCTCGCCCGCGCTGCTCGAATTGCCCCCGCTGCTCTCGTTCGAGGCGTAGTCGACGAGCTTGCCCGCCAGATCGACGCGCAAGACCTCGCTCACATCGAAGTCGCCGCTGGTCAGTTGGCGGATCAGTTTGGCCGGAGTCCCCGGCGACGCGGAACCCCCGGCGAGCGATTTTTGCTCGCTGGAGTGAGAGGACAGGTCTTCGTCATGGGGGTGGTTAGCCGTTGCGCGGGCCGGGCCACCCTGGCCGTAGCTGTAGCTGTAGAGGTAAAGGTGGTTGTGGCCATCGGCCCAATTGGTCAGCACGATGCTGCCCAGGCCCACGAAGAGGTCGTAGTTGTCGTCGAAGAACTTCGCGTCGGCCAATTGCAGCACCAGGCGCGCCTGGCCGGTTTCGGCGTCGGCAAAGTAGAGCTCGCGATGCCGCTGGTCGCGGCTCAGCGTCTCGACCCACACGGTCTTCGCGTCCGCCCAGCCGAAGCGCGGAATGTAATCCTCTCCCGGGTGCAGTGGCAGATTCACCCACACCGTCGCGCCGGGCTGCCGGGCCCGGGCGCTCACCACGCCCACGCGAACCGCGGGGTTGGGGTCGCCGGGCTGCGGATAGCGCTGCCAATTCACTGTGGCGTGGGTGGGAATCCAGTCGGCGAGGGGGTACTCGGGCACCTTCTCCTCGTTCATCTGGAGATAGGCCAATTTTTTCGAGTCCGGCGACCAGAAGTAGTTGCTGCGCGCATCCAGCTCCTCCTCGTAGACCCAATCCACCTCGCCGTTGAGGGTCGCCGCATTCGGCGCGGGAGCCACCACGGTCATGGCCATTCCGCGTTCCTTCAGCCGCGCCACCGCCAGCCCGTGGCCGAGAATAAACGAAAGCGATTCGCCATCGGGCGAAAACTTGGGGTCGTCGCCGGAGTCCATTCCCGTCGAGGCAACTTCGACTGTCGCGCCGTTGCGCAGATTATAGAGCCACAGCCGGCCGTTTTCATCGAAGAGCAGGTGCGTCGAGTCCGGCGACCACAAATAGCTGGCCATTTTGTAGCGGGCGCGATGGTCGCGGCCGGTCTCGGTCTCCGGCCCGGCGGTGAAGGAAGCCAGCCGGGCGCGGCTCACCAGCACGCGCGGCTTGAGCTGCTCACGATTCCGGTCCGTCTCACGACTCTGGCCCGTCTCCAACTTCCGGTTTGGCTCCAGCTTCTGGCCGGATTTCTGCCACTGTCCAGCTTCCAGCTCCATCAATTCGCCATCTTTCAGGTAGGTCAGGCGCTTTCCGTCCGGAGACCAGGCCAGCTCGTCGGGCGGATTCCCAATCAGCGGCTCATGCGCGAAGATCGCCTCCACGGTCAGAGGCTTTGCCAGCGTCAGCGGCTTGGCCGGGACCGGAGACTCCGCGGGCGCCTGAGCGGTTAGCGTCTGGGCGGCCAGTGGAGGGAGAGCCAGCGAAAGGGCGGCAACGGCGGCGATCAGAAGGGCTGCGGCACGAGTCAAAGGTGATTCCTCCGAAAGCAGAACCCGCGCGCCGCCAGCGCAAAATGCGCATTCTGGCGCTGGAGCATTTTCGGAATTGGTGTAGACCGAAACCTCACACTCAAGTGGCTTTTTCCGGCCGGGGCCCCCACGGACAGGTCTTCGTCCGTGGGGCGGAAGTAAAAGCCACTTTCAATGCGCTCAAAAGGACTACGTTCATTCCGAAAATGCTCTAGACTTCCACCGTGCAGTGTAACTCGCCAGGATTGCCCCGAAGCGCCTGCCGGGGTTGCGCCGGGCAGCATGCGGGTGTATCTTCCGGGTCATGCACTGGGCAACCCCGAAAGAACGGCGCACTCTGGGCCAGGCGCGGCGCAGGCAGATGGGCCGCCACGAGCACAACGGCTTCAAACCCAAGGCGCGGCCGGCTTCCGCCCTTGATTTGCTGGCCCGTTCGATGCGCGGCCGCGTTCCCGCGCTCATCAAGCTCAAGTACAAACTCATGGCCGAGTCGCCCTTCGGCTACTTTCGCGGCGCGGTGCCGGTGATGGCCGCCGACCTGGGGCTGCTGCCCTCGACCGGCCTCGCAGTCCAGCTCTGCGGCGACGCCCACGTGCGCAACCTGGGAGCCTATGCCGCCCCCGACGGCCGGCTGGTCTTCGACATCAACGACTTCGACGAGACCATCCGCGGCCCCTTCGAGTGGGATTTGAAGCGCATGGCCGCCTCGCTGGTCATCGCCGGCCGTGAATCCGGCCACAAGGAGGCCTCGGCGCGGCTGGTCGTGGAACGGTTTGTGGCCCGCTACGCTGCCCAGATGCGCGTTTTTTCCTGTATGCCCTCGCTCGAAGTGAGCCGCTTCCAGGTCCATCGCCTGGGCCAGATTGCGCCCATCCACCAGGTGCTGATGAAGGCCGAGCGGGCCACGCCGCTGCATACTCTCGAGCAATTGACCGAGCCCATTCTTCAAAAGGACGAATCGATCTCCCACCAATCGGTCTCGCACCAAAAGGACGAACCGGTCTCCCACTCTTCCGCCAAGAAAGGCGCAAACGCAGCTTCCCTTCGGAAAGCTCAGAGCGGACCTTCGACTCCGCCGCGCTCTGCCCGGAATAATGAAGAGCAGGCAAAAAGCGGGGCCCCCAGCAGTTCAGACCGCCGCTTCAAGCAGATCAAGCCCACTTTGACCCGCCTCACCGGCCGCCAGGCCGACTCCGTTCTGGCCGCTCTTGGCCCTTATCGCCAGATGCTCGAACCGCAGCGGCAGCACTTTTTGTCGCTCTACCGGCCGGTGGACGTGGCCTTCAAGGTCGTCGGCACGGGCTCGGTGGGCCTGCGCGACTACTGCATCTACTTCGAGGGCAACGGCCCCGCCGATCCGCTGTTTTTGCAGATCAAGGAGGAGCCAGCCTCCGCCTACGCGCCTTACCTGCCCGACGCGCAACCGCCTCACCATAACGGTCAGCGCGTCGCCGAGGGTCAGAAGGCGATGCAGGCGCAGTCCGACCCCTTCCTCGGCTGGACGCACTTTGCCGGGCGCGACTACCTGGTTCGCCAACTGAACGACCACAAGGCTTCCATCGATTTAGAGGATTTGTCCGGCACGGGCCTGGAGGCCTATGCCGAACTCTGCGGCGAACTGCTGGCTCGCGGCCACGCCCGCTCCGGCGACCCGCTGATTCTGGCCGGTTACATCGGCTCCGGCGACGGTTTCGCCGAGGCTCTGGCCAAATTCGGCTCCGCCTACGCCGACCAGACCGAGAAGGACTGGCAGGAACTGAAACGCTCCGGCAAAGCGGGAATGAAACCGTAGAGAATTTTCACTGCTATCTGAATATGGGTGCCCCAGGTCCGGATTTTCGGACCTGGGATGTAGGATGTAGGCGCTCTGAGTGGGTACGTTCTATTCAACACACCGAATCCGTATTGACTGGCGGATGAAGTAATCGTCCGCGTAATCCCAGGTCCCAGAATCGGGACCTGGGGCACCCAATCTTGATGACAGACTGACCCCTGACCCCAGTTTTACGCGCGCCCTGCAAACTCCCGCGTCTCGGTGTAGACCTTCACCTTTTCGCCCACTTGAATATAGAGCGGAGCCTTGATCTCGAGGCCGGTCTGCAGCCGCGCCAGCTTGGTCACATTGCCGCTGGTGTCGCCGCGCGCGCCCGGTTCGGTGTACTCGACCTCCAACTCGACCTTTTCCGGCAACTGCAAGCCGATGGGGTTGCCGTTGAACTTGTGCAGTTGGATGATCGCGCCCTCGACCAGAAAGTCCAGCGCGCTGCCGACCATCTCTTTGGAAAGCGTCAGCGTCTCGAAGCTCACCTGGTCCATGAAGTGCGAGCCCTCGCTGTCGGTGTAGAGGTAGGAGGTCTCGACCAGCTCCAGATCGGGCTCCTTGAAGCGCTCGCCGGCCTTGAAGGTCTTGTCGAAGACCGCGCGGGTCAGCAGGTTGCGCATCTTCAGCCTGACCAGGGTCTGGCCGCCACGGGCCGTGGGGGTCGAGACCTCGGCCTCCATGCAGTAGTACGGGGTGTTCTCAAACTCGAAGTACATCTTGCGCTTGACGGTAATCGCTTCCAGCAGTGCGGCCATAAAATCCTCAAAAGACAGCTCGTGAGCCAAAAAGCCTCAACGGCTCTCACTCTGCTCCCTGACTATTATAGGGTGAAGCGCCGTGCGCGGGGGGCGTCCGAGCGGTTTCGGCTGGCGCGCAAGCTGATTGCCTTCGAGTGCTGCGATCAGGCTGGAGAAGCGGAGAAAAACTCCCCTACAAATTGAACAACTCCCGGAGCCGCCGGGTCTGCGCGCGGCTGACGGGGATTTCGGTCTGCTTTTTGTCGTTCATGCGCAACTGGTAGCTGGATTTGAACCACGGCACCACCTCGCGGATGTGGTTGATGTTCACCACAAAGCCGCGATGGGCCCGCCAGAAGACCGCTGGGTCCAGTTGCTCCAGCAGTTCCTCGAGCGTGCGGCACTTGGATTGCCCCTCGAAGCCCTGCGTCACCACGCGGATCACGCCCTCGTCGATGGCCGCAAAGCAGATCTCCGCCTGATCGACCAGCAGCAGACGGCTCTGCGCCTGGACGATGAGTTTGCTGGGGAGTTTGGCCGGCTCAGGCGTGCGCGAGGCGCCCTGCGGACGGTTGAGCAGCCGGAGAAGCGCATCGAGCTGAGACTCGACCTGGGACTCCGGCAGCGAACCGGGCGTGCTGCCGGGCAAGGCGGAGGCGATGCGTCCCCGCACCCGCTCGACGGCCTGCTCGACGCGCGTAAGGTCAAAGGGCTTCAGCAGGTAATCGACCGCGTTCACATCGAAGGCGCGCACCGCGTACTGGTCATAGGCGGTGGCAAAGACAATCTGCGGCAGGGGCTCGGCCTCGCTGGCCGAACCCGCAGCCGCGGCCGCCTTTGCCCGGCGGTCCATCAGCCGCTCGATCACCGCAAAACCGTCCAGCCCTGGCATCTGCACGTCCAGGAAGACCAGGTCGGGGTGATGCTCCTCGATCAATTCCACGGCCTCGATGCCGTTGGCTCCCTCCGCCACCACCTCCACGCCGCCCACCTGGCCGAGCAGGTACTTCAGCTCCTCGCGGGCCAGTTGTTCGTCGTCGATGATGAGCGCGGAGAGGGTCATGTGAACCAAAAAAGAAGGCAGCTTGATTGTAGGAAGGCAGCGCGGCTGGGTCAATTGCAGCGGATGAATTGGCTTGGGTGTCCCATCCTTGCGACGTCCTTGTTTTTGTCGCAAGGGTGGGAGGCGTAGCCTTACTCGCCCAGCACCCTGAGCCGAGCCGGCATTTGGTCCCGCGCCAGTTCGTGGCCGCAACGCGTGCAGAATTGATCGGAAGAGCGCACCGTGCGGAAGCAGTTGCCGCAACTGGCCTCAAGCTGGAAGTTGCACTGCGGGCAGAAGTGAAAGTCGCTTTGCACCTGCGCCGAGCAGGCCGGGCAGCGCGAGACCTCCGGCTGGCGCAGCAGAAAGTAGAGCACCGCTCCAATGCCGCCCGGCATCACGAAGCAGAGGGCGATCCAGAAGCGCGCGCTCATCGCCCGCCGCGGGGCGTCCTGGCTGACGTAGCCCACCATCAGGAAGTAAAGCGAGGCCAGCAAACCCCAGGAGAGATTGAAGTAGATGCGGAAACCGAGCGGCGGTGGGGGATGGGTCCGATGAAGGGGCAAAATCATCCAGAAGTAGTACTCCACCAGTACAAAGGCCGCGGCGGACACGATGATCGACCACAGCGGAATCAGGTGGGCGTCTTCGTTGACGGTAATGGATTGTGGACTGCGCATGGACAAACCCTCTCCCCGAGGGGTTTTCTGGAGATCGATCACAGGCCGGGGCGGCTCTCCAATGCACATGCCCTCACCAAAGCCGTGCAAGGTGGCTTTTGCTTCCACCCCAGTGGCGAAGAGCTGCCGCCAGGAACTTCGGAGAGGAAAAGCCACTCGTAGCCCCGGTTTTGGAGCGCGGCAACTGGAAAAACCTCAATAAACCCTGATGAATGGACGGAAAGGGGAACGGGTAAGTTGCGGCGGCTTGCCTGCCGCGTAAAATTTCCTTGAAGATCTTGCCGGATCAGGGCTTGCGCCGCGCCCAGCCGGCCAGAACCGCCGAGGCCAGCAGCGCCGCGCTAAGGAAGAATATGCCCACGCTCAATTGGCCCGTCAGGCCGGTCAGGTGCTCTTCTTCAATGAAGGTGTCGGCGATCCACCAGAGCAGCGGACCCAGCACCAGCAGAACCACCAGCGCGGCCGCCAGCGCCACGGCGCGAGTCCGTCTGCACCCGGCCTTCTGCTCCCGCATCACGCCTTGCGAGGTGATCACCACGCGCCGGGTGCGATGGGCCACAGCGCACTCCCGGTCAGCCTGCTTACCCGCCAGAGCCGAAAGCAGATCGCGGTTGGCGCTCGCGCCGGCATTCGCGCCCGTCTGCGAAACGCCGCTCCCACGGCCTGCGCCGCTGGCCGCATTGCCAGTATCGTTGGCCGGATTGCTGGTGTCGCTGGCCGCATTGCTGGCGCCTTCATTCGGTTTCATGCCACTCCCGGCATCGCATCCACGGTTGCCAGCCGTATCGCATGCTCAGTCAGCCGGGCCGGAGCTTCCACCGCCAGCCCCACCGCAGGCGCCGCGCCGAAGGCACAGTTGGTCCCACCGCAGTTGGCCAGCTTGGGCTTGATTGCTGCCAGGCCGCGATAAAGCCTTGATTTCACGGTAGAAAGCGGAGTTCGCGTCACCGTGGCGATCTCGTTCAGCGACAGCTCCTCATGGAACCGGAGTACCAGCACCTCGCGGTGGAGTGTGTCCAACTCCAACAGCGCCGCCGCCACCCGTTCCCGGTCTTCGAGGTTTGCAAAGCGGTCAAACGGCGTCGGTTTGCCGTCGGTGATCTCGAAGCTCATCGGCCGGTCATCCTCGCCGCCGCCCTCGAAGAGCTCGTCCAGGCTGGCCATGGTCCGCTTGCGCCGCTGGTCGATCACCAGGTTGCGGGCGATGGTAAACAGCCAGGTGTCGAAGCGCGCCTTGCCGTTGAACTGCGCCCCGCGCACCAGCACCCGCATCCAGACCTCCTGAAAGAGGTCTTCGGCCAGTTCGCGATTGCCGGTCAGGTAGAGCAAATAGCGCAGCAGCCGGTGCTGATAGCGGACGATCAACTCGTCCAGCAAACCGGTCTCCTGGCGCTTCAGCCCGGCGGCTACGGCGAGGTTCTCCTGCCGCGCCTGCTGCTCTTGAGCGGTGGTTGGAGCTCGGCCGAATAATGGGCGTACAAACGCGGCAATACTCATCTTATATAGATTAGACGGGATTTTTGCCGCCGGGTTCAGCCGAAAAAGAGCCTAGCCCGGAAAATTCACTTGAGCGGAAAGCATTTGCCAAGTCATTCCCGAAGCCATCGATCTTCTACACTATCCCTCATGGAAGTTTTGTACGGATTGCACCCGGTAGAAGAGGCCGTCAAGGCTGGCCGGCGGCGCTTTGACCACGTTCTGGTGGCCCGCGAGCGCGAAGATGCCCGCCTGGAGCGGCTGGTGGCCCTTTGCCGCGAAAGCGGCGTCCGCGTCCGCCAGGAGAGCCGCGAGCAGTTGACGCAGTTGGCGCAAACCCCCGCTCACCAGGGCGTAGTGGCCTTGGTCCGCCCACAGGAGTTCCTCACCATCGAGGACCTCTTTGCGCCGGCCCGGCCTGCAGGAGACCAACCCGGCGCGGCCCGCCTGCTGCTGGCTCTGGATGGCGTCGAAGACCCGCAGAACCTGGGCGCCCTGTTGCGCGTGGCCGATGGCGCCGGGGTGGACGGCGTGGTGCTCACTGAGCGCCGTTCGGCCCCTTTGAGTCCGGTCGCTGTGAAGGCCAGCGCCGGAGCCGCCGAACACCTGCGCATTGCGCGGGTGGTCAACCTGGTGCGCGCCCTGGAAGAGCTCAAGCGGAAGAATCTGTGGATTATCGGCCTGGACGAGCGCGGAAGCTGCGACTACGACCAGTTCGACCTGACCGGCGACTGCGTCCTCGTACTCGGCCGCGAGGGCGCGGGTTTGCACGACCTGGTCCGCCGCACCTGCGACCACTTGCTGCGCATTCCCATGAAGGGAGGCGTCAATTCGCTCAACGTCTCCGCCGCTGGAGCCGTGGTGCTCTATGAAGCCTTTCGCCAGCGCCGCCTGGCCGCCCGCCGCGTCCAACAAGGCGCCGAAGACAGAGTTGGCCCCACCGCAGGGGTTGGCCTTACCGCAGGGGCTGCGTCTAAACCGAGGAAGCAGAAAGGCCTTGGTTCATGAAGTTCTCTTCCGCCCTGATTCCGCAAATTCCTACCAGGATTCCACAAGTTGAAAGGCTTTTCGCTTGGAGATGGCGCAGCTTCAGCCGGAACGCTGGGACGACGACGCTGCCGGGTGCCCCATCCTTGCCGCGCCCTTGTCCTTGCGGCAAGGGTGGGAGGCCACAAACCTCAACTTGCCTTTTCGAAGTAGCCGTCCTTACAGCGTTGGTGGTATTCGGTCTGTCGGCTTATCCTGGCGCGGCGCAGGGCGCAACTTCCACCCCGCCCGCTCCGCAGCAAGCGACCCCAGCAACTCCGCCCCACCAAGGAAAAATCATCTTCTCCCGCTCAACCGGCGAAAACGGCCAGACGACGACCCAAACCGCCCAACCCCTCGCGCCGCAGGCGCAGTTGGCCCCACCGCAGGTGGCCGCTGAAGGCAAGTTGACCCCGGCACAGGCGGCCGAGCGTCAGGCCATCACCTTCACCGGCTTCGACCTCGACGTCCGGCTCTACTCGGCGGCCCAGCAGATTGCCGTCCGCGCCCTCGTCACCGTCCGCAACGACGGCAAGAGCCCGCTCAGCCGCATTCCGCTCCAAATCTCCTCCTCGCTCAACTGGGAGGAGATTCGCCTCTACAGCCCCGGAGGCCAAAATAAGGCTCTCGCCTTCAAGGTGGCCACCATCAACTCCGACGCCGACCACACCGGCCAGTTGCACGAGGCCCTGATTCCGCTCACTCAGCCGCTTCAGCCCGGCCAGAGTCTCCAGCTCGACGTAACCTACTCCGGCCTGATCGCCGCCTCCGCCCAGCGTCTGGTGGCTATCGGCGCTCCGGCCGACGCGGCCCTGCACTCGGACTGGGACCAGATTGGCGTTGATTTCACCGGCCTGCGCGGCTTCGGCAACGTGGTCTGGTACCCGGTCTGCAGCGAGCCGGTTTTCCTGGGCGACGGAGCGCAACTTTTCGATGAAATGGGCAGGCAGAAGCTCCGCATGGCCGGCGCGCGCTTCCGTCTGCGCCTCACCGACGAGTTTCCCCACGGCCAGGCCCCCACCGTCGCCCTCATCAACGGGCACTCCGTTCCGCTAACGGTCACCGAATCTGGCGCAAGTCTCGATCAGAGCCAGGAGGTCGCCAGCGTGGCCACCGCCAGCTTCGAGGGCGCAACGCTAGGCTTCGAAGCTCCCAGCCTGTTCGTGGCCATTCGCACCCCCCACCCCGGCGCGAATCTCACCGCCTGGACCCTCCCCGAGGACAATGTCGCCGTCGAATTCTGGACTACGGCGGCCGAAGCGGTGACGCCGTTCCTGCAAGGCTGGCTCGGCCGGCAGCCGCACACTCAGCTCACGCTTTTGGACCTGCCCGACCCCGAAGACGCGCCCTTCGAGACCGGCGCCTTGCTGGCCGCTCCGCTCCGCGAACCCGCTCCGGAGGCTAAGCCGGGCCGGTTGGAGGAGGCTCTGGTCCACGCCCTCACCCGCGCCTGGATCACGCTAGCCCCGCCCGCGCCGCCCCCTCCGGCTTGGCTCAACGAGGGCGTGGCCACCTTCATGGGCACTCTTTGGGTGGAAAAGCAGCAGGGACGCGCCGCCGCTCTGCGCCTGCTCGAGGCCGACCGCACAGCCCTGGCTCTGGCCGAGCCCGCCAGCCCCGGCGAAAGCGCCGGTCAGCCCCTGGCCCAGGCCATCTCGCCCGTCTACTACCGCACCAAGGCCGCCTATGTTCTGTGGATGCTGCGCGATCTGGCCGGCGACCAAGCGCTTTCGTCTGCCCTGCGCGCCGACTATCCGGCCGCAGTCCAGGCCGCAGCTCCGGCCCAAAACGAAGTTTCTGGCCGCAGCCGCTTTGAAAAGCTGCTCGAAGCGACGGCAAACCACCCCGATCTTGGCTGGTTCTTCGCCGACTGGGTCGATGCCGACAAGGGCCTGCCCGACCTGAGCATTGCGGGCGTCTACCCCAGCGCCGAACAGGCCGGCAACTGGCTGGTGGCCGTCGATCTGGCCAACGCGGGCTACGCCGCAGCCGAAATCCCGGTCACCGTCCGGACTGGGTCCGATTCTGGCTCCGGTTCTGGCCCTGATTCCGGCGCGACCTCCGTCACCCGGCGCGTTTTGGTCCCGGCGCGCGGCAGGGTGACCGAACGCATCCTCATTCTGGGCAAGCCCACCGAGGTCCAGGCCAACGACGGCACCGTCCCCGAAACCGGGGCCAGTGTCCATGTCACCAACCTCGACGAACCGGCCGCAGCCCAGCCCGGCTCGAGCCAGTCCAACCCGGCTCCGCAGTAAGCGGGGGCATTGCAGTGTTAGTTCATGCCTCGGCGATGTGGCACTCAACGTATTTAACCATGCGATTTGACATGTAATCATACCCTATGTAGACTTTCTACATGAACACCAAACCACCTCGGATCACCGGACCAACGCTGAAAGTGCTGAGGGAATTCGTTAACAGGCCAGCCGACCGACTCTCAGGTATTGAAATCTCCCGTTCGACCGGACTGGCGTCGGGTACGCTCTATCCAATTCTTTTCCGGTTAGAGGAAGCAGGATGGTTAGAAAGTGAGTGGGAAGAAGTGGTGCCAACTCAAGTGAAGCGGCCACGTCGTCGGCTCTACCGCACGACAGCCCTCGGTGAAGCAAATGCCCGCGCATCTTTCAGAGAGTTTTTTTCGAGAATGCCGGAGTTCGCGATATGAAGATGAGCATACGGAGCATAATGGGGGCTCTCTTCCTTGCTGTTGTCGGTCCATTTATGGCGGACGAGGTTAAGACGTGGTCTGTTTGGCTACATAAGAAGATGCGCCATATGGCGGTAGCTAAGCTGCCACCGGAAAGTCGGGAACGCTACGAGGAAGAATGGGAAAGTGGCCTCGATGAGATTCCCGGCGAAATATTCAAGCTCGTCTACTCTATAGGTCTGTTAAGAGCAGCAGTCGGGATTCGGAACGCTGTCCCGAAGAGTTCCGTACGTTTCGAGTCTCTTTTCTCGCGGCTGAAGCGACTGTTTGACATTGGGTTTTCTGGCATCATATTGTTTTTGCTTTCGCCCATGCTTCTTGCGATTTCAATAGCCATCAAGCTAGACTCGGATGGTCCTATCTTCTACGCATCACAATTCCGCGGCAAAAAAGGCCGCGTCTTCCACCTCCTAAAATTCCGTACAATAGCGTGCGGTGCCGAAAAGCAGAGGGCCGAAATCGCGCACATGAATGGAAGGGGTGGCCTGTTGTTCTGACCTTGCCCCCGCAAAACGTATCCCTTAGCGAGCTGTTCTAATGCGAAAGGGTAGCGAAGATGACGAAGTCGAAGCGGGGACGTTACACGCTTGAGTTCAAGCAGGAGGCGGTTCGGCTTGT
>Ga0224555_1001233_pt1 | contig 36657 bp, 29 predicted proteins | sample 714S23034metaG_FD_180687 | JGI IMG/M metagenome (GOLD analysis project Ga0224555, IMG submission 180687) | Peat soil microbial communities from Stordalen Mire, Sweden - 717 S2 30-34 | ecosystem: Environmental > Terrestrial > Soil > Wetlands > Peat | place: Sweden: Norrbotten County, Stordalen... | reverse complement strand
CTGGCCGGGCCAACGCTCGGCTATCCGGGCCAGGACCTCCGGTTGCTCGATTGCCACCGTCCCGACCACGACCCGTGCGACACCGGCGTCGAACAGAGCCGCGGCGGCGGCCTCGTCCCGAACTCCCCCACCGGCCTGCACAGGCACCCCGGAAGATGACGCGATACGGAGCAAGACATGCCGGTTCGGCCAGCCGCCTTCGCGCGCGGCGTCGAGATCGACGACGTGCAGGCGTGAGGCCCCGGCCGAGACGAAGGCCACGGCCTGCTCGAGCGGATCGCCGTAGACGGTCTCGGAGGAGAACTGTCCGCGGAGCAGGCGCACGCACTTGCCAGCTCGGATATCGATGGCGGGCCACAGCTCCAAGGTCACGCCCCCGAAGGATCCTCGGCGCAGATCCGTGCGAAGCGCTCGAGCAGCTGCAGGCCCGCTGATGCCGACTTCTCCGGATGGAACTGTGTCCCGAACATGTCGCCGCGTTCGAACGCGACCGCGATCTCGCCTCCGTAGTCACACGTCCCCACGACGCTCTGGAGGGCCTTCTCACCCTCGGGGACCGGCACGTAGGAGTGAACGAAGTAGTACCAGCGACTCGCGGCGTCCCCGAGCAGGCGTGAGCTTGCGCCCGCCGCCGGCCGCACGAGATTCCATTGCATCTGTGGTCGGCGCTCGGTCGTGCGAAGCGCACGCACCGACCCCTGCAGGATGCCGAGGCCCGGCACGTCGGGGTCTTCCTCCGAGCCCTCGAAGAGAAGCTGTAGACCTACGCAGATCCCGAGGAAGGGGCGGCCGTCGGTTATGCAGAGCCGAACCACCTCGTCGAGTCCCGAGTAGCGGAGCGCCCGGGCACACGCGCCAAATGCCCCGACACCGGGCAGCACAACCCCCGACGCGTCGATGGCGCCTTCTGGGCTGTCGACCAGACGGGCATCGGCGCCGACGCGCAAGAGCGCCTTCTCCGCGGAACGAAGATTCCCGATGCCGTAGTCGAGGACAGCGATCACGTCTTGCCTTACAACAGGCCCTTGGTCGACGGGACGCCACTGCCCTCGATCCGGACGGCGTCACGCAGCGCACGGCCAACACCCTTGAAAGACGCTTCGAGCACGTGGTGGGGATTCCGCCCGTGGCGCAGCTCGATGTGCAACGTGAGCGCTGCCGAGTGCGCGAAGGCGCGCCAGAACTCCTCGGTCAGCTGGACCTCGAACGGAGGGCTGCCGAGCGATGAAGTCTCACCGAGCGCAACGTCGTAGTGCAGGTACGGCCTTCCAGACAGGTCCAGCGCGACCTCCACCAGCGCCTCGTCGAGCGGCAGCGCGATCGACGCGAAGCGGCGAATCCCCGCCTTCGAGCCGAGTGCCTCGGCCAGAGCCTCACCGAGGACGATGCCGGTGTCCTCGACGGTGTGGTGCGCGTCGACTTCGAGGTCGCCGCGAGACTTGACGTCGAGGTTCAAACCGCCGTGCTTGCCGAGCTGGGCCAACATGTGGTCGAAGAACGGCAGCCCGGTGTCTGCCACCGCGGCCCCGGTCCCATCGAGCTCGACGAGGACCGACACCTCGGTCTCCTTGGTCGAACGCCTCCGCTCGGCACGGCGTGGATCAGGGTCGGGGTTCATTGCCATCCATGAAGCCTTGCACGTTACTGGGCCCGGCCGCCCCGTTCGGTGCTCGCCGGCACCGGATTGCCGACTGCGTCCCCGCGAAGCAGGTAGCTACTGGGATTGCGGTGCTCTGCCCGGCTCGGAGCGACGAGCGAACCGCACGCGGCCAACTGACCGCACGCAGCATCGATTGAACGTCCTCGATTCTGGCGGATCGTGGCGTTGACGCCCGACTCCTTGAGCCACGCTTGAAGCGCCAAGACACGCGTTCTGGCGGAGCCTCTGAGCCCTCTCGAAAGACCTCCCGGTGTCGGATTGAGCGGGATGAGGTTCACGTGAGCCCCCAACGGTCGTGCGAGAGCTGCAAGCTCGTAAGCATCGCAAGGACGGTCGTTCACGTCCTCGATGCAGGCCCACTCGAAGGAGATCCTTCTCCCGGTCGAGGCCCGGTACTCCTCGCATGCCTCCATGACCGTGGCGAGGGGGTATCTGCGGTTGAGCGGCACCAGCTGGTCCCGTAGCAAGTCGTTGGCTGCGTGCAGCGACACGGCGAGGTTCACCTGGAGTGTCTTGCCCGCCAGCCGGCGGATGCCAGGCACGACCCCCACGGTGGAGATGGTGAGATGTCTCGCGGCCAGGCCCAGATCACGGTTCATCGCCTCGACGGCGGTCCAGACCGCATCGAAGTTCGCCAGCGGCTCGCCCATTCCCATGAGCACGACATTGCCGAGCTGGCCCCAGCCCTCCAACCTGCAGCGCCTCGAGGCGATCACCACTTGCTCGACGATCTCTCCCGAACTGAGCTGCCGGCCAAAACCTGCGTCTCCGGTAGCGCAGAAAGTGCAGCCCATCGCGCAACCGGCCTGGCTGGAGACGCACACGGTCGTGCGGTCGCGGTATCGCATCAGGACCGTCTCTATGCGCTTGCCGTCGCGCGTCTCGAGCAGCCACTTCAACGTGGAGCCCCTGTCCGCGACGCTCTCGGCCGCGCAGCGAAAAGCAGATGCCAGTGCCGGGGCAAGCTCGAGCCGGTCGCGGAGCGCCCGTGGGAGATCTGTCAGCTCCCCTGGTTCGGCCAGGCGCTGGTAGAAGCCGTTGAACACCTGGCTCACGCGGTATGAAGGCTCGTCAGCCAGCAGCGCCGCGAGCTCATCGCGTCCCAGGTCGTAGCGGCTCACGGACACCGGCTCATGTGCGTCCGCTTCACGCTCCGCCGAGCGCATCAGGGGGCTGCCCAGCTCCGCCGGCCGGCACGTCGGTGACGTAGGCACGGTCGGTGTGGTCGTCGACGAATCCGAGCGAGAAATAGAGTCTGCGAGCCGCCTCGTTGTCGTGGTCGACGTAGAGCATCCCGGTGCTGACGCCGCGTTCGCAGAGCGAGGCCAGTCCTGCGAGCACGAGCTGGCGCCCTAGACCGTGGCCTTGGAAGTCTGGGTCGACCGCGATCACGTAGATCTCGCCGAGCTGGTGCATGACGGCCGCGTTCATCAAGTCGTCTTCGGGCTCGTGGACCTTCGTCCAGCAAAAGCCTGCGAGACGCCCGTCGCGCTCGTGCAGCAGGAAGCCGCTCGGGTCGAACCACGGCTGATACTCGCGCTCGGTGACAGTGGCGAGATCCCACGAACCCTGTTCGGGATGGTCGCGAAACGCCCGGTTGTTCACCTCCAGCCACGCCGCTTCGTCCTCGCCGGTTCGAAACGGCCGGACCGATATCACAGCGCTCTCCTCGGTGACGGGCAGCGCACGCCGCATCTGGATGAGGTCGCGACCGCGCCTCATGCCGACAGCCCGGGCGACAGCATCGTTGATCGGCCCCGGCTTGGGCACCCACATATGCACGTGACCTCCTCCCTGCGCCGCGATCTCGCCGAGCGCTGCGCTGAGCAGGTCCTCTTGAAGCTCGACACCGGCAGATCGCCACTGAGGGTGAACGACGTATTCGACGGCCCAGCTTGCACCGTTTCCCCCGCTGATCTGCGCGTAGGCGATGATGCGCTCACGACCGCTCTCGCGAGCGACAAAGCCGGCAAAGCCCTCACGACCACCTTGGACGAGGTCGAGCCACTGGTGCTCGCCGAGCGCGCGATGACCGTCGGCGATGCTGGCAGCCTCGAGCAAGACCGAGATGGCAGCGATGTCGGCCTCTCCCATCCTGCGCTTGATCTCGACGTGATGCACCTGGCGAACATACCGTCTCCTTGACGGTGAACCGTGACTACCATCCCAGGGTGCCCCGCGAGCCGAGTGCCCAAACTCGAAGCGGTCGCGGTCGCCGGCGGCCGCTCGCGCGGGCTCGCAAGATCGCCGATCGCCTCGCCGTCACATACCCGGGCGCGACGACCGAGTTGTGCGCGCTGGCCCACCACGACCCCTTTGAGCTGCTCGTGGCGACCATCCTGTCTGCACAGTGCACCGACGAGCGGGTCAACATCGTGATGCCGATCTTGTTGAGGCGTTATCCCACGCCCCGGGCCATGGCCGGCGCCGACCGTGAGGAGCTCGAGACCCTGATCCGGTCCACGGGTTTCTTCCGCTCCAAGGCCTCTCACATCCTCGGCGCCTCGGAGGCGATCGTGATGCGTCATTCCGGTGAGGTGCCCCGGTCGATGGAGGAGTTGACCGCCCTTCCGGGCGTCGGTCGCAAGACCGCGAATGTCGTTCTCTCGGTGGCCTTCGATCTGCCAGGGCTCCCGGTAGACACTCACGTGACCAGGTTGAGCCGGCGCCTCGGACTGAGCGGCTCGAGCGACCCGGCCCAGATCGAACAGGACCTCTGCGGACTGTTCCCTCCAGAGGACTGGGGTGCGATCAGCCTTCGGCTCATCCTCCACGGCCGGCGTGTCTGCGATGCGCGGCGCCCCCGCTGCGAGATCTGCGAGGTGGCCGATCTGTGTCCGTCGAGAGGCAAGTTCTGACGCTCGAGGCTCCGGCGCCGCTCCCCGGCGCCGGCTGGGACCAAAGGACGGTCGGCGCGAGGCTCTGGCTGCCAAGTCGCGCGGCTCCCTGTGAGTCTCGTGACAGGTTGGTGACGAGCGGTCACAGGCGGAGAACCGGGCGCTAATTTGGTCAAGAGGAACCGGTCCCCGCCACCTGGTTCCAACGAGTGGACTCGGGATCCGCCGCCCGATCCACTCCCCGACGGCGCCCTCAGGGCGCCGTCGGCGCGTCCGGGACGGTCTCGTGCCGGGTCAGCTCTCGCCTGCCAGCAGGCGCTCGAGACGTCGCACCGCACCAATCAGGGCGCGCTCCACGGCAATGAGGTTCACGGCGACCTCGTCCCGCTTGGCCGCGGCGGCGGCGTCTGCCAGCGCCGTCACACGGCGGCTGATCTGCTCGAGCGAGGAGGCGATCGAGGACAGCTCGGCCAGTTCCGACGGCTCGGCAGGGTGCGGCGCCATCCCGCCATCATCGCCTATCCGGCCCCACGACCGGGAAATCTGCTCTGAGCGGACCGATACGCTGCACCCATGTTGAGACGACTCGACCTTCGTGGCCGCGGAGCCGATTTTGGTGGCACCCTCCCACGGCCGAACCTCGTGGACGAAGGCCCGGTCGCAGAGGTCCGCGCAATAGTCGACGACGTCCGGATACGAGGGGACGCGGCGCTACGGGAGTACACGGCTCGTTTCGACAAGGTCGCCTTGGACGAGATCCGAGTGCCGGCCTCGGAGATCGGCTCGGCTGGCGGGCGGCTGGACCCGGCTCTCCTCGGGGCGCTCACGGAGGCCGCTGAGGCCATCGAGTCGTTCCACCGCCACCGGCCACTTGATCCCGGGACTTTCGAGCGCAACGGGATCTCGGTCGACCTTCTCGAGCTGCCGGTCGCCCGCGCCGGTGTCTATGTCCCGGGTGGGCTGGCGAGCTATCCCTCGAGCGTTCTCATGACCGCCATCCCAGCTCGTGTCGCGGGTGTGGAGGGCATCGCCGTGTGCGTGCCGCCCGCACCCGATGGCGCGATCCCGGCCGAGGTGCTCGCCGCAGCGAGCCTGGCGGGGGTGGACGAGCTCTACCGCGTGGGCGGTCCCCAGGCGATCGCGGCGATGGCCTATGGCACCGAGACCATCGCGCGGGTCGATGTCATCGTCGGTCCGGGGAGCCGGCGGGTGTCGCTTGCCAAGCTGGAGGTCCGCGGCGCCGTCGGCATGCCGGCTTCGTTCGCCGGGCCTTCCGAAGTCGTCGTGATCGCGGACGAGTCGGTACCGGTCGACTACGTCGCAATTGACCTTGTCGTACAGGCCGAGCACGGCCCCGACGGGCTCGCCTGGCTCATCACGTGGTCCGAGCCGGTACTGAACGCGGTGACAGCTGCGGTCGCCTCGCTCGTCGAGCAGTCACCTCGGCGCGCGGCGATCGAGGCGACCCTCGCGGGCGGGGGCTACGCAGTGCTTGTCGACGGGCCGGAGGCAGCGATGGCGGTATCCAACGAGATAGCGCCCGAGCACCTGGAGCTTTGCTGTGACGATCCACGGGCGATGATCCCGCTCGTTCGCAACGCGGGCGCGATCTTTCTCGGCCCTTACGCGCCTGCGTCGCTCGGCGATTACATCGCGGGACCGAGCCACACCCTGCCGACGTTCGGATCGGCGCGCTATGCAAGCGTGCTCGGCGTGGAGGACTTCCTCCGCAGGGTGCACGTCATCTCCGCGGACCGTCAAGCATTGAGCCGCGCTGCCCCCCACGTCGCTGCGATCGCGCGCGCCGAGGGTCTTGCCGCCCACGCCCGCTCGGTGATGCTCCGCTCCGAGCACGAACAGCAGCCGCGCGCGTGAGCCCCATCGGGGCGAATGGTCCCGTGGATCCCGCCGGGGCCCGTCGCGAGGTTGCCCTGCGGCCCGGGTACCACTCGCCTCAGGTCGAGGTCGAGGTCAGGCTGAACACCAACGAGTCCCCCGAGCCTCCTCCGGACGCCTTTGTCGAGGCGCTGGCCGGCGAGTTGCGGTCCATCCCCCTGCACCGCTACCCCGATCGTGAAACGACCGCCCTGCGGGCGGCGCTCGCCGCCCACCACGCGGTTGACCCGTCCCAGGTGTTCTGCGCCAACGGCTCGAACGAAGCGATCCAGTGCCTCCTGCTCGCGTACGGCGGCCCGGGCCGGCCCGCGATGCTGTTCGAGCCGACGTACGCGCTGCACTCCCATATCGCCCTCCTCACCGGGACGCCTTTGATCGCTGGACAACGCGATGGCGCGTTCGGCGTGGATGCCGCCGAGGTCGCCCGGACGGTCGCAGCCGCGGCTCGAATGCACGGGCCGGCGAGCCCTGCGGTCACTTTCCTCTGCTCGCCGAACAACCCGACCGGCAACGTCGAGACGAGCGACAGCGTCCGTTCCGTTCTCACCCTCGTCCCCGGGATCCTCGCTGTCGACGAGGCTTACGGGCAGTTCGCGCCGTGGTCGGCACTCGAATTGCTCGAGTCTGAGCCGCGCTTGGTCATCGTGCGCACGTTCTCCAAGACCTGGGCGATGGCCGGGCTCCGCCTCGGCTACGCGATCGCGGACCCGAGCGTGGTTGCCTCCTTGTCGAACGTCGCGCTTCCCTACCACCTCGACGCGCTCAAGCAAGTCGCGGGACGTCTCGCCCTCGCCTTCAGCCACGAGATGCGAGATCGGGTGGCGGCCACCATCGAAGAGCGGGGACGTGTCGCCAAGGCCCTTTCGGACCTTCCGGTCTATGCGTGGCCCTCCGACGCCAACTTCATCCTGTTTCGCGTGAGCCCGCGCTCCGGCTCCGAAGTCTGGAAGGGCCTGCTCGACCGCTCCGTGCTGATTCGCGACGTCTCGGACTGGCCGGGGCTCGAAGGCTGCTTGCGCGTCACCATTGGAACGCGTTCGGAGAACGACCGGTTCGTCTCCGCGTTGGGTGACGTGCTGTCGGCCGAGGACCGCCCCGGGTCAACTCTCGACTAGGTCGAGGGACTTGCCTCGCCGGTCGACTCGTCGACCGGCGACGGCACTCAGCCGAAGCGGCCCTGGATGTAGTCCAACGTCCGCGGGTCGTCCGGTTCGCTGAACAGCTTCTTCGTCGGTGCCACCTCGATCTGTTCGCCGGCACGGTCGTTGCCCATCAAGAAGAACGCGCACAAGTCCGACACGCGAGCTGCTTGTTGCATGTTGTGCGTGACGATGATGATCGTGACGCGGCTCTTCAGCTCGTCCAGGAGCTCCTCAATGAGCCGCATCGAGATCGGGTCCAATGACGAGGTCGGCTCATCCATCAGCAGCACCTCTGGCTCGACCGCAAGGGCTCTAGCAATGCACAAACGCTGCTGCTCTCCCCCGGAGAGCGTTGATGCGTGCGCCTTCATCCGGTTCGAGACCGAGTCCCACAGAGCAGCGGCGATGAGTGCGGACTCGGCAGCTTCTTGAAGGACCGCCCTGTTGCGTATCCCGTTGAACCGCAGCCCCGAGACGACATTGTCGTAGATCGACATGGTAGGAAACGGGTTCGGCCGTTGGAACACCATACCGACACGCGTGCGCAACAGCGTCGCCGGGATCCCGCCCTTGTAGATGTCGGTGTCCCCAAGCCTGATCGACCCACTGACGACGGCACCCTTTGTGAGATCGTGCAACCGGTTCATCGCCCGCAATAGCGTGGTCTTACCGGAACCCGACGGACCGATGAGCGCCGTGACCTTGTTCTTGGGGATGTCGAAGTTGACGTCGCGAATCGCGGTTCGACCATTGAACTTCACGGCTACGTCATCGCACCGCATCGAGATCTGGCCCGACCGTGGGTCCCCCTCCTGGCCCGCAACCTCGGCCGACACGGTGACCATGGTGCTGCGCTCTGTCACTACCGCCTCTCCCTTTGTAGCCATGCCGCAAAGAGGCGGCTCCCCAAATTTACTATCAGAACCACAACCACCAGCAAGAGGGCGATACCCCACGCCTCTTCCCGAAGCGAAACGTACGGCGAAGTCGCCGACTGGAAGATCTGGAGCGGCATCGAGGCCATCTCTTTCTTCGGATTCCACGCGACCACGGTAGAAGCACCGATCACCCACAAGATGGGGGCGGTCTCCCCCACTGCCCTGGAGAAGGCGAGCAGCACGGCAGTAATCAGGCCGGGAGCTGCAGTCGGGATGATCACCCTGCGTGCAACGACGCCTCGGCGAGCTCCGAGTGCGAGGCCAGCTTCTCGAATTGTGTTCGGGACGCCTCGCAGCGCCGTCTCGGACGCCTTCATGATGATCGGAATCATGAGAATTCCGATCGCGAAGCTCCCGGCGATCCCCGAGAACCCTATCCCGGGCAGCTTTATGCCCCATTGATCGAACCCGATCACGATCATCTGATACGCGAAGATGCCGAGCAGGATCGACGGAAGTCCCGTCATGATCTCGGCCGTCGTCCGCAGCAGGCTCGCGAACTTTGAAGTGGACTCCGCCAGGAACAGGCCGGCGACGATTCCGATCGGGATCGCGAAGAGCGCCGCGATGCCGTCGATGACGAGTGACCCGACGATCGCGTTCGAGATCCCTCCAATCTGATTCGGGTCGAGCAATGAGGGGAACTGCGGTGTCTTCGTGAAGAAGTCGAGGCTCCACCAATGGACACCCTTTGCCACGAGGGAGTACAAGATCGCGAACAGAGGGACCAGCCCGACCAGGAGCGCAATGCCGCAAAGTCCGATCATGCCCTTTGAGACGAGAATACGTCGGTCCAGTGTCTTCCTCGCCACGCGTTGGACCATCTCACGGCGCTCGAGAATTGGATCCGGGGGGAGCCCTTCGATCACTCCTGTTGTCATATGACACCTACGCGGAAGGCCAAACCTCTGACGAGTCGGCGCCCGAACCAGTTCACGACCGCCGTCATGGTCATGAGGATCAATGCAAGTGCGCCAAGGGCGGCCACCTGTAGCGGAGTGGCGTCCTGGAACTGCAGCGCGATGGTCGACGCAAGCGTGGAGGCCGTCGCGAACAACGAAGGCGGAAAGAGCGGGTTCAGGCCAATGACCATGGCGACGGCCACGGTCTCACCCAGAGCACGCGCGGTCGCGAGCGTCACCGCCCCGACGATGCCGTTTCGAGCGCCTGGCAGCACGACTTTCCGGATCACCTGCCATTTCGTCGCACCCACGCTGAGTGCCCCTTCGAACTGGTCGTGGGCCACGATCGATATGGCGTCTCTGGACAGCGCCACGATCATCGGCAGGATCATTATGAAGAGCACGCAGCCCGCGAGCAGCAATGAAACACCCTCTGGCGGAGCCTGGAACGGGAATCTGTGACCCGTGATGTTCGCGAGATCTGGTTCCACAGTGTGCTCAAACCACGGGGCCAGCACCAGCAGACCCCAAAGTCCGTAGACAACGCTCGGGACGGCTGCGAGAAGCTCGACTAGTGACGATAGGAACACCCGTAGCCTGCCAGGCACCACGTGCACTATGGCAAGGGCCGATCCGATACCTATCGGGATGGCAAAGAAGAGCGCAATGGCTGTCGTCGCCAGTGTGCCCGCGATGATCGGGAGCGCTCCAAATGAATTGCTTCCTTGGCTCCACACCCTGCCGTAGATGATCGAGAGGCCCGAGTGGTGCCAGGCGGGAATCGACGAGACGATAATGCTGATGAGAAACACCGCGCAGATGAGAGCGAACAATCCCGAAGCCCCGTAAAGAACACTCCAATGCGCCCAGTCGCTCTTGACCGAGAAGCTTTTCGAGTTCTCGGTCAAGAGCGGATTCGACATTGCCACAGAAGGGCTAGTCGGCACCTCGGGCATGGATATTACTCAGCCACCGCGCCGCTCAGCCGCCGTTGGTGCCCAGCAGCACCTGGCCATGTGATCCCGTGACCTTGAGCAGCGTGGCCCGTGCCAGCGCCTGGATATTGGCCGGAAGTGGAACGTAGCCCTGGAGTGCTGCGACATCTTGACCGGCGGTCGTGCCGATGACTGCGCCCGAGTGCGACAACCAGTCGAGGTACTTCACGAGCAGCGTCCCCTGGGCGTCGCTCGTCTGGTTGACCTTCCAGATGACCGCCCAGGTGTATCCAGCGATTGGATACGCCGTTGCACCGGCCTGCCAGTCGATCGAGAAGTTCGTCGCTGTGATGTCCGGCTTGGCAGCCGCGGCGGCCGTTATGCCCGCAAGTGAGGGAGTCAGCGCCTTGCCCGCCTTGTTGACGATCGCCGCGACTCCTTTGAGCAGGCTCGGGTTGAGCAGTACGTAGGAGTACTCGACATAGCCGATCGAATTCGGTGTGTTCTCGATGTCAGCCGCGACGCCCGCATTCCCGCTACCCGCGACGCCACCGGTGGGCAGCGTCAGCGCGGCCTTTGAGGGTTGGGTCGTCCACACCTTCGGAGCGGCGCTGCGCAGGAAGTTCGTGAAGATATACGTCGTACCCGAAGAGTCCGCACGGGCAACAACGACAATCTTGTTGTCCGGCAGCTTGACCTTCGGGTTCAGCCCTTGGATCGCGGAGCTGTTCCAGTTCGTGATGTGACCCTCGTAGATCCCGGCAAGCACCTGCGCCGTCAAGGTGAGCGACGTCTTGGAATTCAGGCCGGAGAGATTGTACGGAATCGCCACACCGCCGAGAGCGATCGGCACCTCGACAAATGCCGACGCCCTGATGTTGTAGCCGGAAGGCTCCTTTTGATAGATGTCGGTCTGGGACATCGGTACGTCGGTACCGCCCCAGTCGACCACCTTCTTGAGGATGTCCGACTCGCCAGTTCCCGAGCCGACTGCCTGGTAGCCGTTGATCGTGGCATTGGTGGTGCGGGCCCCGTACGCGGCCTGCGCGGCATTCTGCAAGGGCGCGGCGAAGGTTGAACCTGCGCCGCCAATGGTCGCTGACTTGTTCAGCAGCGTGTCGGCCGCAAGGTACCGGTCTCCGCTTGCTTTTGCGCTGCGCGTACCCGCGAGCGCCGGCACCGCAACCATCGAAAGGGCCGTGACGACGACCGCTGCCGTGGTCAGTGCAAGCCGAACAGTCCTATGGATCCTCATCAGTCTCTCTACCTCCGTGGGGTCTCGTGATGATTGCGGTTTGCGCGGCTACACCGTCACCCGCGCCACGCGGCGGCCTCATGCGTCCGTTACGAACAAGCTACGAAGGCAAAGTGAACTGCCAATGGCCCCACCGTGTTTCAGGGCTGAACTCTGGGCCAACTTCCTGGGAGGCAGGTTAACGCTGGGTAAACTGTCCCCTCGTAGCGGCCTGAGTGTGGCGGGGCGGCACCACTAGAGTGACCTGCATGAGGGTCCTCGTGACCGGGGCTGGGTCCGGCGTCGGCAAGGCCACCGCGATGCTGCTGGCGGGGCGCGGGCACGAGGTCATCGCAACGGCCCGGGACCGTGCCATGCTCGACGACCTCGACGTAGCGGCCCGGCTCCACCTGGACGTGACCGAGGCGGCATCAGTGGACGAGGTCCGCCGGGAGCTCGATTGGGTGGATGCCCTCGTCAACAATGCCGCGATCTCCTTCCACGGCCCGATCGAGCACGTCGCGATGGGACAGGTCCAGGAGATGTTCGAGACAAACGTCCTCGGACCTGTTCGCCTGATCCAAGCCTTCGTTCCGGGCATGCGCAGCCGGCGCTCAGGCGTCGTGGTCAACATCTCCTCGGTAGCCGGACATGTCGCCCAGCCTCTCAGCGGCTATTACGCGGCCACAAAGCACGCTCTGGAGGCGATCTCGGAAGCGCTGTACGTAGAGCTGGCCCATTTCGGCGTACGGGTCGTGATCGTCGAGCCCGGTTTCATCGCGCCAGGGATGAAGGAGCACCCGCCCACGAGCGGGCTTGCCGCATATGACGAGCTCGACGCCCAGCTGGCAGAGGTCGCTCGCAAGATGCAGGGCGGCGCACGGCCCGGCCCGGATCTGGTGGCAAACGCGGTCGCTGATGCCATCGACAATGACGAAGGCCCGTTGCGGCGGCGCGTCGGCGACGACGCGAACTTGATCCTTTCTGCGCGCAGCACTCTCGGGGACGAGGAGTTCGAAAAGGCCATGCGCGAGGTCGCGGGTCTCTCCTGGTAGCGGGTGAACTGCGCTGCACCGGCCACTTCGGCACTCCCGGTGACGAGAACGTGCGCCTGTCCGATCGGCCGGGAGCGGTTCTTGCCTAGGCTCGGACCCGTGAGCTGCCCGTGATCAAAGCCATCAAAGGCGAGCCCGCACATGTATCGCAGGGCGTCTCCTTCGACGCCTGCTCGCCCTTGCCGGAGGGCAAAGCCAAGCAGGATCTCGTGCGATCGATGTTCGACTCGATCGCACCGCGCTACGACCTCGTCAACTTCCTGATGACCTTCGGGCTCGACGCCGGATGGCGCCGCCGGACGATTGAGATGTTGCAGTTGTCACCCGGTTCGGTCGTGCTCGACATCGGCTGTGGGACGGGGGACTTGGCTCGCAGCCTCCGTCGTAAAGGGCACCAGCCGGTGGGAATCGACCTCTCGCTCGGCATGCTGGCTGCCGCACGCGCTGGCGGCGCCCCGCTGGTTCAGGCTGACGCTGCGCAGCTGCCCCTCCTGGCCTGCGCCGCGGATGCCGTGGTGAGCGGATTCGCGGTCCGCAACTTCGCCGACTTGACCAGTGTCGTGAACGAGCTTGGCCGCGTGCTCCGCCCCGGGGGAAGACTGGCACTTCTCGAAGTCGGCGAACCGAAGCACCGGCTGCTCCGCTTCGGCCATCGGGTCTGGTTCGCCCATGTCGTGCCGCAACTCGGGGCGCTCTTGTCCGACGGCGCAGCGTACCGGTACCTGCCCCGCTCGGTCGCGTACCTTCCCTCATTCCCCGAATTCGCCGGCCTTCTCTGCGATGCCGGCTTCACCAACGTCAGACACCATCCATTGAGCGGTGGCATCGCCCAATGTGTCATTGCAACTCGATCTGCCGACAGCGCCGGGTCATGAGCGGTCGAGCGACCCGGCTCTGCTACGCCGTGCGTCCGATCGACGCGGGCATGCTGGCTCGGCTGCGGGTGCACGCGTACGAGTCGGGACGCGTCATCGAGCGCGACGGGCTCATGGTTCTCGGCTTCGGGACCGCGACTGCGCTCGGGCTGTCAGGCGGCCTGGCGAATCCCGCCAGCCTTAGGCTTGCGGTCCTTGATCTAGGGGCGATCTCTCCTGTTGCAGATAGCCGATCGGTCGGGGTCACGCCTGAGCCCGGTGACAACCGGGACACCGAGCCGGTACCCATCGCGCTCGCCGCACTCCGTTTCGACCGCTGCGCCGAAGGTGAGCTGCTCGTCCCCGAGGTGACGGTGATCGCACCGGCCGACCACAAGCCGTCGGTCGTGGTCGTCGGGTCGCCAGACCGTGTCCGCGAGCTGCTGAGCGGCCTGCCAGAGATCGTCGCGGCTCGGCGAGCAAGAGAACCGGCCTCGCCGCCAGACGAGTTCCGGCTCGCGTCGGCTCGACCCCACCAGGACTTCCTGGACCGGGTCAGCGCCGTGCTGGCCGAGATCGCGGCGGGGAGTCTCGACAAGCTCGTCCTTGCTCGCGAGGTGACGGTGCACGCGAACCGACCGCTTCGCCAGGCCGACCTCCTCGGACGCCTCCGGGCGCTTCATCCATCCTGTACTGCGTTCGCCGTCGACGGCTTCCTCGGCGCGACCCCCGAGCTCCTGCTCGCCCGCTGCGGAGCGCGGATCACCTCGGTACCCCTTGCGGGGACAGCGGCGCGCAGTGGCGACCCGGGCTCGGACCGCAGAGCCGAGGCCGCGCTCCTCGCGTCCGTCAAGGAGCGCGCCGAGCACCGCGTCGTCGTCGACGCGATCTCCTCGGCTCTTGCCCCCGTGGTCGAACAACTCGAGGTGCCGGACGGACCGGTCATCCGCGAGCTCCGCAATGTGAGCCATCTTGGGACCTCGATAACCGGCACGCTCGCCAAGCGCGACGGCAGCTACCCCAGCGCGCTCGAGCTCGTCGGTCTCCTTCATCCGACTCCTGCGGTGGCGGGGACCCCCGTCGACCTGGCACTCGACTACCTCGCGAAGCTCGAGGAGCTTGACCGGGACCGCTATGCCGGGCCGGTCGGCTGGGTCGATGCTCGGGGAGATGGGGAGTGGTATCTCGGAATCCGGTCGGCGATCGTCGAGGGAAGCTCCGCAAGGCTGTTCGCCGGGGTGGGGATCGTCGCCGACTCCGAGCCTGCCGCAGAGCTCGCCGAGACCCAGCTCAAGCTCCAGGCCTTTCTCGCCGCCGCTGTCCGTCCCTGACGCCGGAGGCGAGCGCCGAATAGCGACGCACGACCTCGGCGATCTTCTCGGGTTGATCGAAGGGGAGAAGGTGGCCACCCGCGATGACGACCAGCTCGGCCCCGGGGACCCGCACGGCGAGCGATCGGGCCGCGGAGACCGGCACGACGCGGTCCGATGCCCCGGTGAGAACCGCAGTCGGAACTGCAATGCGACAAAGCGAGCGCTCGATCTCCGGCGTCTCGGCCAGGAGCGCACGCTGCTCGACGAGGAAGCTCTGCCTAGATCTGCCGACCATTGGGCGGCCATCGATCCCGATGGCCGCCTGAACTGTGGGCAGGACCGAAACCATATGCGCGACCCGGGCCCCAGGATGGTGCTCCGAGAGGTGCGTGGCGGCGATCAGGCCCCGCCGGAGGGTGGCGACTCCGGCGCGGAGGATGCCGTCTCCTAGCAGCGGAACCGCGAGCAAGCGATCGAATCCCGATAGCGACCCGGCCACGCCGACCGATCCGACCAGCACTAGCGCGCCGACCCGCTCCGGGTGCTTCAAAGCAAGCTCGAGCGCGACACCGCCGCCGAGAGAGTGGCCCACGACCGTCACAGGGCTTTCCGCCCCTGCGGCCTCCAACAGCTCCTCCAGCACGTCGGCGTTGGCAGCGATGCCCATCGCGGCACGGCCATCGGATCCCCAGCCGGGACGGTCCGGCGCGAGCACGCGGTGGTCGCCCGACAACAGGTCCGCAAGCGCCGCCCAGTCGCCTCCTGCGCCCGGCTGGCCGTGCACCAGCACGACGACGGGCCCAGCGCCGGCGTCGATCGGCGCCATCGATCCGCCGGCGGCGGCCCCTGTGCCGCCCCTGCTCACTGCGCCGAACGCGACCGGGTCGCGGCACGCGCCATCCTGCCGCCGCCTCGAAGCCGGCCGGCGACTCGCTTCATGCCCCACCAGGTAACGAGCACCAAGGCCTCCACCACGGTGTACGTCGACATCTTTGAGGTCCCCAGCTCCCGGTCCACGAAACGGATCGGCACCTCCGTCACCTTCGCGCCCACTCCGATCGCCCGGTAGGTCATCTCGATTTGAAACCCGTAGCTCTCCGCCCGGACCGAGCCCAAGTCGATTCGTCGAAGAACCGTTGCCGCATAGGCCCTGAACCCGGCGGTCGAATCTCGCACGCCCAGGCCGAGCACGAGATCGGCGTAGATATTGCCGCCGCGCGACAGCAGCCGGCGCGGCAAGCTCCAGTTCGGTATCGAACCGCCTGGAACATACCGCGACCCGATGCACACCTCGTGTCCTTGGCCGAGCGGCGCTACGACTGTGGGAAGGGCATCGGGATCGTGCGAGAAGTCCGAGTCCATCTCGACCATCGCCTCGTAGCCTCGCTCGAGGCCCCACCTGAACCCGTCCCGATAGGCGCTGCCAAGGCCCAACTTGCCGGGCCGGGACAGGACGTCCACGCTGCCGAACCTCTCACCGACCTCCGCGGCGATCTTGGCCGTCCCGTCAGGGCTGTTGTCGTCGACGACGAGGATCGACGCGTCCGGGAGCGCCTTGCGGACACGATCGAGGATGTTCTCGATTGTGGCAGCTTCATTGAAAGTAGGCAGCACAACGAGAACGCGCACCCCTGCAGCCTATGGCCAAACCGCTGACGAACCGCACCGGTCGGCGGCAACGCCTCCGCGGGAACCCGGGACGTTACTGGGCCGGCGCGGCGGCGCCACTTGGCGCTGTGGGCGCGGCGGACAGCTCGTCGGCGGGATGCTCACCGGCGGATCGGACCGATCGGTGCTCGGCCCAAAGGTCCCTCGCGATCACTTGGATGGCGCTCGCCGCGGGAACCGCAAGCAGAGCCCCCACAAGACCGCCGAGGGTGGACCCGACGATCCCGCCCAGCTCGACACCTATGAGGATCGCCAGCAGCACCCAGAGGGGGTTCAACCGCACCGTCCGGCTCATCACCACTGGATTCAGGACGTGGTTCTCGAGCTGTTGATAGACCAGGAACACGACAAGCGTCACGATCCCCGCCGGCAACGAGTGCAGCAGGGCGACGGCCACAGTCGGCACGCCGGCGAGGAGTCCGCCCACAAGCGGGAGGAAGTCGACGATGCCTACCCAGATCGCGAGCACTCCGGCGTACGGGACGCCCGTGGCTCGCAGCGTCACGAAGATCACGATCCCGGCAATCATCGAGGTTGCGAGGTTGCCGAGCATGTAGCCGGCCACGGCTTGTCCCACGTCGCCCAGGACCCTGCGCACGCGAACTGAGCGCTCGGGCCGCATCCAGTCGAGCACGCCGCGGATCATCCGTGGCGCCTCGAACAGGATGAAGAAGGTCAGCACTCCGACCGTGACGAGCGCGACAACCCCGCTCACGACCGTCTTGCCGACGGCAAGCGCCGGGCGGCCGAGGCCGCTGATCAAGGTCTCGAGCCGCGGCACGTTCTTCTTGACATAGCTTTCGAGGTGCAGCCGTTTCACAAGGTGCCCGATCTGTCCCTTGCCGTGCTGCGCCTGGCGGACAAGGCTCGGCAGCTCCTTCGCGAAACTCGTAGCTGATGTATAGACAGGGTGCACGAGCACATATCCCACGGTCGCCGCGACCGCCGCCGAGAAGAAGAACACAACGACGGTCGCGAGCCCGCGGCGGATCCCTCGGCGCTCCACGAAGCTGACCGCGGGATGCAAGAGCGCACCTAGGAACAGCGACACGACTATCAGCAGGACGACGACTCGGAGCCGCCACAGGAGGGCCAGACCGATGCCGACGCTCACAACTGCGCCCGTGGCGATGAACGCAGTGCGCGCCACCCGGAGGTCTTGCACGTGCTGGCTCTTGGAGGGATCGAGCTCCCGGTCGGCTTTCTGCTCGGGCACCGCCACAATTCAACTCCATGCAGGGCCGCCAAAGCGTGATCCAGAGCCACAACTCGAGCTGGGACGGTCCCCGGAGCACGTCGCTACCCTTTGCAGGAAACGGGGACCGATCACGAGGCTCGCCGCGACCTGCTCGCGCCTGCAAGCATGGGGAGATGGGCGATTCACCCGAGCTCGACGGCCCAGTTGCCGGCGTGACCGCGCCGCGCCGTCGCCACTACCTGCTCGCATGGATACCCCGGCCGCTACGTCACGGCATCACGCTCTTCATCCTTCTCCTGTTCGTCGAGTACGCCCTCATTCCCAGTTTCCTGCACTCCAAGGCGCGTTCATCGCTGAGCCAGTTGGGCCGCGTCAATTTCGCGTGGTTCCTCGCCGGGTTCGCCCTCGAAGCGGGAGCGCTCGTCGCATACGGGCGCCTCACGCAGTCGGTGCTGCCAAAAGACGGCCCAGACCTCTCGCGAGTGCTCCGTATCAACCTGTCGACACTCGCCGTGAGCCACGTGATCCCTGGCGGCACCGCTGGCGGCACCGGCCTCGGTTACCGGCTCCTTACCTCGAGCGGGGTGAGCGGCCCCGATGCCGCTTTCGCGCTGGCGACTCAGGGAATCGGTTCGGCCGTCGTCCTCAACGCGATGCTCTGGGTGGCTCTCGTGATATCGATCCCCCTCCACGGCTTCAACAGCGCCTACGTCACGGTCGCGGTGGTCGGCGCCGTGCTGCTCGCCGCCTTGGCCACACTCGTCTTGTCGCTCACGCGAGGCGAGGCCCACGCCACCCGGGCACTGCGAGCCGTGGCCCGGCGTGTGCCGTGGGTCACCGAAGAACAGATGGAGAAGCTCGTCCAACGCCTTGCCACGCGCTTGCGGACGCTGGCATCGGATCGGCAGCTGCTCAAGAACGCCGTGTCGTGGGCAGCCGCCAATTGGCTGCTCGATGCGGCTTCCCTCTGGGCCTTCGTCGCGGCCTACGGGCATCTGTCCAGGCCCATCGATCTCTTCGTCGCCTATGGCGTGGCGAACGTCCTGGCGGCAGTGCCTCTCACTCCTGGCGGCCTTGGCATCGTCGAGGCAGTGGCCGCGACCTCTTTGATCGGCTTCGGTGTACCTGCGGCCATTGCGTGGCTCGGAGTGATCTCCTGGCGCCTGTTCAACTTCTGGCTGCCGATCCCGGTAGGTGCCGGCGCCTACCTGTCATTACGAGTCAGACGCGGCGCGGGCCTCAAGGAGCGCCGCGATGCGCTCGGGGGCATGACAAGGGCGGGGTACTCGTCGACTCCGCCGACGGGCGAGACGCCGGCCCTCAAGCCAGACCGGTCTCCTCGGAGGCCAGGGCCTGCATCTCCTCCGGCCCCGTCGGCACCACCTCAAGACTGATCGGGACCTCGAACAGCTCCTGGAAGAGCTGCACCTTGCGCTGGAGCATCCAACGCTCGAGCTCGGCGTCGCCACGCCCGCTGATGACGATCTCCACGCTCGTGCCACTCAGCTCGGCCCCGACGTGACCTATGACCGAGTCGTGCCCGGCGTCCAGTCCGTCTGCGATGCGCAGCAGCGAGAGCATCCTCAACACCCGATCCCGGTCCTTGCGCTCCAAAGTCTCCCAGGCGTGGAAGGACTCCCTTGGACGTCCCCTGACGTGGTAACGGCCGAGGCACGACAGCATCTGGATCTCGACGGGCGAGAACCCCCGCAAGTCGCCGTTCTCGATGAGATAGGCGCTGTGGCGCGCGTGGCCGTCGCGACTCACGTGCTCGCCTATGTCGTGCAGGAGGGCCGCGAGCTCGAGAAGCTCCCGATCCTCGCTGTCCAGTTCGTGCAACGCAACAGTCGAGTCGAACAGCTCGACCGCCAGCCTCGCGACTTGGCGAGAATGGGTCTCGGGCCACCGGGACCGGTGGCACAGCGACAGGACGGAGGCATGCCGGATCGCCCTCGGGTCATTGCTGAACTCGACGCGATCGTGCTTGGCGATCGTGGAGATGATGATCCCTTCCCGGAGCCCCCACTCCGACACCGTGAGCTCCCGCATCCCGGTTCGCTCCATGAGGACCTCGGTCACCGCGACGCCGGCCGGCAGGAGATCTGCGCGTCGGGCTTCGATCCCGGCAAGTCGTGCGCGTTCCCAGCTCGGCAGCTCGTAGATGATCTCGGCCAGCGCGGCGAGCTCGCGGGCCGTCACCGTCAGCTGGTTGACAGACGGAGGCACGATGCCGTCCCGTCTTGCCGCAGCACCCCTGGCGAGAGCACAAAAGGTGCCCGAGGTCCCGATCAGGAGCTTCGGTCCGCAGGCGAGGATGTCCTCGAGAACCTCGTCGAGCGACTTGGAGATCTGGTCCCTGAGCCGCGCACGGTCCTTCTTCGTCGGTGGATCCGTGCGCACGTACTCGGTCGTGAGCCGCCCGACACCGAGGTGCAGGCTCGTCGCATAGGCGAGACCGAACCGGTCGCCGACCGAGAGCTCGAGGCTCCCGCCGCCGAGATCCGCGCAGAGAGCCGGGCTCGGATCGATCAGCACGCTTGCCCGCACCGCTTCGAAGATCAGCTGCGCCTCGCGGACACCGCTGACAACCTGGATGGCGACACCTGTGGCCTCTTCAATTCGCTCGGCGGCTTCGGGCCCGTTGGCGGCCTGGCGCATCGCTGCGGTCGCCATGGCGACGATCTCGTCGAAATGTTGCACCTCTGCAATCGTCTTGAGCCGCCGGATCGTGTCGATGGCAGCCTCGATCGCCTCTTCGGTGAGCCGACCTTCCCGTGCGACCACATCCCCGAGGCGCAGCATCTCCTTTTCCCGCGCGAGCGGGATGAAGCTTCCGTCCCGCCGAGTTTCGACCACCAGCAGATGGAACGAGTTGCTACCCAGATCCAGCGCGGCGATCCGCACGGCCGGGGCTCAGCTCAGCGACTCGGGCGAACGACGCCTACGGGCGCGCTCGACTGCGAGCTCTTGAAGTCGCCGCTGCGCGCTGAGCCCGAGCACGGGCACCACTCGCGCCCATGTCCCGTCCGGTCCTAACTCCCAAGCGTTCGTATCGTCAGCGAGATTGAGCTGGATGGTCTCTTCGAGCCGAGCCCGCAGCTCCGGGTCGAGAACCGGGACGAGTACCTCGATCCTGCGGTCCAGGTTGCGCTCCATCAAGTCACCAGAACCGATCGTGTAGCGCACCTGGCGCTCACCGGAAGGATCACCGAAGCGGAAGATGCGAGAGTGCTCCAGGAAGCGGCCCATGATCGAACGCACCGTGATCCGGTCGGAGAGCCCTGGCACCCCGGGCCGGAGGCAGCAGACACCTCGCACCGAGAGATCGATTCGGACGCCTGCCTGCGAGGCGGCGTAGAGAGCGTCGATAACCTCTGGGTCCGTGAGCCCGTTCACCTTGATGGTGATCCGACCTGCCTCTCCTGCCGCCGCTTCTTCGCCTATCTGGCCGAGAACCCACGGCCTCATGCCCTGGGGAGCCACCACGATGCGGCGGTGGGCGACGGGCCGGCCGTATCCGGTCAGATGGTTGAACAAGTCAGTCAGGTCCTCACCGATCGCGGGATCCGCAGTCAGAAGCCCGAGGTCCTCATAGACCTTTGCCGTCTCGGAGTTGTAGTTGCCCGTCCCGATGTGGCAGTAGCGGCGGAGCCCGTCCTCCTCTCGTCGCACGACGAGAACGATCTTCGAGTGGGTCTTCAAACCCACGAGGCCGTAGACGACGTGCACGCCAGCCCGTTCGAGCTGACGTGCCCAGAGGATGTTCGCCTGCTCGTCGAAACGGGCTTTCACCTCCACGAGCGCCGCGACCTGCTTGCCCTGCTCGGCTGCCCGGACGAGCGCCGAGACGATAGCTGTGTCGTCGGAGGTGCGGTACAGGGTCTGCTTGATCGCGAGCACGTTCGGATCGTCGGCGGCCTGGGTGATGAACGCCTCGACCGAGGTCGTGAACGAGTCGTAGGGGTGGTGGACGAGCACACTTCGTTCTCGCAGCACCGAGAACAGGTCGACTGGCCCGTCGCCTGCGGTCGCGAGGCGCGGTTGGGTCATGGGCACCCAGGGCGGCTCATGGAGATCGGATCGGTCGATGGCGTGGAGGGCCCAAAGCTGGCCCAGGCCGAGGGGGGCCGAGCTCTCGTAAACATCGTCCGTCCCGAGCTCGAGCTCGGCCAACAGGAGGTCGCGAACCTCTATCGGCGTGTCTCGATCGACTTCGAGCCTCACAGCGCGGCCGAAGCGGCGACGACGCAGCTCCGTCTCGACTGCGGCCAGGAGGTCGTCGGCCTCGCTTTCCTCGAGGTCGAGGTCGGCGTTGCGCGTGACCCGGAAGGCGTGGTGGCGCCCTATCTCCATGTGCGGGAAAAGCCTGGGCAGGTTCGCGGCGATCAACTGCTCGAGGGCCACGAAGCGAGAACCACCGTTCAGCGGCACGAAACGAGGCAGCAGTGGCGGTACCTTCACCCGCGCGAACCGCTGCTCGCGAGTGCTGGGATCCTCGACAAGCACCGCCAGGTTGAGCGACAGGTTCGAGATGTAGGGGAACGGATGGCCGGGGTCCACCGCCAACGGCGTAAGGACCGGGAAGATCTCCTTCTCGAAGACGCCGAGGATCCGTGCTTTCTCCGTCGCATCGAGGTCGTCGATGCTGGTGAAGTAAAGGCCCGCGCTGGCGAGACCCGGCACGATCGACGACTCGAATACCTCGTCGCTGCGCGCCATGAGGCGAGTGCACTTGACGCGGATGTCCTGGAGCTGCTGTGAGGCGCTTCGCCCGTCCGCTGATCTCGCACGAAGGCCGGCCGCTACATGGTCTTTCAGGCCGCCGACGCGCACCTGGAAGAACTCGTCGAGGCCCGACGAGAGGATGGCCATGAACTTCACGCGCTCGAGAAGGGGAAGCGACGTGTCCGCGGCGAGATCGACGAGGCGATCTGCGAAGTCGAGCCAGGACAGCTCACGGTTGAGGAACCGGTCCGGGCGCGCTAGAGAGCTACCAGGCGTTGTGACAGCGGCTTTCACAACCCAGACGCTACCGTGAAGTCGTGCAACCCCTCGCCATAGCACCGAGGGTCAAACAACGTCGCCGGAGCGAGCTCGGCCTGCTACTCGTCGCTGTCGTCGTGATCACGCTCGCGTACCTGCTGGCGTCCCTCGGCACCCGCGACGCGCTCCCTCCCAACGCGTTGAACTTCATAGGCGTTATCGCGGCGCTAGCCCTGGTTGTCCACTTGGCCAATCGTTTCCTCGCCCCGGAAGCGGATCCGGTAATGATGCCGGTTGTCCTGATGCTTAATGGCATCGGTTTCGTGATGATCTACCGGCTCGACGTGTCCCCACAGATGGCCGTCGATGCTCCCTGGCACTACCAGGCGGCCTGGACGGCTCTCGGTGTCGTCGCCTACGTGGTCACCTTGTTCATCGTCCGCCGGTCGCGTGACCTCGAGCGCTACCGCTACATGCTCGTGTTCGGTGCCCTGGTCCTCCTCGTGCTGCCGCTCGCGCCGTATCTCGGGAGAACGTCCGAAGCCCAACTGAACGGGGTGAAGCTCTGGATTCACGTCGGGCCCATCACCTTTCAGCCCGTCGAGATCGCAAAGCTCATGCTCGTGGTCTTCTTCGCTTCCTATTTCGTGGAGAAGCGGGAGATGCTCTCATTGTCGACGAGACGCGTTGGCAACCGACTTCTGCCGGACCTTCGTCCCCTCGGTCCGATCGCTGTCGCCTGGGTCGTCGCGGTGCTCGTCATTCTTCTCGAACACGACATCGGCTTCTCGCTCCTGCTGTTCGTGATGTTCATAACCATGTTGTGGGTCGTTACCGGGCGCTGGACCTACGTCGTCGGTGGACTCGTCGCTTTCGTCGCGGGTACGTACCTGGCTGCGCACTTGCCATTCGCGAGGACGCTGATCGACGAGCGGGTGGGCGCATGGATCAATCCCTGGGCTCACTACAGCTCCTACGGATATCAGACTGTCCAAGGAGAGATCGCTCTCGGGCGTGGTGGTCTGACGGGGGCAGGACTGGGTCTTGGCACCCCGTATTACATCCCCGTCGCATACAGCGACTTCATCTTCGCAGCCATAGGCGAAGAGCTCGGGCTGCTCGGCACGACGGCGGTGGTGGTCGGCTTCTTGCTGGTGGTGGGCGCTGGAATACGAGCCGCGATGCGAGCTCGCTCTGAGTTCTCGCAGCTCGCTGCCGTCGGCTTCACTGCGATCCTCGGCTTCCAGTCGTTCTTCATCATGGCCGGGGTGGTTCGTCTGCTCCCGCTCACCGGTGTGTCACTGCCTTTCATCGGCTATGGCGGCTCGTCCCTAGTGGCGAATTACGTCCTGGTGGCGTTGCTGATGCGCATCTCCGACGAAGGGGCCACTCCACCAGGAGTCGCTATCGGTTTGCGTCATCCAGTGACACGAATGCGGCGGCGCGCGCTCGTCGCCGCCCGAGCAGCTCCTGCCCCCAATGCTCCGCCGGGCGGGGTCAGCACTGTTGCCGGCGGCGCCTCTACGACCCATTGGACTGGCCAGGCAAACACGAGCTCAGACCGAGCTTCGCCCGACACCGGCGTGCCAACGACAGACGAAGGTGGCCCCTCAGCGGGTGGAATGCTCTCTTAGTTCGCGCCCATTGGATCGGTGCCGGCGATCGCCAATACCGTCGGATCGACCATGATGGGCACTGGCAGCCGGTGCCGAAGTGCCAACGCGATCGCATCCGAGGGCCGGCAGTCGATCAAACGCATCCCCATCCGGCCGGAGATGACAATCTCGGCAGTGAACGCCGTTCCGCGAACTTCGGTGATGCGGACGACGTCGAGCGTCATCCCGAACTCCTCGAAGACGCGCGTGAACAATTCGTGAGTAAGCGGCCTCGGGGTCGCGAGCCCCCTTGCCGCATAGCTGATCGCAATACCCTCGGCGCCACCGACAGGGATCCGCAGCTCGCGGAAAGGTGCATCCGCCTCCTGAAGGACCACGACTGGGTGAGTCGCCGGCAGGAGGAGCACGACATCGACGAAGACCATCTGTGACATCTCCGCCGGGGTGACCAGCGGGTCCAGCTCCTCGTACATGTCGGCGGCGGGCTCGTCCAGCGCGCTGGGCTCCTCCATGTCGGAGCCGGGCTCGTCCCTGTCGGCGGCGGGCTCGTCCAGCGCGGCGGGCTCCGCGAGTTCGCCTTGCTCGGAGGGCTCTGAGGACTCCAGGTCGCTTCCCGAACCAAGCGGCACATCAGCGGTCTCGTTTGCCACCTCAGGCGTCACATCCTCGGACGCTTCGGGCCCGTCCAGCCCGGCGACGTCGCCGACATCGGAAGTCCAGGTCGCCTCAGTCGCAAGCGCGTCTCCGCTCGCGAACGCCGAACCGTCACCGTTGGCGCGAGTCATCGCCTCCGACCCGGGATCGGCTTCAACAGCATCCTCGTCAGTGCCCATGGGACTCATCGCCGGGCCGACCGGCGCATTTCGACATTGACCACGAGCCCGACCGTAGCGAAGAAAACGATCATGGCGGAGCCACCGTAGCTCACGAACGGGAGCGGGATACCGGCGATGGGGATGAGGCCGATGGTCATCCCGACATTCTGGAAGACCGAGAACGCAAGCAACGCGAGCGCTCCCGAGCACAACATCCGACCAAGGGGGTCCCTAGCGATCTGTGCGGCCCGCAACAGCCGGAACGCGATCACTCCGAACAACGCGATGACCAACACGCCTCCCGCGAAGCCGAGCTGCTCGCCTACCGCCGTGAAGATGAAGTCAGTCTGCTGCGCCGGGACAAAGCCGCCATTCGTTGCGGCGCCATGGAAGACGCCGGTACCGAAGGCTCCTCCTGACGCGATGGCCAATATCGACTGGGCGAGATTCCAGTTGGCGCCGCTCGTTGCAGTGTTCTGGTGGAGAAACGACGTGAAGCGCTGGAGCTCGTAGGCGTGGATCAGTTTGAAATGAACCGCCGCCGCCAAGCCTGCGATGGCCGCCAAAGCCAGTACGACCAGATACCTGAGCCGCGCGCCCGAGGTCACGATCATGACCATGAGCACGACACTCATGATCAGCGCTGTCCCCAGGTCCGGCTGCTTGTAAACGAGCAGGATCGGTACCCCCGCGAGGGTAAGTACAACGACGAGGTTCCTAGGAAACATTGTCTCCTGGCGGCTGCAGTACACGGCGACCACGAGGATCAGCGCGAGGGCTGCGAACTCCGACGGTTGCACCTCGAGGGGTCCAACTGCAAACCAGCGCTGTGCCCCGAGCGAGACGTGGCCGAAGTGAGTGAGCACCGCGAGGAGCGCCATGACGACGAAGCCATAGATCACATAGGCCCATTGCTCGAGCCAGTGATAGTCGATCAGTGCCACCACCACCATCACGACGAGGCCGATGCCAAGCCAGACAAGTTGGCGCTTCAGGTAGAACTTCGGGTCTCCTCCAACGGCGGTCAGCTCGACACGCGTCGCCGAATAGACCATGACCGCGCCAATGAGCGAGAGCAGCACAGCACTGCCGACCAGGATGAAGTCACAGCGGCTCACCAGATCCCAAGCCGGGTGCCTTTCCCTGCGATCGCTCCACCGAGCCGGCACGCTCGGGTAGTGGGCGGCCATGATTGGCAAGGATAACGGGGGCAGCCCCTCAACTCGCTGCGGCCCCGGTTCCAACGACACGAACCACCCTTCCCCGACACGAGCCCCCACACGCGAGCCACGGGCCCTTTCCGAATAGCCTTGCTCACTCCGTCTGGCTGAGCGGGCGGTGCAACTCTTCCCCTGACCCCTTCCCCGCCTCCCGCGGCCTGATACACCCCCCTGTTAGCTTGAGTTTACGAACATATGTTCGACTCGTCAGAGGAGGTGAGCTTTGTGTGCGTGACGAGCCAGGAGCTCGAAGCGGCGCTCTCGCGGATCGTCAGGGACCTCGACGCCTCGTTGCTCGCGGGTGCGGACGCGAAGACGCTCGTGGGCTTGTTCTCGCGCCTCGAGCACCTCGCAGCCGCGGGCAAGGCCATCTGTGCGCTGCGGGTCGCCTCGACCGGTGCCTTCGAGCTCGACGGCCACCGCCATGCCTCTGAGTGGCTGGCAGCTGAGAGCGGTGACTCCCTCGGTGGTGCCGTCTCGGTCCTGGAGGCCGCCAGTGCTGTCTCGAAGCTCCCCGAGCTCGAGGATGCGTTCCGCTCCGGTGAGCTGTCCGCCGCCCAGGCCAAAGAGGTGGCCGGTGCGGCCATCTGCGATCCCGCTTCGACTACCGAGCTGCTCGATGCCGCGAAGTCGGAAGGCTTCGAGACATTGCGCCGGCGTTGTGCTGAGATCAAGGCAGCCAGCGCCTCCAAAGAGGACGAGGCCGCCAGGACCAGGCGGGTCCATGCCGCCCGGAGATTGAGGACCTGGACCGAGTCCGACGGCACTTTCCGCGTGGATGCCCGCCTCAGTCAAGACGCGGGTGCGAGGCTGCTCGCAGGCCTTAAGGCCGAAGCAGGCAAGATCTTTGACGAGGCACGACGCTCAGGTGGGCGCGAGCCTTCGCAGGCCTACCTCGCCGATGCCCTCGTGGCTCTCGTCACTCGTCCCGGCAAGGACGGGCCACACCGCCCGAAGGCCCTCGTACACCTGCGTGTGGACCTCGAGGCGCTGCGCCGCGGCAACACAAGCCCGGGCGAGGTCTGCGAGATCGCCGGTGTCGGAGCGGTCTCTGTAGCGACGGCACGCGAGCTGTTGGGAGACTCGATCGCCAAGGTCCTTGTCACGAGCGCGACCGACGTGCACGCTATCTGCAACCTCGGCCGTTCGGTCCCCGCGAGGCTCTACAACGCCTTGTTGGAGCGGGACCGCTGCTGTGTGGTGCCAGGGTGCTCGGCCACTCACAACCTCGAGATCGACCACCGCGTCGTCCCCTTCGCCGAAGGCGGCCCGACAGAGCTCGCAAACCTGGCGAGAATCTGCCGCCACCACCACTTCTTGAAGACACACGAGGGATACTCCCTGCAAGGCGAGCCCGGTGCCTGGGTATGGGTGCATCCCGACGGCTCCCGCCACGGGCCAGGTGTCTCCCCGTCCAACGACGCCACCGCTCCCCCGGGCACGGACCCGCCTCCCGAACCTCGGCACCCCGCCGACAGAGCTCCGGCATCCATGAGCGACCTGCCAACGGCCACCGACAGATCCGCTGAGCAGGCACAGCCACCGCTGCCCGAGCAGTCGAGCCTGTTCGCCAGTGCCAGCTCTGGTGCCGGTGCCGGTGCCGGTGCCGGCTCGGGCCACGCGGCCTGAACAGCTACGAGGCTCGGCGCCTCCGGGCCGCACGCAAACGGGCACCTCGCTGCCGGGCCGTCGGAGCTCGCCCGGCCAGATAGGTCAGTCCGGTTCGCGTGTTCCGTCGATCGGTTCGAACGATGACGACTCGAACGATGACGACTTTGCCGGCCCGGTGGCCGTTCCGTGCGCTACGGCGGGCGGGCTGTCCCCACTGACGACCCCCCACATCACGCTGAGGGGAGGTTCTGCCCCGGTCCACAGCCTGATCTGACGCGCGGCCTGGTACACGAGCATGCCGAGGCCATTCCGAACGGTGGCGCCCTGACGCTGAGCCTCCAACAGGAATGGCGTGAACGGCGGGTCGTAAACGAGGTCCACTACGAGTTGACCCGCACCGAACCACGAAGGGTCGACCCCGGCGATGATGGCTGCACCCTCCTCGGCCGATCCGGCCGGTCCCGTGAGTTGAGCGGACTGAGCAGGCTCAGCAGGCTGAGCGCGCTCAGCGGGCGCAGGCTCCCCTACGAGACCTGAGCTCACCATGGCGACGGGCGTCGCTTGAATTACCAGGTCCATCCCGCGGAGGTCCGCTGGCCGCCCGACCCGTACGACCTGCGGAGCCAATGCCGCCGAGCGCCACGCTGGTGCCACGGTCCTGTTGACGATCACGATCTCTTCCGCGCCCGCTTCTGCCAGAGCCAGCACCGCCGCCCGCCCGGCCCCGCCTGCACCGATCACCCCACAGCGCTGACCGGCCGGATCGAAGCCCGCACCCACTCGAAGATCATCCAGCAGGCCCGCGCCGTCGCAGCTCTCCGCGAAAATTGTGCCTGCGTCGAAAGTCAGCGTGTTCGCAGCCCCCAGTCGCCGCACCTGCCGAGAGCGGCGGGTCGCCAGCCGGGCAGCTGCATCCTTGTGTGGCATCGTGACCGACAGGCCGCGGAGGCCGAGCGCCGCAGCGCCAGCGACCGCTCGGTCCAGCGATCCGGGCGCCACTTCGAACGCCAGGTAACTCCAGTCGAGGCCCATGGCGGCAAACGCCGCATTCTGCAACAACGGCGAAAGCGAATGGCGGACTGGGAAGCCAATGACTCCCGCGACCGCAGTGGTCGAAGCCGGCCACGCGGCCATTGGACGGGCACGGGCCGGTATCTCGGCGAACTCGCTCATGAATTGCCCCGATTCTGGTCAAGCCACGACTGCAGGAGCACAGTCGCGGCCACAGCGTCGATCCCGACCCGGCGCGCGCGCCAGGCGGTACTCGGGCGAGCCTGTCGAGCCTGTCGAGCCTGCGAGCGGGCTCGCTCTCCGCCACCGGCTCCGACCGGATCCGGAGGCAAACGGCGGCGGCGGTCGGCTTCGACCGTCGTCAAGCGTTCATCGTGCAAGACAACCGGAACATCGAGCTCCGTTTCGAGAGCTGAGGCCTCCGCGACAGCTGCCGATGCAGCGGGGCCCCTATCTCCCGCCAGAGTCAGCGGGAGCCCGACGACAACTAGGCCGGCGCCGAACTCCGATACGAGGGCGGCAATCGCGCGGCGGTCCGCGCTCGTGTCACCGCTTCTCGTGATCACCGAGTACGGGGTCGCGAGCACACGCTGCGAATCGCTCACCGACACGCCGATGCGCCGTTTCCCGAGGTCGATACCGACCACTCGCGTTCCCACTGCCGACCCCCTCGTCCCGCAAGGCTCCGCGTCGGTTCGGCCGCCGGTCAAGCCGGTGCCTGGCCGTCAGGCTGGGGCTCAGACTCGGGCTCTGCCACGGACTCGGGCTCTGGCACAGGTTCACCCGGGCTTCGGCTCAGCGCCTCACCCAGCTTGACCAGCGCTTCCTCGACACCGGCGACGTTTCGCCCGCCCGCCGTCGCAAGCTCCGGCGTGCCGCCGCCGCCACCGCCGACCGCGGCAGCAGCCAAGACCGCGACCGCCCGAGCATCGATCCCGGAGCCCTTTCTGGCAGCGACGACCAGCGCAACCCGATCGGGACCGGTGACACCGGCAAGACCGACGGCCTCGACCCCGGGATGATCTCGAACCGCGATCGCAAGTTCCCGCAGCTCCCCAGCCTCGAGCCCGTCCCGACGACCGACCACTCGTCCAGCCAAGGGGCCGCCCGTCGCAGCAGGTGCACCAGCGGCCAACACTTCTGCCTCGTTGCGCAATTGGTCCGAGCGCAATGTTTGCAATTCCTCCTCGAGCACCCGTTGGCTCGCGAGCAGCCGGTCGAGCGCCGAGGCAAGGTCGGAGGGTTGAGTGCGCAATCGCTGCGCAGCCTCTTCGACCGTGCGCCCGAACAACCGGAACCGAGCAAGCGAAGCCTTACCGGTGACAGCTTCTATACGGCGGGTGTTCGAACCGATGGAGGCCTCCGAGACCACTTGCAGGGGGCCGATGGTCCCCAAAGAGCTCACGTGTGTGCCACCGCACAGCTCGACCGAGTAGTGACCGGCCTCGACCACTCGTACTATGTCGCCGTACTTCTCGCCGAAGAAGGCCATGGCGCCCTCACTCTCGGCTTGCTCGCGCGTCGTCTCGCGGATCCGGACAGGCTCGTTACGCAGGACCTCGGAGTTCACGAGATCCTCCACACGCCCTATCTCCTCCTCGGACATCGGCCCAAAGTGGCTGAAGTCGAACCGCAGGCGGTCCGGCGCGACGAGCGAGCCCTGCTGACGAACGTGGTCGCCGAGCACCTGACGCAACGCCCAGTGAAGAAGGTGCGTTCCGGTGTGATTGCGTCGGATCGACTCCCGGCGGTCGTAGTCGATAGCCGTGTCCGCTTCTTGACCGGCCTCGATCGATCCTTCGACCAGGTAGCCAAGGTGCCGAGTCAGGCCCTCGACGACCGAGGTCGCGTCCAGCACACGGACCCTGCCGGTGGAGGTAGTGATCGTCCCGGTATCTCCTACCTGGCCGCCGCCCTCGGCATAGAACGGAGTTCGATCGAGGAACACCTCGATCAGCTCCGCAGCAGCGGGCGCTTGCTCGCCGTCGACGTTGGCAAACGACTTCTCGACCGAGCTCGGCACGACCGCCAGGACCCGGGACTCGACTTCCGCCTCCTGGTACCCGAGGAACTGGGTCGGGCCGAACACGGTCCTGATCTCGCTCCACGCGGCGGTTGTTCCCTCCGGTGCCGAGGTGGCTGCCCGGCCCGCTTCGCGGGCCCGCTGCCGCTGTTCTTCCATCGCCAGGTCGAAACCGTGACGGTCGACCTCGATCCCCCGCTCTCGCGCGATCTCTTCGGTCAGATCGATCGGAAAGCCGTAGGTGTCGTGCAGTCGGAAAGCGACGTCTCCCCCGACAGCGGAGCCACCCGCCGCGAGCTCCGCCTCGAGCAGCGTTGTGCCGGATCGCAACGTGCGCAGGAAGGCCTCCTCCTCGTGCAGGGCTATCCGCTTGATGAGCTCCCGGTCGCGCGCGAGCTTCGGGTACGCCGCGCCCATGACCTCGGTCACCACATCGATGACGCCTGGGGTCACGAGGCCTTTGGCGCCTAGGCGTTGAGCCACGAGCACGGCCCGGCGGATCAGGCGGCGAAGCACGTAGCCGCGGCTCTCGTTCGAAGGGAAGACCCCGTCGGAGATCAGGAACGTGAACGTGCGGGCATGGTCCGCGACGATGCGAAGGCCGATGTCGGTCTCTTCGGTGCTCCCGTAGACCCGGCCGGTAGCAGCCGACGCGGCCTCGAGGATCGGCGCGACAAGATCGGTGTCGAAGATCGACTCGACGCCTTGGATCTGTGTGAGGATCCGGTCGAGCCCGGCTCCGGTATCGATGTTTCGCCGGGGTAGTTCGCTGAGCGAACCGTCGTGGTGGCGCTCATACTGCATGAACACCAGGTTCCAGAGCTCCACGTAGCGCTCGCCCCCCTGGGCGGGTCCACCGCCAGGCCCGTACCGCGGTCCCCGGTCGAAGAAGATCTCCGAACACGGGCCGCACGGTCCCGTCTCACCCATCTTCCAGAAGTTGTCCTCGTCGAGTCGCTGCAGACGACCTTCGAGCAAGCCAGGGACGTCGCGCCACAACGCGTCGGCCTCGTCGTCAGAGACGTGGACAGTGACCCAGAGCTGCTCGGGATCGAGGCCGAGTACTTCGGTGAACAGCTCCCACGCGTAGGCGATCGCCAGATCCTTGAAGTACTCGCCGAAGCTGAAGTTCCCGAGCATCTCGAAGAACGTCACATGACGCGACGTGGTGCCGATCACATCGATGTCGACGGTGCGCACGCATGGTTGCACCGTCGTCGCTCGAGGTCCGGGCGGAGGAGATTCGCCAAGGAAGTACGGCTTGAACTGGACCATGCCGGCTATCGTGAACAGCATCGACGGGTCGTTCGGTACCAGGCTCGCGGCCGGGAGCGCGAGGTGACCACGATCGACGAAGAACTTAGTGAAGGTGTTTCGCAGCTGGTCCGCGTTCACCTCTTGCCTCACTTCTCTTTCGCGCTATGTACTTGTCCGGGCTCCGCCGAACCTTGGTCGCCGCGCCGCGCCCTCCAGCGCTCCGCGAGCGCCTTCTCGGCACCGTGTTCCGAAGGTTCGTAGTAACGGCGCCCGACGAGTCCCTCGGGCAGGTACACAGCTTCGACGAACCCTCGCGGGTCATCGTGAGGATACTCGTAGCCCACGCCGTGCCCGAGTGCGCCGGCACCGCGGTAGTGAGCGTCTCGCAACTCCGGGGGTACCGCCCCAAGAGGACGCTCCCTGACGTCAGCCTGCGCTGCCCACCATCCGAGCGCAGCACGGTTCGATTTCGGGGCTAGCGCGAGGTGAACGACGGCCTGAGCCAGGTTCAGCCCCGCCTCTGGAAGCCCGACGAACTCGACAGCCTGGGCCGCTGCCGTGGCGATCCCGAGTGCGTGGGGATCGGCCATCCCCACATCTTCGCTAGCGAGGATCACAAGGCGCCGTGCGATAAAGCGCGGATCTTCACCGGCCTCTATGAGGCGCGCCATCCAGTAGAGGCCCGCGTCGGGATCTGAGCCTCTCAAGCTCTTGATGAGAGCCGAAATGAGGTCGTAGTGCTCCTCGCGCCCATGACGGAAGGCTCGCGTTTCGCGAGCACCCTCGATGTCTTCCATCGTGATCATCGGCAACAGGCCGGACGTCGAGCCCGACTCCATTGCCGTTGCCGTGCTCCGAGCTCGACCACGTGCGAGGGCCATCGCCACTTCCAAGGTCGTGAGCACGGCCCGGGCGTCGCCTTCGGCCAGGTCGACGAGACGCGACAGCGCGTCCGGATCGGCCTTGAACCCCTCGACGCGCAAGGCACGCTCGGCGAGCTCGCGAAGGTCCGCCGGCGTGAGCGCCTCGAATCGCCAAAGCGTCGAACGACTGAGCAGCGGAGCGTTCAGCGCGAAGAAGGGGTTCTCCGTCGTCGCGCCGACCAGGACGATTACGCCCTCCTCGACACCGGACAAGAGCGCGTCCTGCTGAGCCTTGTTGAAACGATGTACCTCGTCGAGGAACAGGATCGTCCCGCGGCCTTCGGCGCCCAGCGCCCGGCGAGCGTCGTCGAGCTCGTTTCGCACGTCCTTCACGCCGGCCTCGACAGCCGAGAGTGCCCGGAACCGGCGCGCCGTGTGCTCTGCAAGCAGACGCGCCACCGTCGTCTTGCCTGTGCCGGGAGGTCCGAAGAACACGGCCGAGCTCAGTCGGTCGTCCTCGACCAAGGCGCGAAGCGGCGCGCCGGGACCGAGAAGATGGCGTTGGCCGACGACCTCGTCCAACCGGGTGGGGCGCAAGCGGGCCGCCAGTGGTGCTCGGACCTTGAGCTCGTCCGCCACGGCGACATCGAACAGGTCGGGCGGGCGGCGGCTGCCCGCTCGGCCGGACGGGCTCGGCGTCACGCTCCCGGCGTGCCCGACGCGCCCGCCGCCCCAGTCACGCCCGTCCCAGCAGACCCCGTCGCCTGAGACCCAGGCCCCGCAGACCCAGTCGCCCGAGGCGAGACAACCCGGATACCAAGCTCCGCCAGAACCCTCGCCGTGAGGGGTTTGGGCGCGCCCGACATCAGGTCGGCTCCGGACTGCGTCTTCGGGTACGCGATCACCTCACGGATGTTGTCCTCGCCAGCCAGCAACGCCACGAACCGGTCCAGGCCGACTGCGAATCCACCGTGGGGTGGCGCACCGTAGCGGAACGCTCCGAGAAGGAAGCCGAATCGGGACTCCGCATCCTCATCTGATATCCCGAGCGCCTTGAAGACGCGGCGCTGGATGTCCGCACGGTGGATCCGGATGCTCCCCGACCCCAGCTCCCAGCCGTTCAGCACCAGGTCATAGCTTTGTGAGCGCACGATCATGGGATCGGTCTCGAGCAGGTCGATGTCGTCGGGGTGCGGCATCGTGAACGGGTGGTGTGCCGCGACCGGATGGCCCTCGTCGTCCACGCCGTCAAAGAGCGGGAACTCCGTGATCCAGACGAAACGGAACGGCCGTTCGCTGATGGCCGGTTGCCCCAGGTCGAGGCGCAGCTGGCCCAGCACCTTGCACGTGCGTTCGCGCTCACCGGCGACGACAAGCACGAGATCGCCTGGCTCGGCAGAGGTCGCATCCACAATCCGGCGCTGATGAGACTCTGAGAGGAACTTGGCGACCGGCGATTCCAGCACACGTTCGGCGCGCACTCGCATCCACACCAGGCCTGCAGCTCCGAGCTCAAGTGCGCGCCCGACTAGCCCGTCGAGACGGCTCCGCGGCCACTCCCCCGCACCCGGCCCTGGCACGCGGATGGCCCGCACACAGGCCGCCTTGAAGGCATTGAACTCGGTGCCGGCGACGGCCTCATTGAGATCGACGAGCTCCATTCCGAAACGCAGGTCCGGCTTGTCTGTCCCGAACCTGTCGAGGGCCTCGTTCCAGGTCATCGTGACAATCTCTGGTGGCCGCTCGCCGGTTACCGCGAACGCCGCTTCGATCACGGCCTCGCTCACAAAGCCGAGAACCTCTGCTTGACCCACGAAGGACGCCTCGATGTCGAGCTGGGTGAACTCGAACTGGCGATCCGCGCGCAGATCCTCGTCCCTCATGCAGCGGGCGATCTGATAGTAGCGATCGATTCCGCCGACCATGAGCAACTGCTTGGCGATCTGAGGGCTCTGCGGCAACACGTAAAACGAGCCCCGCTGCAGTCGCGACGGAATCGCGAACTCACGTGCGCCTTCCGGCGTCGGCGTCCAGAGCATCGGCGTCTCGACCTCGACGAACCCCTGCCGCTCCATGGTCCTGCGAAGGGCACTGTTCACCTGCGCGCGCAGCCTCAGGTTGTACTGCATGCGATCTGTCCGGAGGTCCAGGTACCGGTAGCGCAGCCGTACCGCTTCGTCGGTCTCCGATCGGGCGTCGAGCGAGAACGGCGGGGGCTCCGCGGTAGAGAGAACCTCGACTTCGCATTCGCCGAGCTCGACCTCACCGGTCGACAGCCCGGGGTTGACAGTGCCTTGCGGACGAAGCCGCACGGTGCCCGTGATGCGAAGAACGTGCTCTGATCGCAGGTCGCGTGCCCCGTCGACAACACACTGGATGATCCCGGTGTGGTCGCGGAGATCTACGAAGGCAAGGTGCTCGCCATGTTCGCGCCGGCGCGCCAGCCAACCGCAGACGCTCACTGTCCTCCCTGTATCTGCGGCCCGCAGGGCGCCGCAATAGGCACTGCGGAGCCCTGCGGGAACCAACGACTCGTCGGTTGTGAAGCTCATGGCAACCTCGTGATCTGGCCCAGACGGGCTGCAAGCCCGTCACGGGGCACTTTCTCTTGCAAATGCGCGTCCGAACCGCGCAGCACCCGGATGGTGACAACGCCGGCCGCGAGATCGTCTGCTCCTAGGATGCAGGCCACTCTCGCGCCCGAACGGTCCGCGGCCTTCAGCTGCGCCTTCATCGAGCGCCCGTCGAACGCCCGGTCGACGGCCAGGCCGGCACCCCTCAGCTCGTGGGCGAGCTCGAGCGCGAGCCCCACGCCACTCGAGTCCACGACGAACGCATCGAGAGACCCGCTGAGGCGCAGGTCGCGGGCAGACAGAACGCCGTCGGCGTCGCACGCGAGCAGGATCCTCTCGATTCCGGCGCCGAAACCCACACCGGACAGCTCCGGGCCACCGAGCGCGGCGACCAGCCCGTCGTAGCGGCCGCCCCCGCCCACGCCCTCGAGGATGTCCGAGCCGTACTCGAAGGTGGTACGGGTGTAGTAGTCGAGACCCCGGACGAGGTGATCGTCCTGCTCATAGGCGATTGCCAGCCGGTCCAGGCCACCGAGGACATCGGCAAAATGCAAGCGGCAGTCCTCGCAGAGCGCGTCACGCAGCTTTGGCGCCTCCGCGCTCACGTTCCGGCATTCCACGCGCTTGCAGTCGAGGATGCGGAGCGGGTTCACGGCCCACTTGTAGCGGTGCTCGTCGCACAGCTCGTCGGCGTGCGATTCCAGAAAGGCCGCCAGCTGTTCTCGATACCCCGGAGCACACGTCTTGTCACCGAGGGAATTGACTCGCAGGCGCAACGACGACAAGCCGAGGTCCGCGTACAGCCCGGCCAGTAGAGAGATCACTTCCACGTCGGCCATCGGATCGTCAGTGCCGAGAATCTCGACGCCTAGCTGGTGGTGCTGCCGGAATCGTCCCGCCTGAGGACGTTCGTAACGAAACATGGGTGCCGCGTACCAGGCCTTGAAGGGAGGCACGGGGGAATGCTGCACATAGGCACGAACTACCGACGCCGTGCCTTCCGGACGCAGCGCGATGTCGCGGCCGCCGCGATCGGTGAACTCGTACATCTCC